>ENA-UEQJ01000838-UEQJ01000838.1-human-gut-metagenome-genome-assembly--contig:-NODE-838-length-25479-cov-6.975317_pt1 | contig 25479 bp, 18 predicted proteins | sample MGYA00242937_ERZ507938 | MGnify/ENA primary metagenome ERZ507938 (study PRJEB26167, sample SAMN06115437) | human gut metagenome | host: Homo sapiens | place: China:Gansu | collected 2015-07-03 | study...
CATGCTGCCCCTCGACTTGCATGTGTTAAGCCTGTAGCTAGCGTTCATCCTGAGCCAGGATCAAACTCTTCATTGTAGAATATCTTTAACCTTCACCCATAAGGGAAAGGCATCTGTTCTGTTTCCGGACTCCCTGAACTTACCCGTTTTTCTCGTTTCTTTTCACACCCCCGTATATGGCCAGCATACACGGGAATCATGACGGTTCGTTTCTTTTTTACCCTTGAATGACCTCTAAGAAGAACAACGTCCTCCCCAAAAACCATCCAAGCTCTTGTACTACTTTCTCTCTTTATGTAAGACTTTCAATGAACTCTTTCTATTGTTACACTCCCGCTCCGCACAAACCCAAAAGGCCTTGCTTCCTGAAAGCGAGTGCAAAGGTAGACACTTTTCCAGTAACTGCCAAATATTATAACCACTTTTTTTCAAGCGGAAACTCCTGCAAATTTAGAAAAACTTCCCCAAACAAACAAGGAATATGCTGTAAAACATATATTTAACACTCGAAATCATGCACGATTTAAGAGGGAACTTTTTTATAGATGGAAGAAGAAGGAGACAAAAGAAAAGGAGAAAAGGGGAAGGAAAACGTGGGAACGAAGGAGAAAGAGGAGGAAAAGGCGGCGGGGAAAAGGGGGAATGGCACAGGGAAGACGGGGGCAACGAGGCTGAAAACACGCACAAAGAAAACACAGAAAAAGCACAAAGGGAACGGAAAGCCCAAGGACGGAGATAGGAAGGACGGTAAAGAACAGCAGGAAGAAAGAGAGTTTGGAACGAAAGACACACAAGGAAAATATAGGGCATGTGTCAGGAGGCGTACACAAAGGAGAGATAAATAAGGAAGAGGCAAAGGATGTAAAAGAGGAGGAGGTTCCGAGACAAGAAAGACGGATACAACAGGAACAGAGGCACACACAAGGAAAGCATGGAATACGCAATGGAACAACGGAACGAATTGGAACGGAAAAATGGAGGGGGCGGCAAGGATTGCAAAAAGGAGAAGACACAGGAACAGAGGACACACACAGGGAAAGCACGGAAGACGCACAAGAAGCCCCACATGAAAACACCTCATATATATAAGGTGGAAACCGGGAAGACAGGGAAAGGACGGAGCACCCACCGGTTGACCGAAGACAAGAGAAGCAACTATCCGGAAGAGAAGACCGGGAAAGGAAGGCCGAAAACGGAAGGGAAACGACGGACGACGGACAAAAAGACCGCCCGGAACTGAAAACGGAAAACGATCAGGCATCCACCGAAACAAAGCGGTACTTAACCGCCACCGTGCACATAGGCCCGGACACAGCCGCCCCCGCAAGCCCCCACCCTGCAACATCACGGCTGCCCGGCAGACAAAGGAGGATTTTTCATGGGCTGCTTATGGGAACAATGACACAGGACGGACCGGACAAGCCCGTCACGGCAAAAGCGAATACCCATACCTACAGGACAAATCACCGTAAGACGGAACAGGAAGGACCGTCGTCCCATCCGGTTACAGTCGCCTTGAAAACCGTACCCCCAGGCCCGACAGAAAGACAGGAAAAGAAAGAAAAAACAATCAGAAAGACAACAAAAACACCCAAAAACGGGGCACAGAAAACCTCATCCGAGGCAAATCCGTAGCCCCAGACCTGAATATTTATGCAAAACACGCACCCAATCCTGCATATATACCGTATATCATACACTCAGTCTCAGCCAAACGGTAAATCAATCGGAAGCGAACGGTTTTACGGTCGGCGCACAATGAAAGCAAGTCCTACGCCAACCATACCATAAATCGTTGGAAAAGGAAATAAAAATAAGCCGTAAACCGTCTTTTTACCTCTAATTGAAACGGAAACATCTCCAAAAACAGAAAGCAGAATGACAACGAAACAGGCTTGCCGCTTTCCCGACCGTAAAACCGTACGCACAATCCCCCGGCACGGCCGACAAAAGAACGGGACAGGACCTTCTTTCGTTACAAAACGATAAAAAACCGCCGCACGAGAATCCGTTATTTTCACCCCCTCCCTTTCCCGCACGGAAATAATGGATTCTCGGACAACCGGATTTAACATTTTGACACTTTGCCCATGTCGTGCCACTGCATAAAAAGTGGTATATTTGTACCGTCATGCCACCGGACTGTACTGGGACCGCTGTCGGCATACACAAGAAACAAACCATCAAACCGCATCATCATGAAACAATCCATCGTAACGGGCATGGGAGAAGCCTTGTGGGACATGCTGCCCGAAGGCAAGAAGATAGGAGGCGCACCGGCCAATTTCGCCTACCACATCTCGCAATTCGGAATAGACAGCCGGGTCGTGAGTGCCGTGGGAAAGGACACGGCGGGGAGCGAGCTATTGGAGAACTTACGGGACAAATCGCTGAAAGGACTTATCGAGAAAACGGACTTCCCCACAGGAAGCGTAGAGGTGGAAGTGGACGAAAAGGGCATCCCCTGCTACAACATCCGGGAAGACGTGGCTTGGGACCATATTCCCTTCACGCCGCAAACGGCAGAACTGGCCCGCCAGACGCAAGCCGTATGTTTCGGTTCGCTGGCCCAACGGCATCCCGCCTCACGCTCCACCATCCACCGGTTTCTTGACACCATGCCGGACGGGGACGAGCAATACAAGATATTCGACATCAACCTCCGGCAAGGTTTCTACACACAGGAGATTATCTCCACCAGTCTGCAAAAGTGCAACGTTCTTAAAATCAACGATGAAGAACTCGACATCGTGACACGGCTGTTCGCCTTGCCCGGCACGGGCCAGGAAGAAAGATGCAGGACGCTGCTGAAGCGATACGCGCTGAAGGCTTTGATTCTCACCTGCGGCGCACGAGGCAGTTTCGTATTCACCCCGGAAGAAACATCCTATCGAGACACCCCGAAAGTGGAAGTGGCCGACACCGTAGGCGCAGGCGACTCCTTCACAGCCGCCTTCACGGCCGCCATCCTTTCCGGCGGAACCGTCCGCGAAGCACACCGCCTCGCAGTAGACGTTTCGGCTTACGTATGTACGCAAAAAGGAGCCATGCCCCTGCTCCCCGGGATATTCACGAAACGGACATAAGACGACGGGGCAAAAATAAAAGTGTGCCGAAAAGAAATACATCTCTTGCGGCACACTCTCTTCTACATTCCTATATCTCACTCGACTTCCCACTCGAAAACACCGGCCGAATTGTCCTTTGGCAACACGACTTCCAGCTTCATGGCCGTAGTCTGCACCAGTGTGAATTCCACCGTGTTGGGCACGCCTTTTTTCGTCCCGTACGTACCGGCTGCCGACACCGGTGTCCAACCGCCCTGTTCGTCCTTGTAATACAGTTTCCAACTTTGAGGCACGCGGCAACCTCCCCACGGCTCATCGTCGAACCAATATACGGTGGAGGAAGACACTTTGGACGGTTTCGGGAACTCGTAAGTAATCCACTCCGTGGAATTCTTCATGGGCCACCAATGATAGTAGGCCATGGAACGGTCGTTTTCGTCCACCGGAACCAAACGGTCGTTAATGGCAGACAAGGCCGTAGTCTTGTGCGAAGCATCCACACGGCTCTCCGAGGCCAACGTGGCCGACATGGACGGGCTTGTCGCGCTCACCTCCTGCGGCAGCCATACCATCATGTTGCCGGAACCACGATGCGCCCAAGCATAATAAGGAATAAGCGTCAGTTCGACATCCGAAGCCGTCAGGCGGCCTTCGGCATCATAGCCCAACACCTGCGCACCGGTCTTGATTTCCGTCAGGCCGCAAAGCAGGTCCGGTTTCTCTACCGTCTCGAACTGCGGGCGGCGGTTCACCAACACACTCATGATGTCGAAATCATTGTCGGGCCACTCGGCGCAGTACACCAACGGGCCGCGCTCCACAGCCACACGCCCGCGGTCGGCCTCCACTTTGGCATGTGCTTTCACCACGCGAGGCTCCATATCGAAATGCACTTCCACCTTGTCGCCCTTCTTCCACCGGCGTTCTATCGTGAAATAACCGTCTTGCAATTCGCTTTCCACCGGTTGGCCGTTCACTTTCACACTGTATCCCAGACGCTTGCCGTCGCTGTAACGGTACAAATCGCTCGGTACGACTTGTCCGCGCACCCAACCGGGGATACGGATTTTCATGGCAAACTCACCGGCCTTGTTCTTCTTCACGCTCACGGCCACGTCACCATCCCAAGGATAACGGGTCTGCTGCTCCAATACGACACTCTTCTTGCCCACCTCAAGGTTGGCTTCGTTGGACATGAACAGGTTGACATATACGTCCTTATCCTTCACGGCATATACATAACCGGGCAAGGAAGGGATGAAACGGCAAATGTTGGACGGACAACAGGCACAACCGAACCAAGGCTGACGCTGATGCTGTCCCCGGCTCTCCAAGGGATTGGGATAGAAGAAACCGCCGCCGTCCAACGAAACGCCAGAAATCAGCCCGTTATACAAGGAACGCTCCAATACGTCGTAATACTTGGATTCCCCGTGCAGGAGAAACAAACGGTAGTTGACATAGACGTTGCCGATGGCCGCGCACGTCTCGCAATAAGCCGACATGTTGGGCAGTTCATAATTCGCACCGAAAGCCTCGCCATTGGCCGTAGCCCCGATACCGCCGGTGATGTAATACTTCTTGCTCACGATATTGTCCCAAATCCGGTCGATGGCATGGATGTAAGCCGTATCGCCCGTGAGGGCTGCCACATCGGCCATCCCGGCATACATGTAAGTGGCCCGCACGGCATGCCCCACGGCCTCATCCTGCTCCACCACGGGCTTGTGCGCCTGGCTGTAAGCGTCGCGCCGAGAAGTGTGGCCGCGTTGGTCGAGGAAGAACTTCGCCTCGTCCAGATACTTCTGGTCGCCCGTCACGATATAGAGTTTGGCCAAGGCCATTTCGGCTATCTGATGGCCGGGCACAAGAACCTGTTGCCCTTCCCCCGGGCCGATTTCACGACACACGCAGTCGGCATAACGGATGGCAATATCCAGAAAGTTCCGTTTTCCCGTGGCTTGGTAATGCGCGATGGCACCCTCCACCATGTGGCCGAGGTTATAAAACTCGTGGCTCAAGTCCTCCACTTTTTCCCAACGTCGGCTTCCCGACCAGTCATGAGGACGCTTGGGATTCATCGTGCGGCTCGTGTACAGATAGCCGTCCGGCTCCTGCGCTGCCGCCACAATGGTCAACACGCTGTCGATATACGACTTCAGCTTCTTGTCCGGATAGGTCTGCAGCAAGTAGCTTGCGCCTTCTATCGTCTTGTACACGTCCGTATCGTCGAACGGAAGACCTTCCACCTTGTAATTTTCGCTCGGATGGGCCGCCTTGACAAAGTTTTCATATCGGCCGCTCTCTTCACATTTACTGAAGGCCAAAGGGATGGTAACCTCACGGCTTGCCTTCAAGCGTTGCCCCCAAAAGGAATCCGTCACCTTGACGGACGTGAAAGGTACGGGAGAATAAGGATAACAGTGGGGCGCATCTTGCGCCTGCATGCTTCCACACAAGGAAGACACGAAAATAGCAGTCAGCAATTTTTTCTTCATGGTAGGTAAAAAATAAAAATATTGATTTCACGGCAAAGTTAGCAAAACTAATTATCTTTGCAGCATGAAACCATAGAATTATTAACCCATGAGAAACAAAATCTTATTCTTGAAACGAACCGCATGGACTTTCTGTACCGCTGCTTTTTCCATTGCCATCCACGGGCAAAACACGGCACAAATCATGGAAGTACCGTTCACCCAAGTACGTATCCAGGACGCGTTCTGGTCGCCGCGCATCGAGACGAACCGCACGGTGTCCATTCCCTCGGCCTTCCGGGAGTGCGAGAAAAACGGCCGTTTCGACAACTTCGCCATCGCAGGCGGACTAAAAGAAGGCGAACACCGGGGCGACTTTTCGTTCGACGACACCGACCCATATAAAATCATCGAAGGAGCGTCTTACTCTTTGGCCGTGAAATACGATGCACGACTGGATGCCTATCTGGACAGCGTCATCGCACTGATAGCCGCCGCACAGGAATCCGACGGTTACCTGACCACTTGTGTGACCAACCGCTGTACCCGTCTTTCGGGTTGGTGGGGGACACACCGTTGGGAGAAAATCAACAGCCACGAACTTTACAATTCAGGACATCTTTATGAAGCTGCCGTAGCCCACTATCGTGCCACGGGCAAACGTTCCCTATTGGACGTGGCTATCAAAAACGCCGATTTGGTATGCCGGGTATTCGGTCCCGACGAAGGACAGAAACATGTGCCTTCGGGGCATCCCATCGTGGAAATGGCTTTGGCCAAGCTATACAAAGTCACCGGAAAAGAAGAATACCTCCGCACGGCCCGGTATTTCGTGGAAGAAACGGGACGATGCACCGACGGACATGCCCCCAGTGCATACAGCCAAGACCACAAACCCATTCTCGAACAAAATGAAATAGTGGGGCATGCCGTGCGGGCCGGTTACCTGTATTCCGGCGTGGCCGACGTGGCCGCACTGACCGGCGACACGGCTTATTTCCATGCCCTTACGCGCATTTGGGAAAACATGGCCGGACGCAAATTGTACCTCACCGGCGGTATCGGCTCCCGTGCCCAAGGCGAAGGCTTCGGCCCGGATTATGAATTGAACAACCATACGGCCTATTGCGAAACTTGCGCCTCCATCGCCAACGTGTACTGGAACCACCGCATGTTCCTTGCCACGGGCGACTCCCGATACGAGGATGTATTGGAACGTGCTCTCTACAATGGGGTCATTTCGGGCGTGTCACTTAGCGGCGACCGCTTCTTCTACGACAATCCTTTGGAAAGCATGGGGCAGCACGAACGGCAGGCCTGGTTCGGTTGTGCCTGCTGTCCGGGCAATGTCACCCGTTTCATGGCTTCCGTTCCTAATTACATGTATGCCACACAAGGCAAGGACGTCTTCGTCAACCTATATATACAAAGTACGGCCCATCTCTCTACTTCCCAAAACAAAATAGAAATCCGCCAGACAACGGATTATCCATGGGACGGAAAAATCCGCATGACCGTACATCCTGAAAAGAAGCAGACCTTTGCCCTGCGATGCCGCATCCCGGGATGGGCACAAGACCGTCCGATACCGACCGACCTGTATCACTACACCGGAAAAGGAAAGGGCTACACCATACAAGTCAACGGCAAGGACGCGGAGTTCCGTGTGGAAAACGGTTACGCCGTCATCTTGCGGAAATGGAAGAAAGGCGACACGGTGCAACTGGATTTCCCGATGGACATACGCCGGGTGGAAGCCCGTGGCGAAGTGGAAGACGACCGGGGAAAAGCCGCCATCGAACGAGGCCCCATTGTCTACTGCATCGAAGACAAAGACCAGCCGGACAGTTTGATTTTCAACAAATTCATTCCTACCGGGACGATGATTTCCGCCACTTACGCCCCGGATATGCTTAACGGTATCGTCACGTTGGAAGGCACGGCCCAAGCCGTCGGACGTGGCGGAAAGACGACGGACGTACCGTTCAAAGCCATTCCTTATTCCGTATGGAACAACCGTGGCGCGGCACAAATGGCCGTATGGATTCCCACATCGCCGGAATATGCCCGTCCCGAACCTTTGCCGACCATCGCCAGCCGGGCACGTACGCTGACGATTCAAGCCCCTCTCCAAAAAGACGCTCCCGAATCTGCCGCCACGGAAGGTTGGGCTTGGGGCGTAAACGACCAATGGGAACCGAAACGTTCGTCGGACACGTCCAAACCTTACCATTACTGGTGGCTCAAGCGCGGCACGAAAGAAACGTTGGCCTACGACTTCGATCAAGCTTACACCGTATCGGGTGTAGAAGTGTACTGGCTGGACTTCGACCATTACGACGGTAACTTCCGTGTACCCGCCTCGTGGAGACTCTATTATAAAGAAGGTGACAGTTGGAAAGAAGTGGAAGCCACTACGCCGTACACCACGACCAAGGACGCCTACAACCGTCTCGACTTCAAACCGGTAAAGACCACCGGACTGAAAATCGCCGCGCAACTTCAAAAAGGTGAGTCGGGCGGCGTGTTGGAATGGAAGGTCATTCCGGCCCCAGATAAACTATAAAATCCAATGACACTCACTTATATCTACCACAGCGGCTTCATGCTCGAAGGAGTATCGGTCATCCTGATTTTTGATTTCTGGCGGGATGCCGACAACAGTATCGTGGAACGGACACTGTCCACAACGCATAAACGCGTCTACTTTCTGGCCAGCCATTTCCATCAGGACCATTTCAATCCGGAAATCCTGAGCCTGCCCGTACCCCACGGGGAAAAGAAAGTCATCCTCTCCCGCGACATCTACCGTCGGCGACGTGCCGGAACGGAAGGCGTAACGGCATACCTGAGACGGGGAGAAAGCTACCGCGACGACCTCATCACGGTACATGCTTTCGGTTCCACTGATTCCGGCGTATCTTGGGCTGTTCATGTTGAAGACAAAGACATATTCCACGCAGGCGACCTGAACAACTGGCATTGGGCAGACGAATCCACGCCACAGGAAATCAAAAAACGGGAAGGCGACTTTCTGGCTATCCTGAACAACATCCGCAAGGAATGTACGGCTTTCGACCTGGTAATGTTTCCCGTAGACCCACGTTTGGGTAGCGACTTTGCCCGTGGCGCACGACAATGGTTGCAATATATCCCCACCCGTTATTTTGCCCCGATGCACTTCCCTCCGGCTCGCGAAAGGGCCATGACCTTCGGTCCGGAAGCGGAACGAATGCAAACCCGTTTCCTCTACATTCAAGAGGAAGGAGAAGCCATTGCCCGGTTCTGACGGGGTTTGCACATCCGGAAGAAAAGGCTTACCTTTGAAAATAAAAAGCAGAAATACAGCAAATTTACAGCCTATGAAATTTATCTCATGGAATGTCAACGGCCTGAGAGCCTGTTGTGAAAAAGGATTTAAAGAGTCTTTCGCCGCCTTGGATGCGGACTTCTTTTGCCTGCAAGAAACAAAAATGCAGGAAGGTCAGCTCGATTTGGAGTTTGAAGGCTACCGCTCCTACTGGAACTATGCGGAGAAAAAAGGATATTCCGGTACGGCAATCTTCAGCCGCCATGCCCCGCTCAATGTCACATACGGCCTCGGCTTGGAGGAACATGACAAGGAAGGACGCGTCATCACGCTTGAAATGCCTGACTTTTTCTTAGTCACGGTCTACACGCCCAACTCGCAGGACGGGCTGAAACGTTTGGATTACCGTATGAAGTGGGAAGAAGCATTCCGTACCTATCTCTTGCAACTGGATGCCCGGAAATCGGTTATCGTCTGCGGCGACTTGAACGTGGCGCACCGCGAAATCGACCTGAAAAATCCGAAATCGAACCGTAAAAACGCAGGTTTCACGGACGAAGAACGGGAAAAATTCGGCATCTTGTTAGACAGCGGTTTTACAGACACGTTCCGTTTCTTCTATCCCGACCGCGAAGGCATCTACTCATGGTGGTCTTACCGTTTCAAAGCCCGGGAAAAGAATGCAGGGTGGCGTATCGACTATTTCTTAGTATCCAAACGACTGGAAACGCAACTCAAAAGCGCAACCATACACACCGAAATTTTCGGTTCCGACCACTGCCCGGTAGAGGTAGACTTGTTCTGACCCGTCAGCCGCTTTATATCGAAAAAGAGCCGTTCCCGTATGCTTTTGCGCACTCCGGAAACGGCTCTCTTCGTATCTGGCAGGTATTACCCCAACACCCTGCATGCCCCTACATATCGCCGGTCATAATAGCCGTCGGAAGAAGAATTAATGCAAATACCTTTGCGCCCTGCATGGATGAATTCAAATTCACCGGTTTCTTCATTCACATCCGTCACTATACCCACGTGCCCGATGGTCTTCTTGGAACGCGTACCGGTGAAAAACACCAAATCCCCTTGCTGCAAGTCGCGGCGGTCGTCTATCTTGACTCCTTCTCTAAACTGGGAACGCGAAGAACGCGTCAAACAGATATCCAAAGACTTAAAGACATAAGTAGTGAAACCGGAACAATCAAATCCGCGCTTAGGGTTCATTTGTCCGTAACGGTAAGGCACTCCGATAAACTCTTTGGCTTTCTCCACGACATCTTGGCCGGTGACTGAATCCTCCTTTATTTCTTCCGACAATAACGTCTGGGCAGAAACAGGGGACACACAAAACAAAGCACACAAAACAAGCAGAGACCAAAGACACCGCATCATTATTTTGATATTAATTTTAAGGGTTCGACATGAATTTCGATGCCAAAAATACACCTTTCCATGCAGAACCCCAACAAAATACACATCTTTTAAGAGCCTTTAAGGCTCTGGACGTCAATGAATCGTAACCATGGTAGCCCCGAATCCATACTCGCGGAACGAAGCATCCTGATAAGTGCAATTCTTATAAACCCGCTTCAATTCCTTCAAGAGTTCGCTGCGCAACACACCTTCTCCCTTACCATGGATAAAAACGATTTTCTGTCCTTTGTTCTTTTGGTTCTCGTCCATCACGCGGCGGAACTCCTTCATCTGGCAGTCCAACATCTCCTTGTTGGAAAGCCCCGCTGTATTGTCCAACAATTCACTGATATGCAGATCTATTTCTATGATGCCGTTCTTCGGTTGTTCCGCTTTACGAGCCGGTTGGCGTACCGGACGCTCGTCGGCCGATTTTTTCAGCAAAGCCTCCTGCAACTGTTCTGCATTGACAAAAACCGTACGGGCAGGCACGTCATCCTTCACCACGTCATACACCAAGGCATCTTCTTCAAAGAAATCCGAGGGTTGGAACGTGTACAACTTGTAGAACTTCACAGTGTCTATCCGCAATTCCACCTGTACGGCCGGTTTGAGCAGAAAAGTCTTCTCCTGTTTATAGGCCAGACATTGCACACAGACGCGCTCCATGTCGTTCAACACCGAACGGTCGAATTCCTCCATGAAGAGTTTGGTGTTCGGCTCCACCGTCCCTTGGAAACGTACGCGCCATCCCGTACCCTCCACACTCATGTAAAGAAAGGTGACGTAATAGTTACTGTCGTTCACCAAATAAGCCTCGAAAGACGTGGTGGTCATTTCTTTAGGATTCATCGGCACGTAAGCCAGAAAAACGTTCAGCTTGTCACCGTTCCGGCGTTCCTGCGGTTTGGGCACGAATGTCACAGGACGGTCGTCTTCCTCATCTTCATCACGAAACTGTCTGGCCGCCCGCTCTCCTACGAGTTTCTTCTTGTCGTGCGTACCGGTGTTCACCTTGGCAATATTATAATCGTCAGTCTCTACCACGACACACTCACGCACGGGCATCGGAATGTCGAAACCGTCTTCATCCCGCACTAATACCGTATCTTTGTCTTGGAAGCCGCTCACGATGCCGCCCCCCACTTCGCTCAAGAATCTTACTTTATCTCCGATTTTCATATCTTCCATGTTTTATTCCCGGCAAAGATAGCGAAAGACAGGCGCAGAGGCAAACGAAAACGGAATTTTCTGATTGGGCTGTGCCGGGCCGCATCCTATCTTCGCGCAGACAAATATACAGCAAAGCGCAAGGAGTACAATATCTGTCTGCCGCCTTTATGCTTTTTTATCCCAAACACCCGTTCCACTTCGGTAAATATACCTAACTTTGCATCCCAAAAGCTATCAATCCCAATGGAAGAGACCAAACATATCCACATTAAAGACTTCAACTACGAACTGCCCGAGGAGCGTATCGCAAAATTCCCCCTAACCGAACGGGATCAATCCAAACTGTTGGTGTACCGTCACGGAACGGTGGGCGAGGACACGTTCACGTCGTTGCCGGACTATTTGCCCCAAGGTGCCCTGATGGTATTCAACAACACGAAAGTCATACAGGCGCGGTTGCATTTCCACAAAGATACCGGCGCGCTCATCGAGGTATTCTGTCTGGAACCGGTCCGTCCGCACGACTACGCGCTGATGTTCCAACAAACCGGTCGTTGCAGTTGGCTTTGCCTTGTGGGCAATCTGAAAAAATGGAAAAGCGGTAGCTTATCCCGCCCCGTGGAAATCGGCGGACGCAGCATCACCCTGAAGGCAACCCGGGGCGAGAATCGCGGCACCAGCCACTGGATTGACTTTGAATGGGACGACGAACAAACGACTTGGGCTGAAATTTTGGAAGCCGTGGGCGAACTGCCCATCCCGCCCTACCTGAACCGCGAGACACAGGAAAGCGACAAGACGACCTACCAGACGGTGTACTCTAAAATCAAAGGCAGCGTGGCTGCCCCCACGGCCGGACTCCATTTCACCGAACGCGTGTTGGCCGATTTGGATGCCCACGGCATCGACCGCGAGGAAGTGACGCTCCACGTCGGGGCGGGCACGTTCAAACCGGTGAAAAGCGAAGAAATAGCCGGGCACGAGATGCACACGGAATACATCTGCGTGCATCGCAGCACGATAGAGAAACTGTTGGCGCACGGCGGCGCATGCATTGCCGTGGGCACGACTTCGGTGCGCACCCTCGAGAGCCTGTATTATATAGGTGTGGCATTGGACGGAAATCCCGACGCATCGGAGGAGGAACTCCACGTGCCGCAGTGGATGCCTTACGAGTATGCCGCCCGGACACGCCCTTCCGGAAGCCCCGACGACGGACGTCCGGAAGCACTCACCACAATGCAAGCCCTGCAAAACGTATGGGATTACCTGAACCGCCACGAGCTGACAGCCCTGCACACCAGTACGCAAATCATCATAGCTCCCGGATACGAATACCATATCGTGCGGATGATGGTCACCAATTTCCACCAACCGCAAAGTACACTGTTGTTACTCGTCTCGGCTTTCGTACACGGCGATTGGCGCACGATTTACGACTATGCCCTCGCCCACGATTTCCGTTTCCTCAGCTACGGTGACAGCTCATTGCTCATCCCTTAAATCCCGCGAAACCTCATGATAGCTACACAAAAAGACAACTGGGAAGAGATGTTTCCCCTCGTGGATGAAGAGGGGAACATCATCGGAGCCGCCACACGCGGCGAATGCCACAATGGCAGCAAATGCCTTCACCCTGTGGTGCACTTGCATGTGTTCAACAGCCGGGGCGAACTTTACCTGCAAAAGCGTCCGCAATGGAAAGACATCCAACCGGGGAGATGGGACACGGCCGTAGGAGGACACGTGGACTTGGGCGAAAGCGTGGAGATGGCCCTGCGCCGCGAAGCGGAAGAAGAACTCGGCCTCACCGGCTTCACTCCCGAACGTCTCCCCCACTATGTATTTGAATCCGACCGCGAACGTGAACTGGTCTTCCCCTACCGTTGCACCTACGACGGGGACATACATCCCAGTGCGGAAACAGATGGCGGACGTTTCTGGAGCACGACGGAAATCCATGAAGCGATGGGAAAAGGAATCTTCACACCCAATTTTGAAAGCGAATACAAGAGACTTTTCGGGAACGAGCCGGACATGCTTTTATGAATGAAAGCGAGAATGAATGACCAATGTTCTTGTTTCCATACGGAATGCGGTTCGGAAAGAAGAACATGTTTTTTATGAGAAGATGATTTAGACAAAAGAACATAAGGACATGTTTCCTTTGGGGACATAATTCGGACAGAAGAACATAAGGACATAAGATTCCTTACGGAAAGTGTTTTTCAGGCTTCTGTTCTTTTGTTCTTCTGTCTCCTAAATATCTACATACGGGAAATGTTTTCCTTCTGTCATTCTGTTGCCCAGCCTCCCCCACTTCCTTTTTATTACATTCTTTAACATCATCCGATGAAACAAAAGAGCGGCTTCTGCGTATTCTTTATAAAAAGGGAAAGAACGGCCACGTCCTAATTGCCGGAAACGGTTCCGCCCCTTGCAACATTAACCTCATGGAAAAGACAGAATTTGAAATAGCGGCATCCATGCTACGAGGCAAACTCGTAGACATCGCGCGTTTCTATTTGTCTGATGAGGACGAGGCGGAAGACATCGTACAAGAAGCCATGCTCAAACTTTGGCTTGTCCGAGACCGGATCGACCGGGAAAAGAACATTTCTCCCATGGGTATGACCGTCACCCGTAATCTTTGCATCGACCGCCTGCGGCGACTCAAGACCCATCCGCACGAAAGCCTGACGGGGCATGACGCGCCCGACGGACAGCGAAGCGCACAGGCGATGATGGAAGACCACGAAAATGCGGAATGGATGCGCGGGGCCGTTCGGAACCTGCCGGACAAATACCGGGCCGTGCTCCGCATGCGTCAGGTGGAACATCTGGAAATGGGCGAGATAGCCCGTATCATCGGAGCAACGGAAGGCGTAGTCCGCACCATATTGTCACGGGCAAGGAAACAAATGATGGAACAACTAAAGGTAAGGAGAGATTGAACATGACGACAAATAAAGAAGACATCAGACGATGGCTTGACCTCTATATGGAGGGAAAGACCTCATTGGAAGAAGAAGCCCTGCTGACGGAGTATTTCCGTTCGCCGGATGCCGACAAGGATTTTGCCGACTTCAAAACCATGTTCGACCAGTTCGACGAAGGCGAACCTTCTTTCACGGAAGAAGAACAGGAAAGGTGGATGCAGTCATGCCCACTGGAAGAAATTCCCGGCTCCTCTGCCCTACAGACCGTTCCTCCGATGCTACCGAAGCGCATACGTCGCACAAGGCAAATCGCCGTACGGTGGATAGCGGCAGCTTCCGTCGCAGCCGCATGTTTTTTCTTAGGTACCACCGTCTCGCGAAAGGAAGCCACACAACCCACAAATTCCATCCCCATGCCCCCTACCATCCTCACGGAAGTAAAGTGGAAAACCGATACGGTATTCATCGAAAAGCCAGTACCCACTGCGTTGACCGCCAAAATAATCACAGTCCGGGACACGATTGTCCTCCCCGCAAGCCACCCCAAAGGACAAATGTGGGCAGCCCTCTCTACAGGGCAGGGCACGTCCTCCACCGAAACGGCCTCAATCCCTCTGTCTGACACCGCCCTACAAGACGCGGACACGGCAGCCCGACAGCAGACCATGCCACACTTGGCCGACATTCAGGCCGAGTTCCAAAAGCAGAAAAGAAGAATGGACGAATTTTCCAAACAATATGAACATATCGACCCTTATTATGAAAACTTATATTAAATACTGGCTCATGGCCGTGACAACGGTCATGGTATGCACAAACCATGTACGTGCCCAAGAGTTCTATCGGGAAAATGAAACAGCCATGCATATATTTCACGAGCTTGACCGGATGTTTCCCAAGCGTTACTTGGAGCAAAGATGGATGACCGGTGCCCAATTTTGGGTACAGTATTGGTTCGAAGACCATGAAGACTACGAAGAACACCGCCCCAAAATAACCGAAATCTTCGACCTGTTGGATGCCACACCATTCCTGCACAAGCACACAGAAGAAACAGACAGTGGCGACATCATGCGGAAAACCTACGCCATGTCGCTGCGTTCCGACATCCAGGGGCAACAAGACTTCCTCAAACTCGAAGCTAGCCCAACCGGCGTATTTTTCTATTACCAAACCACAAACCGTTTCGCCCAAGCCGAAAATGATGCCATACCCGACCAAGCCATCATCGCAGAACTCGAAAAACTGTTCAACCAATACGTGTCACGCAGAAAAACGGTCAAACAAGAAGTGCATTTCCACGGAGCATACGGACGTGTAGTACATAACAAAGGATATAACAACGACCCGACGGCTTTTTCGGAGGGCTGCCGGTACATCATCCCTAAATGCACCCGGGCAGATTACCAACTGTTTTATGACCTCTTCCACAAATACCTCAAAAAAGATGTCGTCTACGTGGCAAGCAACGATGTGTACTGGGAATACGAAGAAACCGGGATAAGGATTCGCCAAGCCGACGGCCGCCCATTGTATATGGGAGCCGCATGGAAAAACGACAAGTTATACCTTATCCGTTTGGAAGGCTCGCACAACGGGAACGGAGTATTTCCCCGGGCTTGGGCAGAAGACAATCCGATATGGGACAGTTCATACATCACGAAAAAATTGCAAAAAAACAAGCAAGCAAACCAGAAATAAGTTAATCCGTCCCGGCCGTCTTGTGAAAGGTGGCCGGGAGTTTTTATTGATTAGGAAACAAGTGGATATCAGGCCTTCTCTATTTCTTCCGCCGACAACCCCGTGGCACCGATAATGGCATCCACGGACAATCCCATGGCCTTTAACCTGCGGGCTATCTCCAAAGCCTTGGCATGCTCTCCTTCGGCACGCCCTTCCATGCGACCTTCCGCACGCCCCTCGGCACGTTCCGTATAAATATTGTTGCGCAAAATGACGATGTTATCCAGATGACGGTAATAAGCCTCGCGCTCGCCTTTTGTCATCCCGTCCACCTTCAGGCGTTCGCGCACCTCCGCCAAACCGGGGGCGTGGGCTGTTTCGGGAATCTCACCCGTATTCAAATAGTAGATCCATTCCTCCAACGGGGTCTTGGCCACTTTGTTGAAGTCGTTCACCTTCAGGATATAATACTCCGGATAAAGTTGGCTCACGGCATCCACCTTAAAGGTCTGCCGCTGGAAAGGAGTCAGCTCCAGTATGTCGTTCTCATGGATGCCGCGAAATTCCGTCTTGCCATGGTACACGATATCCTTCCCATGCCCCAAGGAGAAATAAACAATGTTCACGCTGTATACCTTGCGCACGTTCTCATACCCCTCGCCACGGTTGATGTATTCCGTCACCAACTTCGACACGCCGAACAACATGCGCTGAAAATAAGCGTACTCATTGTTGTTCTGCACCTCGATGAGTATCAGTTCCCCTTTGGAATCCAAGGCCAACAAATCCACACGGTTGTACTTGTCGAACTCGTCTTCCTGATTGCTTTCGCTCTCCAACAACTGGCTGATGGTGATTTTCTCATCCAGAAGCGTGGTCAACAAACCTTCCAACACCCCGAAGTTAGCCTTGTTGCGCAACAGGCGCTTCATCGCCCAATCAAAACGGATATAGTTTGCCATAAGCGTAGACTTTATTGCCATATATTTTTGCAAATGTAACGTTTTTCTCTCGCCCCTCCTCCAAAGCTTACATAAAGAGTGTTAACTGCAAAATCCACACGATATTTTTCAAAAAAAACGGCTCCGGGCTGTCACAAAACAACGCGTTCTGCGTATTATTAATAACAGAATGTGGTCGATACCATGATTAACAAACCTAAATCAGCCATCACATGAGAAAAGTTTTCTTCAACCTCCTTCCGGCCTTTGCGGCCATCCTCCTGTCCCTTGCCTGTTTCGACGCCATGGGGCAGGTCATCTACGGCGGCGTGTTCAATTCCGTCACGCGCCAACGCATTTACGATGTGAAAGTGGAACTTATGGACAAGCATTACGTCACCCTCGACTCCATGCGCAACTCCCCAAACAACCAGATAGCCGACCGGCCGTCGGCATGGTTCTTCGATATGGAAAACCGTCCTGCCCAACCCTACATCCTGCGCTTCAAGGCCGAAGGGTATGAAACGCAGGACGTGCCCGTGGACTCTTTCACGTTCCGCCGCAGGGAGGTGGCACGCTTCATCACGGATGTCTACTTGGAAAAAGCCATCAAGCATAAGGCGTTAGGGGAAGTGACCGTGAAGGCCACGAAGGTAAAGATATACACGCGCGGCGACACGGTGGTCTACAATGCCGACGCTTTCCAACTGGCCGAAGGCTCCATGCTCGACGCGCTTATCCGCCAGTTGCCGGGCGTGGAACTGAAAGACGACGGGCGCATCCTCGTCAACGGGCGTTACGTGGAGAACCTGTTGCTCAACGGCGAGGATTTCTTCAAGGGCGAACCTTCCGTCATGCTCGAGAACCTGCCTGCCTACGCGGTCAAGGACGTGAAAGTGTACGACAAAGACGGAAAGCTCAGCGAATTTCTCGGACGGGAAACCGGTGACGAGGAACTGGTCATGGACGTACGCCTGAAACGGGAATACTCCGTGGGATGGCTGGCCAATACCGAAGGGGCATACGGCACGGAGGAACGCTACCGCGCCCGACTTTTCGGCCTGCGGTTCACGCCCCACACGCGTTTCTCGGCTTTTGCCAACTTCAACAACATGAACGAGAACCGCCAACCGGGCTACAACGGCGAATGGTCTCCCGCGCAACTGACCGGAGGACTGCGCTCGAACAAGAACTTCGGAGTGAACTACATGGTGAACGAGAAGGACGGGAAGTACAAACTCAACGGAAGCGCATCTTACATGCACTACGACACGGACGTGCGCTCGCAGACCACCGGCGTGAACTTCCTGCCCGACGGCGACACTTACTCCAAGGAGGCGCACGAACAGTTCTTCTGCCAGACGTGGTTCAACACTTCGCACACGTTCCAGTTCACTTGGGACAAGGCGTTCCTGAATTTGCAACCGTCGTTCAACTGGGGCAAATGGGACGACCGCAACACTTACCTTTCCGGTACATTCAACACCGACCCCGAACCGTACGCCTCCGGCAACCTGCTGGACAGCCTGGCCTCGCCCGAAGCCGGCGACCTCATGCGCCGCATCGCCATCAACCGCTCCAAGACCGACCAGAGCAACAAGGGCAACAAGACGAACGCCGCCTTCAGCGCATACTCCGCCATCAAGACCGGACTCGGCAATGACAACCTGAACCTTTACACCAATGTGCGGTACAACGATTACGAACAAAGGTGGTACGAACACTACCGGCTGGACTATCCGGCAGGCGGCGGACAGACGGACTACCGCAACAAATATACCAACGACGACGGCCCCATACGCGACCTGAACCTCAACGCCGGAGGAGAATACTGGCTATGGTTCCCGCACAATTTGGCCGTAGCACCGGGCTACAACTACCATTGGCATGACAATACCAAACGTTACGAACTCTACCGGCTCGACGAACTGGCCGGTTGGGGAGAAGACGGCGACCATCCCTTAGGCATGCTGCCCTCCGAGGTGGAACTCCTGCAACAGACGTTGGATGCCCTCAACAGCTACTGGTCTTACCTGACCGATTACTCCCACCGGGGAAGCCTCTATGCCAAATGGGAAGGCAAGCCCCGGACATCGGGCGAAGGCACCTGGTGGTACGTGGAAGCCCGTCTGCCGCTCATGTACGTATGGCAGACGCTGGACTACCAACGCGAACGGTTGGATACCACCGTCAGCCGCCGCCATGTTATGTTCGAGCCGAGTTTCAGGGTCTACGGCCGGTGGCACAACTTCCAACGGGGCATCGACATCCGCTACAACAAAAGCGTCTCCTTCCCGTCCATGACCTCGTTCATCGACATCCGTTCCACGGATGACCCGCTGAACATCCGCCTGAGCAACACGGGACTGAAAAACTCGCACCAACACAACATTTCCGTGTACTACTACCTGAACAGCAACCGCAAGCAACGCTACTTCAACACCTACTGGAGCTACTCCATCACGCAGGATGCCGTGGCACAGGGATACGTGTACGACAAGGCAACGGGCGTGCGCACCTACCGCCCCGAGAACGTGAACGGGAACTACAACATCGGCGGCAACGTGAACTACTCCATGCCGCTCGACAAAGCCCGCCGCCTCACGCTGAACAGCGCACTTTGGTCGCGGCTCTACAACTCGGTGGACCTCATCGGCGTGACGGACGGCATGGCACCGCGCCGCAGCACCGTGCAGACTTACAACTCGGGCGGAAGCCTCAACATGGAATATGCCTTCCCCAAGGACGTGAAAGTGGGCGTGAAAGCCCGCTGCACGTGGAACTACCTGACCGGCAGCCGGGAAGACTTCACGCCCCTCAACACCTACGACTACAATTACGGCCTGATAGCACAGGCCGAACTGCCATGGAACCTGCAATTCAACACCGACCTGACCCTGTACAGCCGCAGGGGCTACGGCGAAAGCAGCATGAACACGGATGACATCGTATGGAACGCCACCCTGTCGAAGAAACTTTTCAAAAACCGCGTGACGCTCTCCCTCGACGGTTTCGACATCCTCGGGCAGCTTTCCAACGTCACCCAGACACTGAACGGACAGGGACGCTACGAGACGTGGCGCAACGTCATCCCCAGTTATGCCATGCTGCGCCTTGCCTACAATCTGGACATCAAACCGGCCAAACGGAGAGGAGAATAAACAGAAACTTATATACAAAAATCATTCGGCGCAGAAACGTTTTCCGTTCTGCTCCGAATGATTTCCCAATCTGCGGCAAACGATTTTCCGTTTGCCGCAGATTTTTTTCAAAGGCTTAAACAACTGAAATTCAGCTCCGTGATAAACCTGCATTTTCTTTACAAGCATCTATCCACGGACGGAAGCCCCTACTGCACGCTGCCGGAAGAGTCCGGAAGCCTCCCATGCTCCCGTCGTCAGAAAGCGAGTTTCAACGTGGCCATGCCGTAGGGTCTCATCGTCAGCGTCCCCTCCACGGCTTGCCCGGGCTGCTCCTCGAGCGGGCAGAGCGACACGGACGACGGACGGCGGGCCGGGAAGTCCAAAGCCACAGTCTCTTCCTTGTCCGACACGGAACGCAAACGGACAATCATCTCGTTGTCTTTCCCCATGGATTTCAGCACGGTGACGTACACGTCACGGTTGTCTACCGCTACAACGGGCTTCACGTCCGGGTTCTTGTCCGCAGTGACATGCACCAACGGTTGCGCCTGCTCCAGACCGAAACGGTTGGCGGCCACGGCGTCATATCCACCATGCGGATGGATGCGGTAACGGAAAGCCACCGGCCCGTCCTGCGTCAGGGGGAAATTCGTGTGCCAATGGTTGTTCATCGCCCATGAATACACCGTGGAAGACGGTTCCAACTTGGTCAGCCAAGGTCCTTGTCCGCCCCATCCCAACGAAATGTTGGCCGTGCGGTCGCCATACTCGAACAAGGGGGCGTCCAAGGCACACCAAGTCACGCCGTGCGTGTCGTTAGAAACGTCCAACCAACGTTGCAGGGCTATCCAGTTGCGGTTGGCCTGCGGCCATTGGTCTTTCTCCATTTCCATCACGCCCCAAGGGATGTCCACCTTCGTCACGCCCTGCGGCACGTTGAAACCGAAACCGAAATGTATGCCGTCTTTGTCCAGTAACGGCAACTTGTCTACCACGTTGGTGGTCTCCACCCACGGTTGTCCGGCCACCAGACGGACAGTACGCGTCACCGAACGGCAGCCTTTCATCGTGGATTCCACTTTCAATTCCACCACCAAGCCGCCTTGCTCGGTCACCGTGACGGCCTGCACCTTGTCGGCCTCGGGCTTGTTTTCGTTGGCCGGCAGCCAACTGCACGAATTGGCACCCCCGTCCACCGACGCGTCGATATAATTGTAATCTTCTCCGGCACGGGTCAAGGCCGCGATATTTCCCGTCTTGCCGTCTATCGTGACACGCACGCAACCGTTGTCCAACGTGTAGCCTTCCACCCTACAGGCATCGCCCGGCACGGCATCGCCTTCCACCACACGATAATGACGCGAGCCCAGAGCGGGCACGTCCGAAGCCCAGAACACCAGTTCGCCGGTAGACAAACGTTGCGAAGGCACGGCGTTCCCCTCATCATCCACCACCTTGTTGCCTTTCTGGCTCTCGGAGGCCATCAGCGTCACCAACCCGCCGTGCGGCCACGACTGCGTGTTGAGTACGGCGATACCGCCGTTCGACGGCCCTTCGCGCGGCCCCAACGCTCCATTGGACTTGTCCGTGGCCAATCCCAATGCCTCGTCCAACAAGGCCATCGAACGGGCTTCCGCTTCTTGGAAATAAGATTGTTTCACCTTTCCGATGGCTTCATGGAAATAAGGCTCCCACGGATTCTCGAAGTCCCAAGTATGTTCCGAACCCATCATGATATAACGCCAACCTTCATCGAAATCGGCACGCGGGGCACAAGCTCCCCCTGCCAGCATCGACCACACGGTCTCCGCCTGCGTGATTCTCTCCTTGTTACGGCGGTTAATGGCCGTCAGCCTGGCAGCCGTACCCAACCCGTCGGTCCAGTATTCCGTATAGTCTCCCGTCACGGTCGGCAGGCGGTCGCCATAATCTTTTTCCAACCGCGCCATGATTTCATGCCCGCCGCTGATGACAATCTTCGGATAAGCATATTTCTTGTTCCATTCGTTCACGGCGTAGGGGACATCGGCATCCACCGGACTGTTGTCCCACAATGTCCAAGAGAGTACGATGAAATCGAGGGGGTAATGGTTACGTTCCAACTCCACGAGCTTGCCCGTAAAGTCTACATTGGCACTCCCCATCCGGATGCGCGCCGGAACCTTACGCGGGTCACGTTGGCCGAACCAAGGCCGCCCGGTCGTGTTCCCCTTGTCCATGCTGCCGCTGTTGGAATACTTGCCCGGTTGCAGGAACAACACTTTGGAATGGCCGTCGGGGCCTACCCACCAGAAAGGCATGCCGTCTATATTCCGAGAGTGTGCGTTGCCGCCCCGGTCGGTGTTCGGCCACGAGATGACGTACTTGATGCCCTCCTGTGCCATGACCGGAACCAGTCCCCAGGAAATGCCGGGGATGTCGAACTGTTGGAACACATCGGCAGGCACGCCGGACAACCGTTGCAACTCGCGCGAGAACTTGAATACATGAAACAATTCTTCATCCGAACAAATGCTCGTATTCAGGTTCACATAACTGGCATCCACACAAAGGTCGCCGCGCCTGATAGCCGCAATGACCTCATCCCGTTTCTCCGGTTCTGAAATCCACAGGCGTTCAATCGGCCAAGTCACCTCGGGATTCCACACGAAGCGTGCACCGTCCACATGTCCGGCTGTTTCCCGGGCCAGTTTCATGCCTTCCCACACGTTCGTCTTGTGCAACATCTCCACGTTTTTGTGCGTGTTCGTGTAACCGATGTCCACGTGCGAATGGTTGTAAAGGTACACCGTCCAATGCCGCATCGGCTCCACGGTGACTTTCGTCTTCACTTTCTTTTCCGTTCCGCACACCGTCAGCGAAACGTTCGCGGCCTTGTCCATAGGCAAGGCGGAAGGCAACATGATTTCCACCTCCGCCGAATCCTTCGCATCGACACGGAAGGTAGAAGTCTCCTTCAGTTTCTTGTACGCCACATCCACACGGACTTCACCTTTCAATTCGGGGCCTTTCAACCGCACGGCAACGATACGTCCCGGCGAACGGTCTTGTCTATACCCATACAAAGGCTTCACCACACAACTGACTTGTTCCGGCACGACATCGGCACTTGCCTGTCCGGCCGCCAGAACCGCCAGCATCCCACAAAAAAAAATTCTTTTCATCACATTGATTAGTTTTCATTGTATCGGTCACAAAGTGACAAAAAAAAGACGAAACGGGCAATCAGGCATAACGCAAAAAATGCCACATTCTCGCCACACCGTGCGAAAAGCCCCTGTAAAAACTTCCTTTATCGGCCGATTCTGCCTATCTTTGCCCGCACATATACAACATAACTCAAACATTACCTAATCATGAAACTCAAAAAACGAATGATGACCGGCATGTTAGCCGCCACCCTCGGAGCCATGACACCAGTGTTCGCACAAACGACCGAGCCTTCTCCTTACAGCAGTTACCTCTTCGCCTTCTTCTCCAACAATTCCCCTTACGGCGAACAAGTACGTTATGCCTTGAGCGACGACGGATATAACTACACGTCCCTCAACCAAGGGCGTCCGGTCGTGGCCTCGGACACCATCGCCCTGAAGAAAAGCATACGGGACCCGTACATCACAAGAGGCCGGGACGGGAAAACATTTTATATGGTCATGACGGACATGCGCTCGGACGAGGGTTGGCAAAGCAACGACGGACTCATCCTGATGAAGAGCACCGACCTCATCCATTGGCAACACACGGCCATCGACTTCCCCACCCGTTTCCCCGACCTGACGGGATTCGACCGCAAAAACCTGCACGCCGTTTGGGCGCCTCAAATCATCTGGGACGACGAGGCCGGGAAATATATGATTTATTACTCCATCGGACGGCACGACTGGGAGTATCCCACGGAAGACCCGAACTTCAAACAGCCTTACTTCAAACTGTTCTACTCTTACGTGAACGAAGACTTCACGGACATCACGGAGCCGAAACTGCTGTTCGACTTCGGTACGGCCGCCATAGACGGGGACATCGTGTATAACCCGAAAGCGAAAGAATACGTGCTGTTCTTCAAAGACGAGGGCCGCTCGGTCATGAACAAAGGATTCCGCACGCGGCAGGGCGTGATGCGTGCCACTGCACCCCGACCCACCGGCCCTTACACCATCGAATGGCGGCACCTACAAAAAGAGGGGCAATATCCGGTGGAAGGTTCCAGTGTGTTCCCCCTCATCGGTTCGGACGAGTATGTCCTGATGTACGATTGCTACGCACAGGGTTTCTACCAATTCTGCAAGAGCACGAACCTGAAAGACTTCACATTCGTGCAAAACACGAAGACCCACGGCGACTTCACCCCGCGCCACGGCTCTGTCATGCACATCACGCAGGCCGAACGGGAACGGTTGGAAGCATGGTCCGAGCTGAGCATTGCGGTGAATGACCTCCGTACGCGTCCCGTCCCTACACTGACGCTGAAACAACTTGAACACCGCCCGGCCTTGTTGGCCGAAGCCCAAAAAGTGCTTGACACCACATCCGACCCCAAAACCATGGCGGCAATGACGAAGAAATTGAAAAAGTTTAAATAAGAAGCAAGAAGCTACCGCGAATAAAAATAGCTGCACGAATATCCGAATCGTGCAGCTATTGGTATACCGGCTTATCTCATATACAGGAATGGTTATTACCTTATCGCCTTTTTTAGTATATTCAAACAAGAGTTATCTTCTGTTTCATAAGTCGTTTGGGCTATCACTTTATTTTTCTCATTCAATACCACAAAACTGGAAGCACCCATCTTATCGGCATCTATCCCTAAGAATTTTGTCAGATAATCGCTTGCTGCACTTATCGGATTGTAGAAATCAATAATGGCATACCATTTTCTCTTCCGGTTTTGATTAACCACATAAATGGGGCCTCCAACTTTATGGTTTTCCATGTAAGCTTCCACCTCCGCACTGCTCTGTGCACAAATAGGATAAAAGTCCACATCCTTGCGTCCCGAAAGCAGCTTATAGATTTGAGGATAAAGCACCAAAGAAGGCTCGCAATAGTCGCAAAGGATATATACTACTTTATAGGGCTTCGTAGATTTCTTGATTTTTGTAGCCAACTCTGCGTCTCCTAAATTCACAACCTGGCCATAAAGCTGAAAGCCGAACAAACTCAAAAATAAAATCAGACTTAACTTTCTCATCGCATTCTCTTTAATAGGTACTTTGCCTCAAGGTCTATCCACAGGTTTTCCTACAACTTCGATAACATACCCACCATGTTGACCTAAAGAATCAATAAAAGGAATATTACCGGCTCCTATTTGTCCTGTTTCAAATAAATATTC
>ENA-UEQJ01000854-UEQJ01000854.1-human-gut-metagenome-genome-assembly--contig:-NODE-854-length-25194-cov-4.615838_pt1 | contig 25194 bp, 27 predicted proteins | sample MGYA00242937_ERZ507938 | MGnify/ENA primary metagenome ERZ507938 (study PRJEB26167, sample SAMN06115437) | human gut metagenome | host: Homo sapiens | place: China:Gansu | collected 2015-07-03 | study...
CAGATGAATATGACATACTATTCGGGAAATTTTTATCGGAATGCCAGTGTGCAATATGATGAGAACTGTCATTATATATGCACAAATAATGATTTAAATATGCAATTGCAGTACACTATTGAAACATTGAACACGATCCATACGGCCCAGGATATTCTATCTTATCCCCATGAAAGAGAACTCGTTTTTCATAGGCGGCCTTGCCTTTGGTATGATGCTGGTGATATGGATGGCGTGTGGAAAGCCCTGGAGAATGTCAAGTGCCCTACTTCCTATTACTTTCAGGGAGATGTTCCTCCGGAAAAGCTGAAACGGGACTATTGGCGGGTGTGGGAACCCATGACGGCCTTCGTAGCCCGGGACTGCCTGGCCACGGGGAGTCTACAGCCCTTGGCGGACTTTGCAGAGGAATCCAGGGCATTCAACCTCAAGTACCTGAAGCGCTATATGCCGTGGCTGTTCCAATAACCAAGCCGCGCACCCTCTGATATAATACGCCCCCTCCGGCAATGCCGGAGGGGGTTCGTTTATTCCAGAATCAGCCAGTTGTCCTGCCGTTCCGTGACGTAGCCCACCTGGGCCGCGGCGGGGATGCTGTCCCGCAGCTCCCGCAGGCATGCCGCCGCGTCGGCGGGATCCACCGCCATCAGCAGGCCGCCGCTGGTCTGTGGGTCGTACAGCAGATCCTGCATGGTGCGGCTGACGTCTCCCCGGATGGTAACGCCCTTCTGGGCGAAATCCCGGTTCCGGTATGCCCCGGCAGGAATCAGGCCCATGGCCGCCAGGTCCCAGGCCTCCGGGTGGAAGGGGACGTTCCCGCTCTGGATATGGACGGTGCAGCCGCTGCCCTGGGCCATCTCAAAGCTGTGGCCCAGCAGGGCAAAGCCCGTCACGTCGGTGCAGCTGTGGACCCGGTATTTCACCATAATGTCCCGGGCGGTGCGGTTCAGAGTGGCCATCTGCCGGTAAATGCGGTCCATCACCGCCCCGCCGGCCAGCCCCGCCTTGGCGGCAGTGGTCAGCACGCCCACGCCCAGGGGCTTGGTCAGCAGCAGCACGTCCCCGGGCCGGGCCCCGCTGTTGGTCAGAATGCGCCGGGGGTCCACGAACCCCGACACCGCCAGCCCATAAATGGGCTCCGCCCCGTGGATGGTGTGGCCGCCGGTGATGATGGCCCCGGCCTCATAGGCCTTGTCATACCCGCCCCGCAGCAGCTCCTGCACCATGTCCTGGGGCATGGACTCCGGCAGGCACAGGATGTTCAGCGCCAGCTTGGGCTCCCCGCCCATGGCGTACACATCGCTGATGGCGTTGGCCGCGGCGATCTGTCCATACAGGAAGGGATCGTCCACAATAGGCGGGAAAAAGTCCGTGGTCTGCACCAGGGCCGTGTGCTCGTCCAGATAATACACGCTGGCGTCGTCGGACTTGTCATAGCCCACCAGCAGCCGGGGGTCCGAATGGGTCCGGAACCCGTCCAGCAGCTTCGCCAGGGTTCCGGCGCCTACCTTGGCTCCGCAGCCGGCACAGGCGGCCAGCTTCGTCAGCTTCACTTCTGTTTCCATGGTCATTCCTCCTATCCCAATAGCCGTCCCAGGCCCACAAATATACAGCCCAGGGCGAAAAACGCCGCCAGCACCGCCGCCACGCTGAGGCAGAACCTTTTGGGGCCCAGCTTTTCCAGGTCCATAAACGGGTATGGATACAGCAGCCTGGTGTGGCCGATGGGCTTGCCCGTCCGGGCCCGCAGCATGGCATAGACAAAGTATGCCAGGGGCAGCGCCAGCCACCACACGGCGGACAGCACCGTCAGTCCGGACTTATCGCCCCACAGCACCCACTGCATCACCACCAGCCACGGCGTTCCATAGTGGACGCACAGGTTCCCAAAGCTGCCGCCGAAGTCGGCAAATTTTTGCCCCCGTCGCCTGGCGTCCGGCACCAGCACAAAGTGATACACCAGGTGCGTTACATAGATGCACAGGGTCATGGCCAGGGCCACGGTGCTGCCGGTCAGCAGCCGCCGCACCCCGCCCGCCGGGACGATAGCCAGCGCCAGTTCGTATAAAAGCACTGCCAAATTGCTGAGATTCGTATAAAAGCAGAACATCCCGGCCCGGATGTGCCCCGTCTGCGGCAGGGTGGAGTGCAGCAGCAGCCCCAGAGCCCCCAGCAGGAAAATTCCCGCCGCAGAAAGACGCAGTCCCATGCTCACCCCTCCTCCGCCAGCTGCCGCAGCAGCCGGATCTCCGCCGCGTACCCCGGCAGGTCGTTGGGCGTTTCCAGCACCATGGGCAGGCCCCGCAGCGCCGGATGATTCACCACCCGCCGGATGGCCTCCAGGGGCATGGCGCCGCCCAGCAGCACGGCGTGCCGGTCCTTGTGGCTGCCGCAGGGGTTCAGACTGTTGTTCAGGTGTACTGCCCGCAGCCAGTCCAGGCCGATGACCCGGTCGAACTCCGTCAGCACGCCGTCCAGATCGCCGCAGATGTCGTACCCGGCGTCCCACACATGGCAGGTGTCCAGGCAAACCCCCACCGGCAGGGCCACCCGATCCATGATCTCCCGCAGCTCCCGGAATTGCCCGCCGAGCTCCGTGCCCTTCCCGGCCATGGTCTCCAGCAGCACCGTGGTCCGCTGCTCCGGCCGCAGCACCGCATTGAGCGTCTCCGCAACCTGGCGGATGCCCGTCTCCGTACCCTGGCCCGTGTGGCTGCCCGGGTGGAGATTGTAATAGTTCCCCGGCAGGTGCTCCAGCCGGTCCAGGTCATCCGCCATGGTCTGAACGGCAAACTCCCGGGTCCGGGGCTCCTTGGAGCAGGGATTGATGGTATACGGCGCGTGGGCCACCAGCGGCCCGAAGCCGTGATCCGCCAGCAGCTGCCGCAGCGCCGCCGCATCGGCGGGGTCCATGGCCCTGGCCCGGCTGCCCCGGGGATTCCGGGTGAAGAACTGAAACGTATTGGCCCCCAGGGACAGCGCCGTCCGGCCCATAGCCAGAAAGCCCTCCGATGCAGACAGGTGGCATCCTGCGTACAGCATCCCGCCGCCCCCCTTCACAGCCGGAGGGCGGCGCAGTCCACCCTGCCGTCCTCCAGGGTGATGACGCCATAGGTCCGCCGGGGACTGGGCCCGATGCACCCGGGATTCATCACCCAGAAATCGCCGCTGCGGTCCACCAGCGGCTGGTGGGTGTGGCCGAACAGCAGAATATCCGCCCCGCACTCCCGGGCGGCGTACATGGCCGCCATGGGGCCGGACTTCACATGCCGGGTGTGGCCGTGCATCATCAGGATGCGGACGCCGCCCAGCTCCGTCAGCCGCTCCGGCTGGTCCGCGCTGCCATAGTCGCAGTTGCCGGGCACCCCCAGCAGCGGGATCCGGGGATACAGCCGCCCCAGCCGGTCCGCGTCCCGGGCGCAGTCCCCCAGATGGAGGATGGCCTGGGGCTGCACCAGCTCCACGCACTGCTGCATAGGGTCCACGCACCCGTGGGAATCGGATAAAACCAGTATACGCATAGCACATACCCTTTCAACGCTTGTTTTCCGTTATTTTACCACACCTTCCCGGGGATTTCCAGTCTCCCCCGTCTTTGCGGAAAACCGTTTTTCCGCTTCCGCAATTCAGAGAAAATGTTGACTTTCCCTCGCGAATATGTTATATATAATTTAACGGTATAATTGTAAAATAGTATGTTTTATGGAAAGAGCGTGTTTTATGCGTATCAAATCATTCAATTTTGCAGATAATTCCGCCCACGATCCCGTGTAGTTTGGGCAAGGTGTACCCAAGCGCTTTCCCCGGGCGCATAGGCGGCTGCGCCGTATTCCGTCTGTGCGCCTGCCGCAGCCCATACGGTCAAAATCAGATCAGGAGGTAACGAGCATGAAAAAATTTCTATCCGCGCTTTTAGCGGCGGTTCTGCTGCTGTCTGCAACCGCCTGCGCGGCCCACGAGCCCGTTCTGCCCCCCAGCCGGTGGGGGGAGGGAGAGGCCCAAGGAATGCTTCCCCACACCTACTCCCTGTCGGAGGCCTATGACGCCGCAGAGGTGGTGGCCCTTGTTACGGTGGGGGATTGGCTGGAGGAGGAGCTGATCACCGGGCGAACCTTTTTCCGGACAACGGTCCAAAAAGTGTACAAGGGGGATATCCCCCATGAGTTTGTCCTGGCCCAGGAGGGCTGCTCCACCTGGACCTACCGAAATTATCCCGTATTCACCTATGGCAATCAGCTGCTGCTGTTCTTGATCAAATACGATGTGTCCATGTACCGGGATACCTACGACCTGGTAGAGTATCCGGACGCCTATGAGCTGATAAACACGTATTCCACGGTGATGTATGTGACCCGGGACGACAGCGGCATGTCCTACGTTCTGGACGCCCTGGGCATGATGACCCAATGGAGTCAGATCAATCAGCCCGCCGATTGCCCGGCCGTTGCGCACCCGGGGCAGGAGCAGCTCCTTCAGATCAGGGACCATCTGACAAAGCAGGACCCGGTTCTGGCTGCCATTGCGCCCTCCCAGGCCGACCCGGACCGGCCGGTTGCGTCCTCCGGCGACCTCTATCGTCTGACCGACCTGGAGGACTATTTCGCGCACCTATCCGCCGATTATACATAAAGAGAGGAAGGTTCACCGTGAACAGATCATTTTTGCGGCCAGGGATTTCTTTTGTTTTAGCGGCGGTTCTGCTGCTGTCTGCAACCGCCTGCGCGGCCCACGAGCCCGTTCTGCCCCCCAGCCGGTGGGGGGAGATGCAGATCCGGTCCATGTTTGAGCGCTATTATTCCATTTCCGACGCCTTTCAGGCGGCAGACGCCGTGGCCCGTGTCACGGTGGGCGACTGGCAGGGAGAGGACCTGCACAACTGGGTCACGTTCTTCGACGCGGACGTTCAGGAGTCTTATAAAGGGGACCTTCCCCGGCACTTTACCCTGGTGCAGGGCGGCTGCTCCGAGGCGACCTCTCCCGACTATCCCCTGTTTACCAGCGGAACCGAGCTTCTGGTTTTCCTGCGGGATTATGACGGCAGCGGGGAAAAATATCACCCCATCACCGACTACAATACGGTACTGTATGCCGTGTATGATGAAAACGGCCACCGGTATTTTCTGGACAGCTTCGGGACCATGAGCGCTCAGGACACCTGCGTTCCCGGCAGAACCACGCTGAACAGCGCACAGCTTGCGGAAATGACGGCGGATACCGATCCGGTGCTGGCTGAGGCGATTTCCTCCCAGGCTGGGGACTGCGACGGCTGTTCCGTATACGCGGAATCTGCCCTGGAGGACTATTTCTCCGATCTGGCAAAGCAATAAGGCTTGCTGGCGATCGCTCCCTATCCCGCCGAATAAAAAAGCACCCGCCCGCCGGACCTCCGGCAGGCGGATTTTTGCGTGGATATGAAGCATTTGCAATGCGGCCCGCTGAGGGCAGCGGGCCCTACGGGCGATTTCCGGAAACCGTCCCGTTCCTCTGCGGCAGGGCACATGGGCCCTGCCCTACAGGATATTCTATCGTCATACACTCTGTAGGGGCGGACGACTCTGTCCGCCCTGTCCTCTCGGCAATTCTCCTTGCCATGTCATTGCGAGGAGGCCCATCGGGCCGACGCGGCAATCCGTTCTCTCCCCGATTCCCGCTTATTCCCGCGCCCAGGCCTTCACATCGCTGCCATCGGGGTCGGCGATGCGCAGGCCCGCCGTTACGTCCACCCCGGGCGCAGCCGCCCGGATATCCGCCACGGAGGTCTCGATGCCGCTGCTGCCGCTGGTGCAGAAGGGCCGGATGGTTTTCCCGGTCAGGTCATAGCTGTCCAGGAACGTGTTGATGATCCGTGGTGCGGTGCCCTGCCAGATGGGATAGCCCAGATAGATGGTGCCATACTGGGACAGGTCCAGCGGCTGGCCCGCGATCCGGGGCCGGGCCGCGGGGTCCTTTTGCTCCTGATTGGCCCGGCAGCTCTCGTCGTTGTAGTCCAGATCCTGGCTGGTATAGGGCTGCTCCGGCACCAGCTCGATCAGATCCGCCCCGGTCAGGTCGCGGATGCGCTCTGCCGCCGTCCGGGTGTTGCCGGTGCAGGAGAAATAGATCACCGCCACCCGGGTACCGGCCCAGCCGCTGCCGGTACTGCCGGTGGTATTTCCGCCGTTTCCGGCATTTCCGGTACTGCCTGCACCGCCGGGCACACCGGTACTGCCGCCGGGATTTTCCGCCGGGCCGCTTCCCGGGTCCGTGGCCCCGGGGGTCACCGTGGGACTATCTCCGCCGGGGGCCACCTCCGTCTGCTTCTTTCCGCAGGCAAACAGGGCGCAAGTCATGCACAGGGCCAAAATCAGGGCAAAAACACGCTTCATGGGGCTTTTCCTCCTTATTTCCGTCTTTATTCTTCCTCCTGCTGCACCGCCGTGCTGCCGCCCAGGCCGAAATCGTCGGCCACGGTGGCGCTGTCCCGGCGGAGCATGGTTTCCATGACCCGGATATCGCTGTCGATGTCCATGGCGTCGGCGCGGTACAGCTCATCCAGCTGCCGCTCAAAGCCCGCCACGATGCTGTCCATGGTGCTCTGGATTTTGGCCTTGGCCTGGTTGAGATTCTCGCCGCTGACCCCGGCCTCCTCAAACTCGGCGTAGGAATTCAGCAGCTTCTGGGTGGTGGGCAGATAGTAGTTCAGGAAGGTGCCGGCCTTGCCCTTTTTGGCGGGCTCCTTTTCGATGATGCGGAAAATCTTCCCCGCCACCTCCTCCAGCCGGTCGATCTTCTGGCTGAGGACAGGGTCGGCAATGCGGTCGTTGGCCCGGCGGATCTCCCGCAGGATACCGGAATAGCCCTGCTCCGCCGGGGCCGGCTCCTGGGCGGTCTGCCGCGGGGCAAAGTATGCCTCCGCCGCCTCCGGAGAGCGGAACAGCATGTCGCTGCTCAGGTCCACATAGGCGTTCTTGCCCCAGAGGCCCTTTTCGATCATGATCTCCAGGTCCCTTTCCACCTTCCGCTGGGGGACCTCCGCCGTGTCGGCCAGCTTTTTCAGAGACACGGCGTCCTGCCCGTGGGCACAGGCCAGATATTTGCCGAAGCGGCGGGCCCGGCGGGTCATAGAGGCGCTGCCGATGACCAGTCCCAGGCCTCCGGCGGCCAGGCCCATGGTGGGAAACAGCTCCGCCAGCAGGCTCCAGCTCAGAACTCCGGCAGCGGCGCCAACGCCCTGCACCATAGACACCAGGCCTGCGAAAAGCAGCACCAGGCCCACAATTTTCATGGTATTGGCCCCTTTTGCGGAGTATTGGGGCGTTTTCGTCACCTTTTTGCGGGTGCTGGAGGCTGTCCCGGTACGAGGCCGGGACGGGGCGGGATTCTGCTGGGACAGGCCGGGATTCTGCCGGGACACGGGCTTGCGCTTCGTGTCGCCGCCGAACAGCTTGGCCAGCAGCACAACAAGGCCCACCGGCCAGGCCACCGCGAATAAAATTGCGATAATGGCCCAGGAGCCAAAATCATTGTCGTCCTTTTTTGGCGGACGGCGGGGCGGCTCCTGCCGGGTCTCCCCCTCCCGGTCGTCATAGGAATAGGCCATTACTTCTCTCCCTTCCGGCGGAGCTTGCGCTTGTTGCCGTGCTCGTCCACCACATAGGTGTTATCCAGCTCCCGGGCCAGATTTCCCACCACGGAGTCGATGTATTCCCGGCGCAGGGCAAGCTGCTCCTGCTTCTCCTCCGGCGTCAGCCCCTCCGCCGTTTTCGACTTGGCGGCCAGCTGGTTGATCCGGGCGATCTTCTTTTCATCCATCATCGGTTCCCCCTTACAGATAGCGCTTCAGGGTGATGAACACCCTGCCTTTTTTCGTTTGATTGCCGACCTCCTCCAGAACGCACTTGCCCAGACCCCGGAGGGTCAGGGTATCCCCCTGGGATACCGGGCGATCCGGCTTCTGGCAGTCGGTCCAGTTCACCTGGACCTTTCCGGAGGTCACGGCCTCGGCGGCCTTGCCCCGGCTGAGGGAAAAGCCCGCTGCCAGCACGCTGTCCAGCCGCAGGGAGGACACCGTGTCCCGGATGTGCTTCACCTTTTCCTCCGGCGGGATCAGGTCCTCCAGAGGCAGGGACGCGGTGTGCAGCCGCACCCGGCCCGCAGCCGTCCACTCCGACAGCAGCAGCTCCGCCGCCGGTCCCGTGGCCAGTACGTCGGCCCAGCGGGGGGACACCAGAATGTCCCCCAATGTCTCCCGGGTGACGCCCAGGGCCATGAGACTGCCCAGAATGTCCCGGTGGGTCAGGGAATCCTCCTCATAAAACGAGGCCCGGACCACCCGGACGGCGTCCTCCTCCGGGGCCTCCTGCCAGTCCGGCAGGAAGCACAGCTGCCGCCGCTGGGCCCCGTCGTATCCACCCCAGAAGGTATATCCCTCCGAGACGGACAGGGCGTTCAGCAGCCGCTGGGCCGCCGCCTGCTCCGCCGGGGACAGAAAGCCCGTTCCCTGGGGCAGATTTCTCCGGCGGCACTGCTCATACTTGTCCCAGACCCGGCCCAGCAGCAGCCGCTCGTCGCCGTTTGCCGCAAGCCGGTCCAGCATTTCGCGTTTATCCATGGTATTCCCCCAGATTCTGGGTGTGGTACAGCCGGGCGTAGGCTCCGCCCCGGGCCAACAGCTGGTCATGGGTCCCCTGCTCGGCAATGCAGCCGTCCTGGATCACCAGGATGCGGTGGGCGGCCCGGATGGTAGAGAGCCGGTGGGCGATGATCAGGGTGGTGCGGCCCCGGCTCAGCTCGTCGAAGGCATGCTGGATCCGGGATTCCGTGACACTGTCCAGGGCGGAGGTGGCCTCGTCCAGAATGAGGATGGGCGGATTTTTCAGAAAAATCCGGGCAATGGCTACCCGCTGCTTCTGGCCCCCGGACAGCAGGGTGCCCCGCTCGCCCACATAGGTGTCGAACCCGTCGGGCATGGCGGCAATATCGTCGTACAGCTCCGCCCGGCGGGCGGCCTCCTCCACCTCCGCGTCGGAGGCGTCGGGCTTACCGTAGCGGATGTTTTCCCGGATGGTGTCGGCAAACAGGAACACATCCTGCTGCACGATGCCGATGGACCGGCGCAGAGAGCGCTGGGTCAGGCAGCGCACGTCGTGGCCGTCCACGGACACGGTGCCGCTGTCGGGGTCATAAAACCGGGGCACCAGCTGGCACAGGGTGCTTTTGCCGCCGCCGGAGGGACCCACGATAGCCACCGTCTCCCCGGCCCGGACCGTCAGGTCCACCCCGTGGAGCACCTCGGGGCTGCCGTTGTCATAGGAGAAGGTCACATGGTCCAGGGCTACCTCTCCCCGGACGTCCGTCAGGTCCACGGCGTCGGGTGCGTCCTGGATGGTGGGCTCCGTGGCCATCAGTTCGATGAACCGGTGCAGGCCCGCAAAGCCGTTGGAGAACATCTCGGCAAAATTGGCCAGCTTGCGCACAGGACTGATGAACGTGGTGATATACAGGCTGAAGGTGATCAGGTCGATATAGTTCAGCCGGTTCTTCATAATGAGCCAGCCGCCTGCGGCAATGACCGCCACGGACAGCAGGCTGATGAACAGCTCCATGCTGGCGTTGAAAAAGCCCATCTCCTTATGGAAGTTGCGCTTGGAGGTCTTGAACACCTCGTTGGCCCCGTCGAAGCGGCGCTGCTGCTCCGCCTCGTTGGCGAAGGCCTTGGTGGTGCGGACGCCGGAGAGGCCGGACTCGATCTCGGCATTGATGGCGCCGGTCTTTTGCTTGGCGGCCCGGGACGCCTGGGACATCTGGCGGCGGCGGTACATAACTACCAGCAGGAACACGGGGATGATGCAGCACACCACCAGGGCCAGCCGCCACTGGATGGAGAACATCACCGCCAGAGCGCCGATGATGGTGACCAGGGAGATGAACAGGTCCTCCGGCCCGTGGTGGGCCAGCTCCGTCAGCTCGAACAGGTCCGTGGTCAGGCGGCTCATCAGCTGGCCGGTGCGGTTTTTATCGTAAAAGTCGAAGCCCAGGTCCTGCATATGGGCAAACAGGTCCCGGCGGATATCGGCCTCCACCAGGATGCCGAAGGTGTGTCCCCAGTAGCCCACGATGAAGTAAAGCCCCGCCCGGAGGACAAAGGCCGCCACCACCAGGGCCATGACCGTGAAGAAAATGGAGAACTGCTTCTCCGGCAGCCAGTGGTACATGGCGGTGCGGGAGATCAGGGGAAAGGCCAGGTCGATGACGGCAATGAAGAAGGCGCAGGTGATATCCAGCAGAAACAGGCCCCGGTGGGGGCGGAAGTAGGACAGGAAAATGCGCAGCGGTCTGCGGGTACGGTAGTCTTGGGTGGTCATGATTTCTCTCTTTCTTGGGCAAAAATACGCATAGTAATCCAGTGTGTTGTTCTGTATAGTATAACACACCTGATTTCCTGGCGCAAGGCGTTCTTTTCCGGTATAACATCCTATTCAGACATACGCAAGCTGCCCCCCTCCGATGCAAAAGTGCCGGAGGGGGGCAGTCCTATACTCTTGTCGCTATGGGATTCCGGATTTACCACTCCAGGTTCTTGCCGGTGGTCTTATCGAAAACGTGGGCCACGTTGCCGCCGAAGATCATGTTGACCTCGCTGCCCATGGGGAAGTGGGCGGCGGCGCCGTTGGTGGGGACGATGACGATCACGTCCTTGCCCTCGGCAGTGACATGCAGATGCACGGAGGAGCCCATCATCTCGGACACGTCCACCGTACCCTTGACCCCGTCGGCGCACAGCATGATATGATCCGGGCGCACGCCCAGGGTCACGTCCTGCTCCGCCACGTTATGGGCGGCCAGGCGCTGCTGCTTCTCCGGAGACAGCTCCACGGTAACGCTGCCCACAGTGACGGTGTACTTGCCGTCCCGGCGGGACAGCCTGGCGTCGAAGAAGTTCATCTGGGGCACGCCGATAAAGCCCGCCACGAACAGGTTCGCAGGGTGGTCGAACACCTCCTGGGGGGTGCCGATCTGCTGAATGAAGCCATCCTTCATGATGACGATGCGGTCGCCCAGGGTCATGGCCTCGGTCTGGTCATGGGTGACATAGATAAACGTGGTGTCGATGCGCTCCCGCAGCTTGATGATCTCGGCGCGCATCTGGTTGCGGAGCTTGGCGTCCAGGTTGGACAGAGGCTCATCCATCAGGAACACGGCGGGGTTGCGGACGATGGCGCGGCCGATGGCCACACGCTGCCGCTGGCCGCCGGACAGGGCCTTGGGCTTGCGGTCCAGATACTGGGTGATGTCCAGGATCTCTGCCGCCTGACGGACCCGCTGGTCGATCTCGTCCTTGGGCAGCTTTTTCAGCTTCAGGGAGAAGGCCATGTTCTCGTACACGGTCATGTGGGGATACAGGGCGTAGCTCTGGAACACCATGGCGATGTCCCGGTCCTTGGGCTCCACGTCGTTCATCAGCTTGCCGCCGATGTACAGCTCGCCGCCGGAGATGTCCTCCAGACCGGCGATCATCCGCAGGGTGGTGGACTTGCCGCAGCCGGAGGGGCCCACCAGCACGATGAACTCCTTGTCCGCAATGTGCAGGTTGAAATCCTGCACCGCCACAACGCCCTCGTCGGTGATCTGAAGGCTGGTCTTTTTCTCGGGCTCGCCCTTCTTGGCCTTTTTCTTCTTTTCGGTGTTGGGATACACCTTCTTGAGGTTTTTCAGAATGACCTCTGCCATATGCACAGACTGTAACCGTTCTGCCTCCGCAGGGAACGGTCTCGCGCCCGGCAAAGCCGCAGCGCCTTACGGCAGGTCTCCACACTGCCGCACCGCCAGTCTCAGCGGGACCTTGTTCCTCCTTTGTTTTTCCGGCAGGGGGCCAAAAAGTGGAGTGGCCGCCGCCGGTTGGAATAGGATACGTTTATTTTACCACCTCTTGCCGCCCTTTGGCAACCGCCTTTGGGCAAAATTTTCCGCATTTCGCTGCCTTTATAGGAAAACTCTGCAAAAAACGCCGTCATCGCCCGTTCTTTTTTCTGTTATAAGCAGAAATTATTGTATTTTTCAGATGTTATCTATTGTAAAAGGATGCGAATTATGTTACATTACTGTGTGCCTGTTGGCGCACATATTATAGATAAAGTGTTTTTCGTGCAAGGACAGGCAAATTGCTTTAAAGGAGCGGGATAACATGCACAAAGTGTTCAAAGCCTGCACCGCTGTTCTGCTGGCCCTGGTTATGACGGTCAGCCTGGTCAACGGCGCACTGGCAGCCGTCGTCCGCAATGATGACGACACCATCAGCTACGAGCCCCTGGAGCAGGGTGTTTACTCCAAGGGCGGCTACACCATCGACAAGGTCTCCCACCCCACGCTGGGCGCCGGAGAGGTGGACGGTATCCTGACCGGCGACCTTCAGGACCGGGGCCAGAGCTACTCCTGGTCCATGGCCGAGGCCGGTGACTATGTCTACATCGGCACCTGCTATAACTCCACCTACCACATCTATCACAACAATGTCAAGACGTCCCTGGACGCCATGAAGAAGGAGGGCAAGCTGGACCAGAACGTGGACACCAGCCGGGCTGCGGCAGATTTTGTGAAGGTCATGTTCGGCACGGACACCTTCGATGAAACCCCCATGTCCCAGTGGACCCCCGTGATCATGGCTGTGAACCGCTACACCGGCGAGGCCCAGGTGATCTTCCGGGAGCGGGACATCCTGAAGGATTACCCCGACATCTTCCCCGGCTATCCCCCCTATCTCAAGGGCGTGAACTATCTGGCCGGCTATCGCATGGCCTTTGAGTTCAAGGGCAAGATCTATTTTGCCGGCATGGGCAACCCCACCGCCACCCTCATTGAGGTGGACCCCGAAACCAATGAATGCCGCATCGCCTATCACAACACCAACTACGCCCGGGGCGTGTCCAATGGTGTCCACGGCCTGCTGGTGTTCGATGACGAGATCTATATGTGCCTGGCCTCCGACAACTATGACGGCAAGGGTACCCCCGGCGGCATCATCGTGGCCAGCTCTGACCCCTCTGCGGGCCTGAGCTCCTGGCGCCGCGTGGCCGATCAGGACGATTTCGACAACCTGCCTGCCGTGATGCGGGTAGACGGCCTCAACGGCGGCGGTATCTGGGACATCATCGAGTATAACGGCTCCATGTACGTCACCGTGGTCACCGACAAGTCCATCGACGGCCACATCAACAAGCAGGGCTTCGCCATGTATCGCGGCGACAAGCACGAGGACGGCAGCTTCACCTGGACCCAGGTCATCGGTGACCACGGCACCAGCGGCTACGACTTCGGCCTGGGCATCAATTATTCCATGAGCTGCAACATGTGGGTGTACAACGGCTATCTGTACCTGGGCACCTATAACGATCCCATGCTGGACCTGGCGGAGGTCCCCGCCTCCGGCAACTTCGAGCTGCTGTACAACGATCTGGACCACTCCATCTATCTGTACCGCATGGACGCCGACGGCAACTTCCAGCAGGTGGCCGGTAAGGACGACAACCCCTATTTCCCCGACGGCCCCATCGGCAACCTGGGCGCGGGGCTGGGCAACAACTCCAACCAGTATGTCTGGCGCTACGGCGAGCACAACGGTGAGCTGTACATCGGCACCTATGACACCTCCACTCTGACCTATCAGTTCACCCAGATCACCGACGGTCAGGTGGCCAATATGGACTATGCCGACATCAGCGGCCGGGCCGATATGCTGAAGGACGCCGTGCTGGAGGTTCTGCAGCAGCACGACAACAAGTATCTGACCTGGTTCCTGGACAAGGTCCTGTTTACCAAGTATACCGCCCATCTGTATCAGATGCTGGCAGGCTTTGCCACGGATATGTCCGCCGACAAGAACCCCGTGCCCGGCTACCGGAACATGCTGGAGGAGTATGAGGCCTTCAAGCAGAAGGTGTTCGACCTGCTGGGCGTGAAGCTGGACAGCGCAAACTTTGCCCAGGAATACGCCCAGGTCACCGGCGTGGCTATGTACAGCGCCGACACCCAGGGCCTGAAGGATGACCTGAAAAGCGCCGTGAAGGCCATCTTTGCCGCCCTGGACAAGGCCGTGTATGACGACACGATCCACAACTTTGTGTACTACTTCGGCTGCAACTACTATGCCCAGCAGAGCGAGAACGGCTTTGACCTGCTGGTGTCCAAGGACGGCGTGAATTTCGACGCCATCACCCGGGACGGCTTCGGCGACGGCTCCAACCACGGTTTGCGCACCATCTGCTCCACCGAGAACGGCGTGTATATGGGCACCGCCAATCCCTTCTACGGCACCCAGCTGTGGCGCATGTACAGCGCCGAGGACAAGCCCCTGGTGAAGGAGCATACCCATCAGTGGTCCGATACCTGGTCCTCCGACGGCGAGAATCACTGGCATGACTGCCTGGCTGACGGCTGCACCGTCACCGACAACAGCCAGAAGGACGGCTTCAGCGCCCACGATTATGTGAACGGCGTGTGCTCTGTCTGCGGCTATCAGCAAACCGGCAGCGGCTCCGGCGGTGACGCCGGAGGAAACGGCCAGCCCAGTCAGCCCGGTCAGCCCGGTCAGGGCGGCGACTCCGGCAATACCGGCGGCAGCGGCAGCACCGGTGACAACGGCAATACTGGCGGCAACGGCAGCACCGGTGACAACGGCAATACCGGCAGCAACGGCAGCACCGGTGACAACGGCAATACCGGCGGCAACGGCAGCACCGGCGGCAGCGGCAATACCGGCAACAGCGGCAACAACGGTCCCAAGACCGGTGACAAGGGTGCGGCTCTGTGGTTCGCCCTGGCGGGTCTGTGCGGCTGCGGCCTGGTGGCCATGGCGGTTACTCCTCGCTATAAGGGCAAGCGCGTTGCCTAACCCAATTTTCCAATAAGCAAAGCCCCCGGTGTACGGCACCGGGGGCTTTGCGCTTGTCAAAAATCCTTTTTGACAAGCGCAAAAGCATTTTCAGAGCTTTTATAAAAGTTCTGAAAATGCGGGCGCGATGCGCCGAGGGTTTTGCTTGTTTCAGATAATTCTTCTTGACAGGTGCAAAAAGTCATCCATGTCAGGCAAAGTATTACACATTTTTCGTCCAAGCGCTTGATTCTTATCCCTATATCTGGTATGATATGCTGTAATACACGAATGGAGGACAGCGCATGCACGGTTTTTGGCGGGCCGCTCTGTACGCGGCGGCCCTGGGCGTTCTGGCCCACCCGGTGGGACAGGCCCTGCCCCGCCGCTGGTTTGACCCCCATCAGGCCCCCTACCGGTGCCGGGATTGGGAAAAGGGCGGACGGGTATATAACAAGCTGCACATCCGCCGCTGGAAGGACCGTCTGCCGGACATGAGCCGCCTGATGCCGGACATGGTGAAAAAGAAGCTGTCGGCGGCTGACCCCATGTCCCTGGTACAGGAGACCTGCGTGGCCGAGTGCGTCCACTGCTGGCTCATCGTTCTGTCTGTGGGCATGCTATTTTTGTGGAAAAGCGTGTGGTCCTGGCTGCTGTGGCTGGTGTACAACCTGCTGGGCAACGTGAGCTTTATCCTGATCCAACGCTATAACCGCCCCCGCCTGCTTCGACTGGCGGAGAAGGAGACAAAGAAGAATCTATGAAAATTGCTATTCTCTCCTGCAACACCGGCGGCGGACACAACGCCGCTGCCGCCGCCCTGGCGGAGGAGCTGGCCGCCCGGGGCCACGAAAGCAAAACCTACAACACCCTGGACTTTCTGCCCAAGGGCGCTGCGGACCTTATCAGCCGGGGCCACGATTTCGCCTATCGCTACACCCCCAAGCTGTACGGCGCCGGCTACCGCCGGGAGGAAAAGCGCCCCTCTCCCCTGCTGTATGAAAACAGCATCCGGGGCATTGGCCCCCTGTATGAGGCGCTGATGGATCTGGGAGCCGACGCGGCCATCTGCGTCCATGTGTTTCCGGCCATGATGATGACGGAGCTGCGGTGCAGCTACGGTCTGCGGATGCCCGCCTGGTTCGTGGCTACTGACTTCACCTGCTCCCCCGGCGTGGGTGAGCTGCAATTGGATGGCATCTGCATCCCCCATCCGGCGCTGACGCCGGAGTTTGAGGCTGCCGGTCTGCCGCGGGAGCGCATTTACGCTACGGGTATCCCCATCCGGCGGCAGTTCTGCCGTATGCCGGACCGGGCCGCCGCCCGGCGGCAGCTGAGTCTGGACAATTGCCGCCACGTGTTCACCCTGGCCTGCGGCAGCATGGGGGCAGGCCCCCTGCGCTCCACCGCCGCCTGCATTGCCGGGCTGCTGGGCCACGACGACATGCTGGTGGCCGTGTGCGGCAGCAACCAGCGGATGCATCGCCAGATGATCGACGACTTCGTGGACAATCCCCAGGTCCGGGTCCTGGGCTTTACGGACCAGATGTGCGCCTATATGCAGGCGTCGGACCTGCTGATCTCCAAGGCCGGGGGCCTTACCACCGCCGAGGCGGTGGCCTCCCGGACGCCGCTGCTGTATCTCAATGCCGTCCCCGGCTGCGAAAGCCGCAATATTGGCTTTATGACGGGCCGTGGCTATGCTCTGGCGGTAGAAAACGACGAGGAGCTGACGCCCCTGCTGTCCGGCGTGATTTCCGGGGCCATTGACCCCACGGCCATGCTGCGCCGCCGGGAGGAACAGTTCCCCCAGAATGCCGCCGCTGCCATCTGCGACCTGGCCTGCGGCCAGGGCGCGACCATGTAATCAAAAAAAGAAATGCCGCCCGGATGGGCGGCGCTTCTGCTATTTATCAAAAAAGGGTGAAGCCCTCTCAGTCACCTTCGGTGACAGCTCTCCCAAAGGGAGAGCCAAGTAGGGGCCGACGTCCCCGGCGGCCGGGGCGCAAAAAGGCGGGGCACATGGGCCCCGCCCTACGGGTGTTCTATCGACAGGCGCTTCGTAGGACCCGCTGCCCTCAGCGGGCCGGGTCAGCCCCTTCAGCCTGTCAGAGCGCCGTCGCCCTGGTACAACAGAAGGAGAAAACCATCCTGGGTTCCGTCCGGATTCAGCAGCCGCAGCTCCACATACTGAAGGTTGTCGTACCAGTCGGCGGACAGGTCAAAATGCAGGGTCCAGTACTGCTCCTGGCAGCTGCCCTTGAAGGGCGGCAGGGTCAGCTCCTGGCCATCCTCGTCCACGCAGTAAAGCTGGAGGTCGTCCAGCAGCACGTCCCCGGGGTCCCGGTGGATCTCCAGCTCCACCTGGAGGACGCCGTCCTCATAGGACGCGCCCAACAGGCCCACCCGGCCTCCCTGCCAGGTATCCCAGTCCAGCCATTCCCGGGCCACCGCCGATTCCTCGGTGGCGGGGGTAACCGGGTCGACGGGATAATCCGTGCGGCGGGCCTGGCAGCTGGAGACGATGGAGCTGACCAGGGACAGGACGATCAGCCCCGCCACCAGCACCCCCACCAGGCTCACCTGGCGGCCCGGGCCGCTGAGGCTGTTCAGCTTTTCCCGGACCTGGCGGGCCTGGTCCTCGAAGCAGACCTTCTTCTCGTGGCACTCCTTCTTCTCGAAGCACACCTTGCCCCCGCGGGGGACGGAACGGCGCTCCTGCCCCGTCAGGTGATGCACCGTGCCGTCGGCGTCTACCCGCTCCCGCCGGGGCGGGCGGTTATACGCGCCGCAGGACGGGCAGCAGCCGTTTTTCTCGTAATCGTATATTTTCCCGCAGGCTTTGCACTGAACCATTGCCATACTGTTTTCCTCCTTATTCCCGCTCAAAGCTCACATAGCGGGTGCCCTGGAACGTCAGCCGTCCCCGGTCGCCCTCGGCCAGCATGCCGTATTCCGGTCCCGTCATCTGAAGCTCCATCCGGTCGCCGCTTTCCACCTGGAAGGTGACATAGTACCAGGAGGAGGTGGTGGACATATGGTCTCCGCTGTGGTGATGGGAAATATTCTGCCGCTTGGTCACCACCCGGGCCTCCACCGTCAGCCGGGGAGAATGGTTGTTTTTGTTCCACTGGGACAGGCCCCGGAACACCGTTACCAGGATCATCACCGCGATCACGCCGAAGATCAGGAAAAAGACGATCTCAAACCCGCCGCCGAAGAAAAAGCTGTCCATCATGCCGCATGCCTCCCTTTCCGGGGGGAATGCCCCCGTTTATGTGGTCCTATTGTACGCCCCGCCGGGCGGAAACGCCACCAACCTCAGGTTGCGCCGGGAAAAATTTCCGGAAAGCGGCAGGAAACCTCAGGTTGCGTGGTATTTTTACCCAGTATAGCATACGCGCCGGACTCTTGGCAAGCCAAAAGCCCGGCGCGGGAGTTATTCATCGGTTTTCAGGAGGTCCCGCAGCGTCACACTGTCCAGATAGTCGCCCATGATCTGCCCCAGCCGGTTCCACACCGGCAGGGTCCGGCACTGGGCCGCCCGGTCACAGGGGTGAGCCCCCTCCTCCAGACAGGCCACCGGGGCCAGGGAGCCCTCCGTCAGGCGGAGAATCTCCCCCAGGGGGTACTCCTCCGGCCTGCGGGTCAGGCGATAGCCGCCGCCCTTGCCGGTGACGCCGTCCACCAGTCCCGCCCGGCTCAGCAGGGTCATGATCTGGCCGGCGTATTTGTCGGAGATCTCCTGCCGCCGGGCCACATCACGCATGGAGACGTATCCGTCGCCGCCGTGCTCCGCCAGGTCCACCATCACCCGCAGGGCGTATCGTCCCTTGCTGGATATGACCATATCACACCATCCGGCAGCTTTCGCAGCTGCCGCAATCCTCCGGGAACTTGCTGCGGTCATACGCGATGCCGTGGCGGTCGTAGTAGTCCTTGATGGCGGACTTGATGGACTCCTCCGCCAGGACGGAGCAGTGCAGCTTGTGAGCAGGCAGGCCGCCCAGGGCATCCACCACCTGGCGGTTGGTGACGGCCAGGGCCTCGTCCACGGTCTTGCCCTTGATCATCTCCGTGGCCATGGAGGACGAGGCAATGGCGCTGCCGCAGCCGAAGGTCTCGAACTTCACGTCCTGGATGACGTTATCCTTGATTTTCAGGTACATCTTCATGATGTCGCCGCACTTGGCGTTGCCCACCTGGCCAACTCCGTCGGCGTCGGGGATCTCGCCCACATTGCGGGGATGCATGAAATGGTCCATTACGATATCACTGTACAGTGCCATAGCCAAACGCTCCTTTCAACGTCACAGCATGAATGCTTTCTTACCGGATTCCAGGTCCTTCCATACCGGGGACATGGACCGCAGATACTCCACCACCCGGGGAACCTCCCGCAGGATGTGGTCCACTTCCTCCTCCGTGTTCCACTCGCACAGACTCAGCCGCAGGGACCCGTGGGCCACCTCGTGGGGCCGGCCGATGGCCAGCAGCACATGGCTGGGATCCAGAGACCCGGAGGTGCACGCCGAGCCGGAGGACGCACAGATGCCCGCCGCATCCAGAAGCAGCAGCAGGGACTCGCCCTCAATGCCCTCGAAGCAGAAGTTCACATTGCCGGGCAGCCGGTGCTCCAGGTCGCCGTTGACGGCGCTGTGGGGGATCCGGGACAGGCCCGCAATAAGCTTGTCCCGCAGAGCCGTGACCTTCACCCGGTTCTCCTCCATATGGGCGCAGGCCTCCTCCAGTGCCGCCGCCATACCGGCAATGCCGGGGACATTCTCCGTTCCGGCCCGCTTGCCCCGCTCCTGGGCGCCGCCCTCGATGACGTTCACCAGGGGGATACCGCCCCGGACATACAGGGCGCCCACGCCCTTGGGGCCGTGGAACTTGTGGCCGGAGAGGCTCAGCATATCAATGTGCTGGGCCTGGACGTCGATGGGCAGGTGACCCGCCGCCTGAACGGCGTCGGTATGGAACAGCACGCCCTTTTCCCGGCACACGGCGCCGATCTCCTCAATGGGCAGGATACTGCCGATCTCGTTGTTGGCGTACATGACGGTCACCAGGCAGGTGTCTTCCCGGATGGCGTCGGCCACCTGCCGGGCGGAGACCATGCCGTTTTCGTGAACCGGCAGCAGCTCCACCTGGAAGCCCTCCTTCTCCAGCTTCTTCAGGGTGTGGAGAATGGCGTGGTGCTCGAAAGCCGTGGAGATGATGTGCATCTTGCCCTTGCGGCGGCCGATGGCGGCGGCGGAAAGCAGAGCCTGGTTGTCGGCCTCGCTGCCGCCGGAGGTGAAGATGATCTCACGGGGCTGGCAGTTCAGGCACCGGGCCACGGTCTCGCGGCTCTTCATCAGCAGCTCCGCCGCCCGCTGGCCCACGCTGTGCAGGCTGGAGGGGTTGCCGTAGTTCTCCTCCATGGCGGGGAGCATGGCGTCCAGGGCCGTCCGGCTCATCCTGGTGGTGGCCGCGTTATCTGCGTAAACAGTCATTTGTATATTCCTCCCTGTTTCAGGCTTGAATTACCTATCGGTTTGGTTTGTAATTGGAGTATAACCGAAATTAACTACCAAGTCAATGGGTAATTTGAAATTTTTTCTCTTTGGCGAAAAAACTGCCCTGTCGGTTGACAGGGAATCAAAAAATGTGTAAACTGAACATGGTCTTAACGACCAGGAAGAAAGATAAATAAAGGAGTAAAAAAACATGAAACGCATTCTTGCATTGCTGCTGACGCTGATGATGGCCCTGAGCCTGACGGCCTGCGGCGGCGACAACAACGCCGATCTGGTGGGAACCTGGAAATGGACCTGTGACATCACCGAGGAGTTCCAGAAGGGCGTCAATGAGGGCGCCGGCATGGACGTCCCCGTGGAGGCCAAGGTGGAAATGACCCTTGTGCTGGTCTTCAACGAGGACGGCACCTTCACCCTGAGCGTGGATAAGGACGCCCTGTCCGCCTCCGTGCAGGGGTACATCGACGCCATGGTGCCCGTTACGGTGGATCTGGTGTATCAGCAGCTGGAGGACCAGGGCATGAGCCGCGCCGATATCGACGAGGCCATGAAGGCCCAGGGCATCACCGTGGAGGAATATGTGAAGCAGCTGTTCGGTGCGCTGGACGTGGACCAGCTGACGGACGGCCTGGACCAGGAAAACCTCACCGGTTATTTCCGCGCTGCCAAGGGCAAGCTGTACACCAGTGAGAAGGAAAACTCCTTCAGCCAGGACGATTATGCCGAGTACACCCTGGAAAACGGTGTTATGAAGTGGACCGGCGGCAGCAGCGCCCTGATCTCCGATTTCGGTGACATCGGCGTGGAGCTGCCCATCGAGTGGGTCAAGCAGTAACCGTCTCTCCCCTTGCGGCCCCCGAAACGGGGGCCGCAAATTTGTAGGTTTGTCAAGCTCGTTGGGAGAGCGCCTGCGGTGAGACCTGAGGTGGCCCAGCGGGCCCGGTGACAGGGGTTGCAATTCCCGGGAAGGTGTGGTATACTTATTTACCAATCAAAAGAGAGGAGGTCCGCCATGGAAAAGCGCGGTATCAAGATCGCGGCCCAGAACCGCAAGGCGCACCACGACTATTTCGTGGAGGACCGGTATGAGGCGGGCATCGAGCTGGCGGGGACGGAGGTCAAATCCATCCGCCAGGGCAGGGTAAATCTGAAGGATTCCTACTGCGTGGCCAAGGACGACGAGATTTACGCCCACAGCATGCACATCTCTCCCTATGAACAGGGGAACATCTTCAACAAGGACCCGGACCGGCCCAAGCGGCTGCTGATGCACAAGCGGGAGATCCGCAAGCTCCACGATCTGCAGAAGCAGGACGGCTATGCCCTGATCCCCCTGAGCCTGTACTTCAAGGACAGCCGGGTGAAGGTGGAGCTGGGCCTGTGCAAGGGTAAAAAGACCTACGACAAGCGGGACGCCATCGCCAAGCGCGACGCCAAACGCGAAATGGAGCGGGCTGTCCGCGAGAAAAACCGATAAAAGGAGCGTATCCATGAACAATCCCATCGTCACCATCGAAATGGAAAACGGTAAGAAGATTACTGCCGAGCTGTATCCCGATATTGCGCCGCAGTCTGTGCGGAATTTCATTTCTCTGGCCAACAGCGGGTTTTACAACGGGCTGATCTTCCACCGCTGCATTTACGGGTTCATGATCCAGGGCGGCTGCCCCGACGGCACCGGCATGGGCGGTCCCGGCTACTGCATCAAGGGTGAATTCGCCGCCAACGGCGTGCCCAATGATCTGCGCCACACCCGGGGCGTGCTGAGTATGGCCCGGGCCCAGGATATGGACTCTGCCGGCAGCCAGTTTTTCATCATGCACAAGGACGCGCCCCATCTGGACGGGCAGTATGCCGCCTTTGGTATGGTCATCGACGGCATGGACGTGGTGGACGAGATCGTCTCCCAGCCCAGGAACATGATGACCAACAAGCCCAAAAAGCCCCAGGTGATGAAGTCCGTCACCGTGGACACCCAGGGTGTGGAGTACCCGGAGCCTGACAAACTGCCGGATCCCTTCCATAGATAAGCTTTGACACGGCATCCGGGCCGGCCTCCGGCCCGGGCGCCTTCCATCTCATACGGGGCTGTACCGGTTTCGACGGGGGTGTGGAGGCAGGATAAGCGGGCGGCGGCGCCTGACCGCCTAAAAACGGGCAACTTAAAATTAACTGACAACAATCGTATTGCTGTCGCTGCCTAACTAAGGCAGCCGTCTGAACCGGAGAGGCCACAGGCCGGGGAAGGCGTCGTTGATGTGGCGGACGTGCGGCGGGTAAGAGTTGCCCCGCCCATGCATCATGACTCTACTGAACTGCTCAGTCTGGCCAGTGCCTGTGCAGGGAGGGAATGCTGAAACTGTCCTGCGCCCGGAGAAGGTCCTGTCAAAGTGCTTTCGGACAGGGGTTCGACTCCCCTCAGCTCCACCACATATGAAAAATCCGAACTTATTCCCCATCGGGAATGCGTTCGGATTTTTCATTTTTATCAAGGATATTTCCTACTGATGTTTATCCCCGGAGGATTTTTTATCCTCCGGGTTTTTCTTTTATTTGCACATTCGATTCCTGACCGCTCTCCTGCTACAATAATTGCAGAAAATCATTAGGAGGACGGAACAATGAAAAAATTCATCACAGGCGAAAGGACAGGCTTGCACTATGAGCTTGTCGGGGACTACTACCTTATCGCCGGGGAGGATGAGCCGGAGGAAGATCAGCCAATCAGGGTATGGGGACAACGGCACCTCCGCTATCTCAAGGAGCATCATCGTGTGCGGTATGCCAACCTGCTGACCAGCGGTGAATTGAATGCCTATCTTGCGGACATTGACCGGCAGGCAGAGGAACTTTTTCTTCGGCTTGCAAAACAAACGGCAGAAGCAGAGGGAATTACGGAAAAACTGAAAGCCAGCGACCAAATGGAATGGGTCAGACAAATGAACAGCATCCGAAACGGATGATGATCTGAAGCAATATGTCGTCACCGCTCAGAGCTATGCGCCCAATACGGAGCTGAAATATGTTTTTGACACGGATGAAGCCGGAATCTCTATCTGCTCGGTAAGTACAACCATTGTCAGTTTCTCCTATTCTATCAAAGCGGCATCGGTGTCCGGGCGATTAGAATGACCGCCAGAATTGCCCCTACAAATGCCGCAGCCCCTATGACCGCCAACAAGTTTTTGCTGAGTTTCTTCTTTGCTGCCTTGCCAATCAGCGCAGCGCAAGCCATGCAGACAGCCGCAGCAACAAGTGCAATGCCCAGCGTTTCCCATAGCCAAGATAGTTCATGTAGGATTCTCATGCGATCATCATCTCCTGTTCGTTAAACTGGAATTTATCCCGATAAAGTCCTCATTTGTCGCAGCAGACAGAAATGCCTTTCAAATAATCTTCCCGGGTCAATTCTAAATGAATGATTCGGTCAAGTGTTCCGGTTTCCCGAAAACCAACCGCTTTGTGGATACGATATGCAGCAATGCGGGCATCCTCAAAATCGTTGTGCAAACAGGATACTCCGTCCACCTTAAACGCACGATCCAACAATAGGCGAAGTCCTTGTTTGCCATACCCTTTTCCTCTCTCCGGCGCGAAAATCACGATTCCCATATCGCACCAACTCTGTTTCGGATTATGATGATAATTTACGTCTCCGACAAAGGCCCCATCGGTCTTTCTTTGTAGAAAAGCATAGAATCTCTCCGGTGCTTTCCCAATCCAAGATTTCTGCAACTCCACCCACCCTGAATCCGGGTCAGGAATACATCCATCAGGCGGAAACCAAGGTGCGTTATAAGCCATCGTTTCCGGATCAGACATCATTTTCACATAGAACCATCCATCATTTGAACGAGGAATGTATAACTGTAACTCGTCAATCATCTCTGTTTTCTCCTCGGTAAATTCAAATTTTTTGACAATCTGCTCATTATGCTGCGATGTGTAATTACAATGTGACTCCAATTTCTTTGCACTTCTCGATTGCTAAATCATGGCCTTGCAGTGCCGCAAGTCGATACCAATGCTTAGCCTGTTCGATATCTCGTTCTACACCGATTGCATCTTCATAAAACCATGCCAAATTGCATTGTCCATCTCTATCACCATGCTCTGCGGCACGGCGAGTCCAATATAGTGCTTTTTCCAAGTCCTTTTCAACACCAAGTCCCTCGTAATAGAAATAGCCTATTTGACATTCAGCAAGGGGATAGCCCTGCTCTGCCAATACCAAATGACCTTCAAAGCATTTGTCATATTGTTTTGATTCCCAGTATTTTTCAATCAGCTCATTGCAAATATCTAATTCTTTGCAGGGTCTGTAATACTCACTTGCCATATATTCATACCTCTAAATTCCGATTTGTCTGTCCCTTAAAGTCCAAGTCCTTCAACCCACGTCGCAAGCTCCTGATGCCCGACGCTGCCCTTGAAAACCTTGCCGTCCATCAGCTTTGCGCCTTTGCAGCTCGGCGCAAGGCGTTCGTTCGTCTTGCCAATGTCGCTTCCTCCGGAGGTTGCAAACGGGATGATCGTCTTGCCGGTCAGGTCATAGCTCTCAAGGAACGTATTGATAATCGTCGGCGCGACATACCACCAGATCGGGAAGCCCACAAAGATGGTATCGTAGTCCTTCATGTTGTCCCGCTTTACGGCAATCTCAGGACGGGAGGCAGGATCGTTCATCTCAATCGTGCTGCGGGCTTTTTTGTCCATCCAGTTCAGATCAGCTTCCGTGTAAGGCACCTTCGGCTCAATCTCAAAGATGTCCGCGCCGATTGCCTCTGCCAGCGTCTCGGCAACCTTTGCGGTCACGCCGGACGCAGA
>ENA-UEQJ01000857-UEQJ01000857.1-human-gut-metagenome-genome-assembly--contig:-NODE-857-length-25150-cov-6.321342_pt1 | contig 25150 bp, 19 predicted proteins | sample MGYA00242937_ERZ507938 | MGnify/ENA primary metagenome ERZ507938 (study PRJEB26167, sample SAMN06115437) | human gut metagenome | host: Homo sapiens | place: China:Gansu | collected 2015-07-03 | study...
AAGATAGTTACGAAAGAAACCCATCAGGGGTGTCTTTCGTTTTCAATCACCGCATTTTCAGAACTTTTATGAAAGTTATGAAAATGCTTGCTTAGCTTGTCAAAAAAGGGCACCGCCCTTTTTTGACAAGCTAACAAGACCTCCGGCTGGGCCGGAGGTCTTGCTGCTTATTGGTCAGATTTTGATGAGCTCATATTCCCGGGTGCCCATGCCCAGCTTTTCCGCATGCTCCAGGCAGCTCATCCAGTCCGTCTCCGGGTGGAGATGGTGGAAGTGGTCATGGCCGCAGTCCCCGGCGGCAGCGGCCCCCGGCAGGGGCGGCTGGGCGTTTACCGCGTCCGCGCAGGCCATGTCCAGGGCCACCGGATCGAAGGAGGCAAACATGCCCACATCGGGGATGATGGCCGCGTCGTTCTCCGGATGACAGTCGCAGTTGGGAGACACGTCGATGACCAGGCTGATGTGGAAGCAGGGCCGCCCGTCCACCACCGCCTGGGCATATTCGGCGATCTTCCGGTTCAGATTGGTGACCGTCTCGTCCCAGTTCACCCGGATGGCGTCCCGGGGACAGACGGCGATGCACCGGCCGCAGCCCACGCACCTGCTGTGGTCGATGCTGGCCTTGCGGTCTGTGACGGTAATGCCGCTGTGGGCGCAGATGCGGGTGCAGGCGCCGCAGCCCACGCAGTGCTCCTGGGCCACATGGGGCTTCCCGGCGTTGTGCTGCTCCATCTTACCGGCCCGGCTGCCGCAGCCCATGCCGATGTTCTTCAGCGCGCCGCCGAAGCCCGCCTCCTCGTGGCCCTTGAAATGGGTCAGGGAGATGAACACGTCCGCGTCCATCACCGCCCGGCCGATCTTGGCCTTCTCCACATATTCGCCGCCGCGCACCGGTACCTCCACCTCGTCGTTGCCCTTGAGGCCGTCGGCGATGATGATCTGGCAGCCGGTGGACAGGGGAGAGAACCCGTTGAGCATGGCGGCGTCCATGTGGTCCAGGGCGTTTTTCCGCCCGCCCACATACAGGGTATTGCAGTCGGTAAGGAAGGGCTTGCCGCCCCGCTCCTTCACAAAGTCCGCCACGGTCTTGGCCCAGTTGGGCCGCAGGAAGGCCAGGTTGCCGGGCTCGCCGAAGTGCAGCTTGATGGCCGCGAACTTGTCCTCAAAGTCGATCTGGCCCATACCGGCGGTTTTCATCAGCCGGGTCAGCTTCTGGGGCAGATTTTCCCGATAGTCGGCCCGCAGGTCGGCCCAATAAACTTTCGATGCCATTTGGAGATCCTCCTTGAATCTTAATTGCCCATAGTGTATCATATTCCCGTAGAATTTGTCACGTTATTTTGAAGGGAGGCGGCAGCATGCGCCTGCTGACCTATACCGTCGCGCCGGAGCAGGAGGGCTGGCCCCTGCGCAGGCTCCTGCGGCAGGAGCTGCGGATCTCCGGCTCGTTTCTCTCCCGGCTGAAGTGGCGGCCCGGAGCCATTCTGCTGAACGGGCAGCCCGCCACCGTGGCAGCGCTGGTCCGCGCCGGAGACACCGTTACCGCCGACGTGTCGGACCTGCCCGGGGACAATCCCCATATCCGGCCGGTGGACTATCCCCTGGACATTCTGTGGGAGGACCAGGACCTGCTGGTGCTGAACAAGCCTGCGGGCATCGCCATCCATCCGGCGGCCCTGACGGAGGAGACCGTCACCGTGGCCGGGGCCGTGTGCCACTATCTGGGCCAGGGGAGCTTCCACTGTGTCAACCGCCTGGACCGGGGCACCACCGGGGCCATGGTGGTGGCCAAAACCGGGTACGTCCACCGGCTGTGCATGGAGCAGCTGCACTCCGGCGATTTCCGCCGGACCTATCTGGCGGTGTGCAGCGGCGTGCCCAGCCCGGCGGCAGGGTCCATCGACCTGCCCATCGGCCGGGAGCCGGACTCCCTGCTGCGGCGGCGGGTGGACCCGGCGGGTCTGGCGGCCCACACGGACTATGAGACCCTGTGGCAGGGGCCGGACCGGGCGCTGCTGCGGCTGACTCCTGGCACCGGCCGCACCCACCAGCTGCGGCTGCACCTGTCCGCCATTGGCCACCCGCTGCTGGGGGACTGGCTCTACGGCCAGGAGGACCGGGACCTGATCCCCCGTCCGGCCCTGCACTCCCACCGGCTGGAGCTGACCCACCCCGTCACCCGCCGCCGCCTGACGGTAACGGCCCCGCTGCCGGAGGATATGGCCCGGCTTCTGCCGGAAGATATGAACAAATCTTGAAAAATGTAAAAAAAGGGTGGAAATTTTGACAGTGTATAGTATAATAGCTTATACACTGTCAAAACGCCGCGCCCCGGCGCGGAATCTATTTTCGGAAGCGGGAGGAACGTATGCGGAACATCTGGCGCATCATCAAGGCGGACGCCCGTTCGCTGTTTACGCATTTCTTTGCTCTGGCCGTGGCCCTGGTCATTGCGGTGCTGCCCAGCCTGTACGCCTGGCTGAATATCTACTCCAACTGGGACCCCTACGGCAACACCGGCAACATCAGCATCGCCGTGGCATCCTTGGATAAGGGCTGGACGGAGGAGGACGGCACCCAGGTCAACAAGGGCCGGGAGGTGGTGGACGATCTGCGCACCAGCACCAGCATCAACTGGGTGGCGGTGGACACCAAGGAGGAGGCCGAGCACGGCGTCTATGCCGGGGATTACTACGCCGCCGTGGTCATCGGTGAGGACTTCTCTTATAATATGTACCACATGCTGACGGAGTGGACCGGCAAGCCCACCATCACCTATTATGAAAACTACAAGAAAAACGCCGTGGCCACCAAAATCACTGACACGGCGGTGTCGTCCCTGAAAACCACCATCAGCAAAAGCTATCTGGACGTGGTGGTGGACGCCGTTTTCCGGGGAGCCAACGACCTGTCGGACCAGCTGAAGGGCGACGACCCCGTGGGCTCCGTTCAGGGGCTGCTGGGCCAGGCCCGGAGTCTGCTGCGCTCCTGCGCCCAGACCGTGGACGCCTTCCAGGCCGCGGGCCAGGACAACAGCAGCTATCGCCAGGACCTGTCGGACCTGGTGGCGAATATCAACCAGAACCGCCCCGACAGCCAGGAGCTTCTGGACACCGTGGCCCAGCTGAACCGCCAGGTCCACGCCGCCCTGGATAAGGCCCAGGCGGCCCTGGACAAGGCCTTTGACGCGGCGGAGAAAATTCTGAACGGCATCGACGTGGACGCTCAGCTGCCCCAGATTCAGGAGGACCTGCGGGACGCCGCCCAGACCATGGACGATATGGGCGATAAGCTCACGGCCTGGGCCAGGTCTATCGCCGTGGAGGCCGGGCCCGTGGGGGCCCAGGCCGCAGCCGCCGCCCAGCGCCTGGCGGACAGCTGCTATCAGCTGCGGGACCGGCTGAACACCGTGGCCGACGGCATCCGGCAGAACTCTGCCGTTTTGCAGGACACCATCGCTTTGGTGGCCCAGCTGGAGAAGCTGACGGACACCCTGCTGACGCCGGTGTTCGGCGATGTGACGGATGATGTGAAAAACGTTCTGGACCAGACGGAGGGCCTGCTCCAGGGCCTCCACGGAACGGCAGCCGATACCCGGGACCTGCTGGCAGCCGCCGGCGCGGCGGCCGGCACCCTGGACGGTCTCATGTCCCAGGGCCGCGACGCCATGGGCCAGGCCATCGACAAGCTGGGGAGCCTGCTGGGCGGCCTGGAGGACAGCGACAGTCCGGACTATCTGGACACCCTGCTGGATATCCTGGGCGGCAGCCCGGAGAATTACGGCGCCTACTTCTCCCAGATGGTGCAGACCACCGTGGAGCCGGTGTATCCCATTGCAAACTACGGCAGCGCCATGGCCCCCTTCTATTCCGTTCTGGCCATCTGGGTGGGCGGCGTCATGCTGGTGGCCATTCTCAAGCCCCACGCCCGCCCGGAGGGGCTGGTGGACCCCAAGCCCCACCAGCTGTTCTTCGGCCGGTACTTCCTGTTTTTCGTCATGAGCCAGATTCAGGCCGCCGTCATCGTGGCCGGGGACCTGCTGGTGCTGAAGATCCAGTGCGTGGAGCCGGCGCTGCTGTTTGCCACCGGGGCCATTACCTCCCTGGTGTTCAGCCTGCTGATCTACGCCCTGACCGTGTCCTTCGGCGACGTGGGCAAGGCCGTTGTAGTGGTGGTCATGGTGCTCCAGATCGCCGGCTCCAGCGGCACGTTCCCCATTGAGCTGCTGCCGGACGTGTATCAGAAAATCTATCATATCTTCCCCTTCCCCTATGCCATCGACGCCATGCGGGAGTGCATCTGCGGCCTGTATGGGCTGACCTGGCTGAAGAACATCGGCTGTCTGCTGATTTTCGGCGCGGCGGCCCTGGTCATCGGCCTGCTGGTGCGCAAGCCCTTTATGGGACTGAACCATTTCATGGAGGAGAAGCTGAAAGAAACGGAAATGCTGTAAGAAAGGAGGACTCCCTATGGACGAAAAGAAATATAGCCAGCTGTATCAGGCCCTTTTGCAGGAGGTCCTTCAGTTCCACAGCGGCAATCAGCGCCGCATCCGCAAGGGAATGCTGAGCCTGCTGCTGGTGCCGCTGGCATTTCTGGTGCTGCTGTTTTTATCCGACGGCTCCCGGGTGATCTTCCTGCTGCTGTGGATCGTATCCATGTTCGGCATCGCGGCGTATCTCATCGCCGTGGAATATGTGGACTACGAAATGCAGAACAAGGTGAAGAAGATCACCCAGAAGGAGGTGGAGCTGGATCAGCTGATGGCCCTGCCCACCGGCATGCCCCAGCTGCTGCCCCATCTGCGGGGCCGGAGTCAGGAGAGCGAAGCGGTCCCGGAGGAGCCTGCCCCAGAGGAGCCTGCCCCGGAGGAGCCTGCTCCAGAGGAGCCTTGTCCCGCCCCCGTCCCGCCTTGTCCCCAGCCTGTCCCGCCCCGTCCCGCCTCTGTCCCGGTACAGCCGGAGCCCCTGCACCCGGAGCTGGCCCTGACCCTGTCCGACCTGCAGGAGAGCAGCCGCCAGCTGGCCCAGGGCTTTGAGCAGATGTCCCGGGAGCTGGGCCGCATTTCCCGGTATATGGGCGATCAGGACCGGCGGTCCAGGGAGGTGCAGGCATGAGGAATATCTGGAGAATTTTCCGGGCCGACTGGCAGCGCATCAGCGCCAGCGTGGTGGCCGTGGTGGTCATCATGGGCCTGTGCCTGATTCCGTGCCTGTATGCATGGTTCAACATTTTTTCCAACTGGGATCCCTACGGCCCCGACGCCACGTCCAATATCCGCGTGGCCGTTACCAGCGAGGATGAGGGCTATGAGCTGCTGGGCCTGAAGCTGAACATCGGGTCCATGGTGCTGGACGGCCTGAAAAGCAACGACCAGATGGGCTGGGACTTTGTAGACAGCCGGGAGGAGGCCCTGGAGGGTGTCCGGTCCGGCAAGTACTACGCCGCCCTGATCGTTCCCGCAGACTTCACCGGGGACTTCGTCAGCATTCTGGACACGGACCTGCGGCACCCCCAGATCGAGTATTACGAAAACGAGAAGAAAAACGCCATTGCCCCCAAGATCACCAACAAGGCCAAGACCGCCGTTCAGGACGAGATCAACGCCACCGTGGTGGAGACGGTGACCAACGCCGTCACCACCGTCAGCTCCGTGTGCAAGGCCCTGGGCCTGGACGCCGACGACGTGTCCCAGGGCATCATCGAGAAGCTGGGCAGCGCCCAGCAGAGTCTCCTGGCCCTGGAGAACACCCTGACGGCCATGCAGACCCTGGTGAACCAGACGGACAGCATTCTGGCCTGTGCCGGGGTGGTGTCTGACGACCTGAACAACATCGTCAAAAGCGGCGACCTGTCCGGCGTGCAGGACGCCCTGAACCGGGGTGTGGGCCGCCTGAACGAGGCCGAGGCCGAGATCGCCCGGCAGCTGGAGGACATCGACAACCAGCTGGACGTCATCGCCGCCGACCTGGCCGCCGCCATGGGAACGGCGGAGGACGTGGCGGGCTTTCTGGCGGGCCCCGCCCAGCGGCTGGATGAGCGGCTGGCGGAGCAGCAGCAGCGGCTGGAGAAGCTGCGGGACTATGCCGACAACTATCCCGCCGTTCAGGAGCGGCTGGGCAACGCCATTTACCGCATCGGCGAGCTGCGGGACCTGCTGAAAACGCTGGAGGACCCCGGCCAGCTGGAGACCTGGCGCCAGGAGGTACAGGCCAAGGTGGATGAGCTCCGCCAGGAGCTGCGGGAGGCGGCCCTGCGCATCAGCGGCAGCGTGAACCAGCGGCTGGAGGAGCTGAATCGGGATGTGACGGAAAAGCTCCAGACCCTGCAGAGCGTGTTTGACAGCGTATCCGGCAATCTGTCGGCCCTGGGCGATAAGCTGACCCGGTATCAGGAGGCCATCCAGTCCACAGGCACCACCCTGAGCGGGGCCATCCAGCTGTCGTCCACCCTGCGGGGCGACCTGGGGCAGCTGGCCCAGGATATGGACCGCATCGTCACCAGTGACGGCTTCCGCCGCTTTGTGGAGGTGCTGGAAAACGACCCCGAGGGCCTGGCGGACTACCTGTCCGACCCCGTGTCCATGGAGACGGTGCCGGTATATGAGATCACCAGCTACGGCAGCTCGATGGCGCCGTATTACATCATGCTGGCCCTGTTCGTGGGCTCCCTGCTGACGGCCACCATGCTCCATGTGAACGCCCCCATGCCGGTGCTCTTCCGGCTGCGCCCCTGGCAGCGGTTCTTCGGCCGGTATCAGCTGTTTTTCCTGATCGGTATGATCCAGGCCCTGGTCACGGGCCTCGGCTGCATTTACTACATCGGCATCCAATGCCCGTATCCGGGGCTGTTCCTGCTGGCGTGCTGCGTGTGCAGCCTGAACTTCACCATGATGAACTATGCCCTGGTCTATGCCCTGGACAACATCGGCATGGCGGCCTCCGTCATCATCATGGTCATCCAGGTGGCGGGCTCCGGCGGCGTCTATCCCATCGACGTGCTGCCCGGGATCTTCCAGACGCTGTATAAGTTCATGCCCTTCCACTATGGCATGGACATGCTCCGGGAGACCATCGCCGGACGGTATGAGAACGTGTACTGGAAGAATCTGGCTGTGATGGCGGCCATGTGCGTGCTGTTTGCGGTGCTGGGGATGGTGCTGTATTACCCGGCCCGGCCCCTGAACCGGCTCATCGCCCGCAGCAAGGAAAAATCCGGCATTATGTAAGGAGGACTGCTGCCCATGAATGCAAAGCATGACCTGGCGGAAGCCCTGTGCCAGCTGCTGGAGACAAAAACCCTGGAAAAGATCACCGTCAAGGACATTGTGGCCCGGTGCGGTGTGAACCGCCAGACGTTTTACTATCATTTTCACGACGTGTACGACCTGATGCGCTGGATCTTTGACCGGGAGGCCGCCGCCCTGGCCCAGAGCATCCGCAGCAACGGCAGCGACTGGCGGCAGGAGCTGCGCGCCATCACGGACGTGCTGCGCAGCAAGCGTCACCTGGTGATGAATGCCTACCGCTCCGTGAACCGGCGGGATCTGGAGCGCTATCTGATGCAGGGCTACGGCCCGGTGATCCGCCGCATTGTGGACCAGGCGGCTGTGGGCCTGGACGTGACCCAGGGGGACCTGGAGTTCGTGTCCCGGTTCTATGCCCGGGGCCTGCTGAGCGGCGTGTTCGACTGGATCGAATCCGGCATGCCGGAGAACATCGGCGACGATCTGCGCCGGTGCATCCTGCTGCTGGACGGCAGCCTGCCCACCGCCCTGAAAAGCGTCAGTGAGAAATAATCGCAAAGCCTCCGGCTTCGGCCGGAGGCTTTGCTTTTCCCACCAAATCCCCGAAAATACGCCCCGCCGCCCCTTGTCAAGTCATTCGGCGTTTGCTATAATAAAATATTATTTGCAGTACCGCGAAAGGGGTGTCCCGTCATGAAATATCAGCAGTGGAGCATACCGGACCTGCCTGCCCAGGCGGTGGACCGGCTCACCGGGGCCGGATACCCCTATCTGGTGTCCTCCGTGCTGGCCTCCCGGGGCGTCACCACACCGGAGGAGGCCGCTGCCTTCCTGGAGCGGGACCGGGAGCTGCCCTATTCCCCGTTTTTGATGAAGGATATGGACCGGGCTGCCGGGCGGGTGAACCGCGCCCTGGCCGATGGGGAAAGGATCGCCGTGTTCGGCGACTATGACGTGGACGGCATCACCGCCACGGTGATTCTGGTGGATTACCTCCTGTCCCGGGGCGGCGACGTGGTGCACTATATCCCCCGCCGCATCGAGGATGGGTACGGCCTGGGAAAGGACGCCATCCTGTCCCTGCATGACCAGGGCGTCCGGCTGCTGGTAACGGTGGACTGCGGCATCACCGGCGTGGAGGAGGTGGCCTATGCCAACTCCCTGGGCATGGACGTGGTCATCACCGACCACCATGAGTGCAAGGAGGAGCTGCCTCCCGCCTGCGCGGTGGTGGACCCCCACCGGCTTGACTGCGGCTATCCCTTCAAGCACCTGGCCGGGTGCGGCGTGGCGCTGAAGCTGGTGCTGGCCCTGGGGGGCGAGAGCCGGGAGGAGGCCCTGCTGTCCCGGTACTGCACCCTGGCCGCCATCGGCACCGTGGCCGACGTGATGCAGATGTCCGACGAGAACCGGACCATCGTCTCCCGGGGGCTGGCATCTATCGGCCGGTCGGATTTCATCGGTCTGCACGCCCTGCTGCGGGAGGCGGGCCTGTCCGACAAGGAAGTCACCTCCGTGCAGATCGGCTTTGTCCTGGCCCCCCGCATCAACGCCGCCGGCCGTATGGGCGCGGCGGATATGGCGGCGGACCTGCTGCTGAGCACCGATCCCCACCGGGCGGAGCACCTGGCCCGGGAGCTGTGCGCCCTGAACCGGGAGCGCCAGAGCGTGGAGCAGGCCATCTATGCCCAGGCCGTGGAGCAGATCGAGCAGTCCCCGGCCCAGGAGCGCAGTGCCCTGGTGCTGGCCTCGGATACCTGGCACCAGGGGGTGGTGGGCATCGTGGCCTCCCGTCTATCGGAAAAATACGCCTGTCCCAGCTTTATGATCCATCTGTCCGGCGGCACCGGCAAGGGGTCCTGCCGCAGCTGGGGCGGGTTCAACCTGTTCGCCGCTCTGGAATCCTGCTCCGACCTGCTGCTGGACTTCGGCGGCCACGAGCTGGCGGCGGGCTTTACCATTGAGGAAAAGAACATTCCCGCCTTCCGGCAGCGGATGAACCAATATGCCCGGAAATTCCGGGGGGGCAAGGCCCCGGTGTCCTGCTTGCAGGTGGATGTGTCCATCGGTCAGGCGGGACGGGTGACCCTTTCGGAGGTGGAGGCCCTGGACGCCCTGGAGCCCTATGGCGCAGGCAACGCCCGGCCGGTGTTCTGCCTGCGGGGGGCCACGCTGGAGCGGGTCCAGAACGTGGGCCAGAACCGGCATCTGAAGCTGCGCCTGTCCAAGGGCAGCGCCCAGTTTGACGGCATTTTCTTCTCCGCCGTGGCCCAGACCTGCGGCGTGGTCCCGGGCGACCGGGTGGACGCCGCGTTTTACCTGCAAATCAACGAATTCCGCAGCAGCCGCACGGTGCAGCTGCAGATGGTGGATATCCGCCCCTCCCTTTCCGGCAGCGCCCGGGAGGAGGAGTCCCTGCAATTGGTAGGCCGCTGCCTGCAGGGCCAGGAGCTGCGTCCCCGGGACGCGGTGCGCCTGCTGCCCTCCCGGGACCAGTGCGTGTGCCTGTGGCGGGCCCTGCAGCACACGGTGCCCCCCGATGGGCTGGAGGCAGACTATCTGCCGCTGCTGCGGCGGCTGTCCGGGGCCCTGCATGGGGCGGAGCCGTTTCTGCGGACGGCGCTGTGCCTGGAGGTGTTCCGGGAGCGGGGGCTGCTGCAAAGCCTCCGCCAGGGCGACAGCATCCGGCTGCATCTTACGGGCCAGGGGAAAAAGGTGGCCCTGGACCGGTCGGAATATCTGCTGCGCCTGCACCAGGCGCTGGACGCCGCGAAAGGAGGGGGACGCTCATGACAGTGGAAGAACGATACCAGCACTTAGAGGACACGGTGCGGGCTTATAACCCCACCGCCAGCTTTGACAAGATCCGGGCCGCCTATGAGTTTGCCGCCGCCGCCCACCAGGGCCAGCTGCGCAAGGACGGTTCACCCTTCGTCACCCATCCCCTGGCTGTGGCCCAGATCGTGGCGGAGGAGCTGCACCTGGACTCCGAGTCCATCGAGGCGGCCCTGCTCCACGACACCATTGAGGACACCGCCGCCACCCACGAGGACATCGCCAAGCAGTTCTCCCCCACGGTGGCGGATCTGGTGGAGGGGGTCAGCAAGCTGACCCGGGTCCACTATACCTCCAAGGCCCAGGAGCAGATGGAAAATCTGCGCAAAATGCTGCTGGCCATGTCCAAGGACATCCGGGTCATCCTCATCAAGGTCTCCGACCGGCTGCACAATATGCGCACCATGGAGTACCAGACTCCGGAAAAGCAGAAGCAGAAGTCCTTCGAGACTCTGGAGATCTATGCACCCATTGCCCACCGCCTGGGCATGCAGAAAATGAAGTGGGAGCTGGAGGACCTGTCCCTGAAATACCTGGACCCCATCAGCTACCGGGAGATCGTGGACGCGCTGAACGAGAAGGCCGCGGAATACGACGGCTTCATGTCCTCCATCCACGACCAGATCACCCAGCGCCTGCACGAGTCCAATATCGACGGCTATGTGTATGGCCGCATGAAGCACCCCTATTCCATCTATCGCAAGATGTACACCCAGAACAAGTCCCTGGACGATGTGTATGATCTGTTCGCCTTCCGGGTCATCGTGGACACGGTGTCCGACTGCTATTACGTTCTGGGTATTATCCACGACCTGTACAAGCCCGTGCTGGGCCGGTTCAAGGACTATATCGGCACTCCCAAGCCCAACATGTACCAAAGCCTTCACACCACCGTTATGGGCCAGAACGGCATCCCCTTCGAGGTGCAGATCCGCACCAAGGAGATGCACGAGGTGGCCGAATACGGCATCGCCGCCCACTGGAAGTATAAGCAGAACGGCCAGGGCAGCGGCGACGAGGGCCGGTATGAGTGGGTCCGGCGTCTGCTGGAGAATCAGGAGGGCACCGACGCCGAGGAGTTTATCCACTCCCTGAAGGTGGACATGTTCGCCGACGAGGTGTTCGTATTCACCCCCCGGGGCGACGTGATCAACCTGCCCGCCGGGGCCACGCCCATTGACTTTGCCTATAACATCCACTCCGCCGTGGGCAACCACATGGTGGCCGCCAAGGTCAACGGGCGCATCGTACCCTTTGACTTCCGGCTGAAAAACGGCGACATCGTGGAGGTGGTCACCTCCCAGTCCGCCCACGGGCCCAGCCGCGACTGGGTGAAGATCGCCCGGTCCAGCAACGCCCGGTCCAAGATCCGCCAGTGGCTCAAGCGGGAGCGCCGGGACGAGAACGTGGTCACGGGCCGCGCCTCCTTCGAGTCGGAGCTCAAGCGCTGCGGCGTGTCCCTAAAGGAGCTTACCAACGACGAAAACCTGCCCGGTATCCTGAAAAAGCTCACCTACCGGAGTCTGGACGATCTGTACGCCGCCATCGGCTACGGCGGCATCAGCAGCCTGAAGGTCATCGGCCGCATCCGGGAGGATATCCAGCGCATCCTCCACCAGCACCAGGTGGAGCGCCAGGCGGAGGTGCCCGTGGAGGGTCACCCCGAGGTCACCCGCCCCGCCGTGCCCAAGCGCACCCACAGTGAAAAGGGCATCATCGTGGAGGGCCTCAGCAACTGCCTGGTGAAGTTCTCCAAATGCTGCACCCCTGTCCCCGGAGACGACATCGTGGGCTTCATCACCAAGGGCTACGGGGTGTCCGTCCACCGGAAGGACTGCCCCAACGCCGACCCGGCCCGCCGGGGTCCCAACGAGGAGGGCCGCTGGATCAAGGTGTCCTGGGCCGACGATGTGGAGGGCACCTTCCGCACCACCCTGCAGGTGGTGGCCAAGGACCGCATCAACCTGATCATGGACATCTCCACGGTGCTGTCCTCCACCAAGACCCATGTGGGCTCCCTGAACGCACGCTCCACCCCCGACGGCTTCGCCCTGATCACCCTGGATACCGACATATCCAGCAGCGACCAGCTGAAAACCGTTATGCGCCGCATTGAGCAGATTTCCGGCGTTATGCGCGTCACCCGCCCGGCGGGCTGAGAAAAAACACAATATATCAACTGAAAAGGAGACTATATTACCATGAGAGCAGTGCTGACCCGCGTGAAAAGCGCCTCCGTATCCGTGGACGGCAAAACCATCGGCAGCATCGGCCCCGGCTTCCTCATCCTGCTGGGCATCACCCATGACGACACCGAGGCCCAGGCCGTGAAGCTGGCCGACAAGCTGACAGGCCTGCGCATTTTCGAGGATGAGGACGGCAAGATGAACCGTGGTCTGGAAACCGTCAACGGTGAAATTCTGGTGATCTCCCAGTTCACCCTGTACGGCAACTGCCGCAAGGGCCGCCGCCCGGACTTTCTGGCCGCCGCCCGGCCCGAGGTGGCCATCCCCCTGTATGAAAAGTTCGTGTCCCTGTGCCGGGAAAAGGGCATCCACACCGAAACCGGCGAGTTCGGCGCGGAGATGCTGGTGGAGTCCGTCAACGATGGGCCCCTGACCCTTATCGTGGACACGGATCAGCTCAACGCGTAACAAAACCGTATATCCTGCCGGGCGGACGCCGCTGTCCGCCCGCTTTTATCCTGAACAGGAGGTTTTCCCCCATGAAAATCGATTCCATTATGGTAGGCCCCATTATGACCAACTGCTACCTGCTGTCCGACGAGACGGCGGGGGTGTGCGCCCTGATCGACCCCGGCGACGAAGCGGACCGGGTGCTGGACATGGTGTCCCGCTCCGGCTGCGCACTGCAGTACATTCTGCTGACCCACGGTCACTTTGACCACACCACCGCCGTGCGCCCCATTCTGGAGCGGTACCCGGATCTGCCGGTGTACATCAACGAAAAGGACGTGGTGGACGGCCGCCGGGGCGACATGGAGCTGGTATTCTCCCGCCTGCCGGAGCACAACCAGCGCTACTATCACGACGGCGACACCCTGACCCTGGGCAGTCTGACCATCACCGTGCTGGAAACTCCCGGCCACTCCAAGGGCTCCGTGTGTCTGGTGGTGGAGGATGTGATCTTCTCCGGCGACACCCTGTTCCGCTGCTCCTGCGGCCGGACGGACTTCGCAGGCGGCGACTGGCGGGAAATGCTCCGGTCCCTGGGCCGGCTGGGGAATCTGCCCGGGTCCTATCAGGTCTATCCCGGCCACGACCAGCCCACCACCCTGGACTATGAGCGCCGGGCGAACCCCTATGTCCGCCAGGGCATGAAGTAAGCGAGGCGCCGCATGAAATTGGTATTTCGCGGTCACGACGACTGCTATGCGGTGGAGCAGAGCCTGTTGGCCTTCTTCCCGGAGGAGCGCCCCGTATATCAGGCCCCGGAGCCCGGCGAGGACAACTGGGCCCGGGTGGATCTGCACCAGAGCCCGGTGTATGCCACCGCCATCACCGAGATCGCCTATGGCGGCAGGCTGGGCCGGGGCATGTCCCGGGCGCTGCTGCGGGGCGTGGACGACGAATATGAGCGGGAGCGCCTGCGGCAGAAGTCCGTGAAGCTGAGCTTTTTCAAGGCCGCCCGGGAGATCACCGGCCTGACCCCGGCCTGGGGCGCGCTGACGGGCATCCGCCCCGGCAAGCTGGCGGCCCGTCTGCTGGAGGAGGGCAAGACCCCTGCCCAGGCCCGCCGCATTCTGGGGGACACCTACTACGTCTCCCCTTCCCGCCGCCGTCTGGCGGTGGAAACGGCCCAGGCGGGCCTGCGGGCCAAGGCGGACCTGCGCCCGGAGGACATCTCCCTGTACATCGGCATCCCCTTCTGCCCCACCCGCTGCGCCTATTGCAGCTTCGTGTCCCAGTCGGTGGAAAAATCCCTGGGGCTGGTGGAGCCGTATCTGGACGTGCTGTGCCGGGAGATCACCGACGCCGCGCAAATGGTCCGGGAGACGGGCCTGCGCATCAAGTCCTTCTATATGGGAGGCGGCACCCCCACCACCCTGTCGGCCCAGCAGATGGACCGGCTGCTGACCCACCTGAACCGCAGTTTTGACTTGTCCGGCTGCGTGGAATACTGCATCGAGGCCGGACGGCCCGACACCATCACCCGGGACAAGCTCCAGGTGCTGCTGGACCACGGGGCCGACCGCATCAGCGTCAACCCCCAGTCCCTGGAGGACACCGTGCTCCAGGCCATCGGCCGCCGCCACACCGCCCGGGACATTGAGGACACCATGGCCCTGGCCGCGTCCATGGGCTTTCCCCATGTGAACATGGACCTGATCGCGGGACTTCCTGCCGACACGCCGGAGGGCTTCCGGCGGACCCTGGACAAGTGCCTGACCTTCGGCGCGGACAACATCACCGTCCACACCCTGAGCCTGAAAAAGGGCAGCCGCATCCTGCTGGAGGGGCTGCCCATCCCCACGGCGGCGGACGTGGCCCGGATGCTGGACTATGCCGACCCCACCCTGCGGGCCGCAGGGTTCTCCCCGTACTACCTGTATCGCCAGAAGTACATGTCCGGCAGCTTTGAAAACGTGGGCTGGTGCATATCCGGGGCGGAGGGGCTGTATAATATCTATATCATGGAGGAGCTGCACAGCATCCTCTCCCTGGGCGCAGGCGGCTCCACCAAGATGGTGGACCCGGTCCGGGGCCGCATCCAGCGGGTGTTCCACGCCAAGTACCCCACGGAGTATATCCAGCGTCCCGAGAAGATCGCAGAGAATCTGGCGGCCTTCCGGGCATTCCATGAGAAAATGAAGCGGTAAAGGGAGAGGAGGTTCCATGTCCCAGGGCAAGCAGTCATTTTTAGGCGGCGCTGCGCTGCTGACCGTCACCATGCTCATCACCAAGGCCATCGGGGCCCTGTATAAGATCCCTCTGGGGAACCTGCTGGACGAGCAGGGCATGAACTATTTCTACGCCGCCTATAACATCTATAACCTGCTGCTGATGGTGTCCACCGCCGGACTTCCCCTGGCCCTGTCGCGGCTGGTGTCCCAGGCGGAGGCTCTGGGCCGGGTGAACCGGCGGCGGCGCACGGTGTCCGTGGCCTTCTGGCTGTTTCTGCTGCTGGGGGCCGTCAGCAGCGGCGTGATGTTCTTCCTGGCCGGGGACCTGGCCGGATGGATGCACAATACCCAGGCGGAGAACGCCATCCGGGTGCTGTCTCCAGCGGTGCTGTGCGTGTGCCTGGTGTCGGTGATCCGGGGCTATACCCAGGGCCTGGGCGACATGCGGCCCACCGCCGCCAGCGAGATCATCGAATCCGGCAGCAAGCTGGTGGTGGGCCTGGGTCTTGCCTGGTGGCTGCTGCGGCAGGGGTACCCCTCCCACATAGCCGCCGCCGGTGCCATCGCCGGGGTCACGGCGGGGGTGATTCTGTCCCTGCTGGCCCTGACCGTGTGGACAGCGACCCATTTGTCCCGGGACAAGGGCCGGGACGACCCGGGACAGAGCCGGGATATTCTGCGCCAGCTGCTGGCCATCGGGGTGCCCATCACCGTGGGCTCCGTGAGCCTGTCGGTGATCAACCTGCTGGACCAGTCCATCACCATGGGCATCCTGCAGACCTCCTGGGGCCTGACGGAGCCGGAGGCCGCCGGCCTCTACGGGACCTACAGCTATGCCGGGAATCTGTTTGCCCTTCCGGCGGCGTTTATCTATCCGCTGACCATCAGCCTGATCCCCGCCATCGGGGCGGCTCTGGCCCGGGGGGACCGGTCCGCCGCCGGGCGGCACACCGCCGCCGCCTTCCGGCTGACGGCCCTGCTGGCTCTGCCTGCCGGGGTGGGGCTCAGCGTTCTGGCCCGGCCCATCCTGGAGCTGCTGTACCCGGCCAAGGGGGCGGCCACCCTGGAGGCTGCGGCGTATCACCTGGAAATTCTGGGCGTCGGCAGCATTTTTGTGTGCCTGATGGCCCTGTCCAACGGGATTTTGCAGGCCTATGGCCGGGAAAAAGTCCCCCTTTGGACTCTGCTGGCCGGAGGCGGGCTGAAGATCGCCCTGAACTATCTGATGATCTCCAACCCCGATTACGGCATCCGGGGCCTGCCGGTGAGCACCCTGTGCTGCTATGCCCTGATCACGGTGCTGAACCTGGGGGCCATCGCCCGGTATGTGCCGGAAAGGCCCGATTATTTCCGGGTATTTTCCCGGCCGGGGCTGGCGGCCCTGGGGATGGGCGCGGCGGCATGGTGGCTCCGCCGGCTGCTGGCAGACCTGCTGCCCGGGGGACTGGCCACCCTGCTGGCGGTGATCATAGCCGCGGCCGTATACGCCGGGGCGGCGCTGCTGCTGGGAGCCGTGGACCGGGAGGAGCTCCTGGCCTTGCCCGGCGGGGAGAAGCTGGCCCGGCTGCTGCGGCTGAAATAAGCGAAAATTTCGTACATTTTTCATGAAAAGGAGCCTTCATAGGCTATTTTGCCGATAAGAGGACTTGCAATAGGAGTGGGAATATGGTACATTTTAGAGAGAAAGACCGATACGACTACGGCGACCTGCTGGAGATCATCCGCATTCTCCGCTCGCCGGAGGGCTGCCCCTGGGATCAGGTGCAGACCCACGCGTCCATCCGCCGGGGGCTTCTGGAGGAGGCCTATGAGGCCGCCGAGGCCATTGACCGGGACGACGCCCCTCTTTTGCAGGAGGAGCTGGGGGACGTACTGATGCAGGTGGTGTTCCACGCGGACATTGAGCGCCAGCGGGGCCGGTTCACCATGGAGGACGTGGTGGACGGCGTGGTGAAGAAGCTGATCTTCCGCCACCCCCACGTATTCGGCAGCGCCGCCCCGGAAAAGGATGCGGAGTCGGTGCTGGTCAGCTGGGACGCCATCAAGCGCCGGGAAAAGCACCAGCGCACCACCGCCCAGGCTATGGACAGCGTGGCCCGGTCCCTGCCCGCCCTGTGGCGGGCGGAAAAGCTCCAGAATAAGGCGGCCGCCGACGGCTTCGACTGGCCGGATATTCAGGGAGCACTGACCAAGCTGGACGAGGAGGTGGGCGAGCTCCACCAGGCGGTGCAGGACGGCGCCAACGTGGCCGAGGAGCTGGGGGACGTGCTGTTTGCCGCCGTGAAGGCCGCCCGCTTTGCCGGGGTGGACCCGGAGGACGCTCTGAACGCCGCCTGCGAGAAGTTCATCCGGCGCTACGCCGCCGTGGAGCAGGGAGCCGCAGGCCGGGGCGTGCCGGTGTCGGACCTGACCCTGGCGGAAATGACCGACCTGTGGAACGGCGCAAAGCAGCGCCATGACTCTGACGGTTTCTGATGCGATGCATATCGCTTTGGGATAGATCACTGAACCAAGGAAAATTTTTAGGAGGAATATCATGAATAAGACCGAACTGATCGCCGCCGTGGCGGAAAAGACCGGCATGTCCAAGAAGGACACCGAGGCTGTCATCTCCGCGACCCTGGGCACCATCACCGCCGCCCTGCACGAGGAGGAGAAGGTGCAGCTCATGGGCTTTGGCTCCTTCGAGGTGAAGAAGCGCGCCGCCCGCACCGGCCGCAACCCCAGAAGCAAGGAGACCATCGAGATCCCCGCCTCCCAGACCCCCGTTTTCAAGGCCGGCAAGGCCCTGAAGGACGCCGTGGCCAAGTAAAGAAAAGTATTTTCAGCGGCGCGGGAGTCCCCGCGCCGCTTGCGTTTGTCGGCAGACAATCGCCGAAGCGACGCCCCTTGGCTCCCCCCTTGGGGGAGCTGTCGGCGCAGCCGACTGAGAGGGGAAATCGCTGAACAGAGCAATTATGCCATTCAGAAGCCCCTACAAGCCCTCTCAGTCACCTTCGGTGACAGCTCTCCCAGAGGGAGAGCCAAGTAGGGGCCGACGTCCTCGGCGGCCCGGGGTGGGGGATACGGATTCCCACGTCGGCCCTGCGGGCCTCCTCGGAATGACATAACAAGGAGGCTATCAGGACGCGGAACGGCAGGGCCCATGTGCCCTGCCGCGTAGGAACAGGATGGTTCCCGGAACCCCCCGAACCCATTACCCATAAAAGGAGACGCAATATGGCAAAGATGACATGGCTGGAGCGGCGGTATCGCCGGGCGCACCTGGAATGCGTGCGCCACATCACCATCGACCCCCGGGGGCCCGGGGTGGTGCGCATCCACATGATCCCGCCCCGGACGGAGGACGCCGGGGACCCGTTTCTGCTGCTTTTGAACGGGGCGCAGCTGGTGCCCCTGAATTTGAGCTGGGCCATTCTGCTGGCCAATTTTATGGACCAGCTGGAGCCCTGGAGCGGCCGGGAGATCGGCCAGGAGGACTGGCAGTCCATGCTTTCGGCGGCGGTGAAGGCCACCCGCCGCACCTATCCCGGCACCGGCCGGGACGTGCTGCTGGGGGACCTGGAGCGGATGCTGCGCAGCATCGTGGCCATCGCCCGGGGCCAGGAGCCGCCGGAGGAGGTGGGCATCCTGTCTCTGGGCGAATACGCCGGCCGCATGTCCGCCCCCCACCGGATGGACCTGATGATCAGCGCCATGACCCGGGAGGGCGCGTGGCACTGCAACCAGAAGTGCCTGCACTGCTATGCCGCCGGGCAGACCCTGGGCCAGCGGCCGGAGCTGACCACGGACCAGTGGAAGGCCCTTCTGGAGAAGCTCCGCCGGGCCAATATCCCCCAGGTGACCTTCACCGGCGGAGAGCCCACCCTGCGGCAGGACCTGGTGGAGCTGGTGGCGGCGGCCCAGTGGTTCGTCACCCGGCTAAACACCAACGGCCGCCTGCTGACGCCGGAGCTGTGCCGGGGCCTGTTCGAGGCCAGCCTGGACAGCGTCCAGGTGACTCTGTACGCTGCCGACGCCGCCGTTCACAACGCCCTGGTGGGGGCGGAGGGCTTCGATGACACGGTGCAGGGCATCCGCAATGCCGCGGCGGCGGGGCTCATCGTGTCGGTGAATACCCCCCTTTGCAGCCTGAACCGGGATTACAGCGCCACGCTGCGGCTTGTACATAGTCTGGGCGTCCGGTATGCCACCTGCTCCGGCCTGATCCCCACCGGCGGCGCCGCCGGAGACGAGAGCCGGGCCACCCGGCTGGGGCAGGAGGAGCTGGCCGGCATCCTCCGCCAGGCCGCGGACACCGCCCACGGCCTGGGCATGGAGCTGGACTTCACCAGCCCCGGCTGGCTGCCGGAGGAGACGCTGCGCTCCATGGGCCTGGCCCTGATCCCCAGCTGCGGGGCGTGCCTGTCCAACATGGCCGTGGCCCCGGACGGCACGGTGCTGCCCTGCCAGAGCTGGCTGGAGGGGCCGGGCCTGGGGAACCTGTGCGCCGACGACTGGGCCGCCATCTGGGACGGCCCCCAGTGCCGCCGCATCCGGGCGGAAAGCGCCAAAATGGAGCATATCTGTCAATTGCAGCAGGAAGGGGGATGCTGACCATGCGGAAAATTCTATGCCGGGCGCTGCTGTGCCTCTGCCTGGTGCTGGCCCTGGCGCCGGTGCCTGCGGCCTATGCCCAGGACCTGGACCGCATCGAGTCCTATGATGTGGACGTGACCCCCGACACCCAGGACGGCAGCCTGCGCATCCAGGTGACCCTGGAGTGGACGGTGCTGGCGGAGGGGCCGGTGAGCTGGGTGAAGATCGGCGTGCCCAACGGCAGCATCCGGGAGGAGACAGCCCTGACGGACAACATTGACCGCCTGAGCTTCGACAACAGCTATATGTATGTCTACTTCGACCGGGACTACAACGACGGGGAGACCTTCCGGTTTTCCTACAGCTGGGTCCAGGAGTACATGTATGCCCTGGAGGGCGATACCGTGTCCTATGACTATACCCCCGGGTGGTTCGACGAGGCCCGGGTGGGGCAGATGACCCTGACCTGGCACGACCCGGCAGGGGTGGACGGCGCAGGCTCCGACGGGCAGACCGGCGGAGACCATGTGCTGGCGCAGACCGACCTGGCCCACGGCCAGCAGATGAGCTTCACCGTCCACTATGACGGCTGGCCCACTCAGCTGGCCCAGGACGGCAGCCGGGACAGCCTGCCCACGGATGACGATCCCTCCGTCAATCCCGGCTACGACCCGGGCTATGACCCGGATTACGACGGGGACAGCGGCTTCGGCATCGCCCAGATCATCATCCTGCTGGTGGTCCTGATTATCATTATCCGGATCCTGTCGGCGTCGGACGGCTATCGGGGCGGCTTCGGCACCCACTATGTGTTCGTCAACGGCCTGTGGTTCCCGGCGGGACCCGACGGGCGGCCCCGGCCCGGCGCCCACGGCACCCGGGAGAAGCCCAAGCCTCCCCGGGGAGGCGGCGGGTTCGGCGGCGGCAGCCGGGGCGGAGGCTTCGGCGGCAGCGGCTTCGGCGGCGGGGGACACTGTGCCTGCGCCAGCAGCTGCGCGTGCGCCTGCGCCTGTGCCTGCGCGGGAGGCGGCCGGGCCGGGTGCAGCGCCAAGAATCTCTATGGCGCGGTACATCTGAACAGGGACGTTACCCGCAGCGTGGAAGAATAGCAGCTCATGGGGCGGACCCGGCGGATCCGCCCTGAGCTTGTCAAAAATCCTTTTTGACAAGCTGGGAAAGCATTTTCAAAACTTTCATAAAAAGTTCTGAAAATGCGGTGATCGAAAACGTAAGACACCTCTGATGGGTTTCTTTCGTAACTATCTTCCTTTCCGAAGGCGGAGGCAAGCCTGCTTTTTTGACAGTCTCGGGCGGACCCGGCGGGTCCGCCCTTTTTGCGTTTTTTTGCAATTTTCCCTTGCAAGTTCCGGCGGAATATGATATAAATGGAGTGTTAAAATGCTTTGAACGGGAAGTTCTGCGGAGAAAGCCTGCCCAAGAGAGGACCGGTCGCCGGCTGCAAGCCGGTCTGTCAGGCGCTGCGGTGTTCGCCCGGGAGCTGCCGCGAGGAAATGCGCGGACGGGTCGTCCCCCGTTATCGGGAAAACGAGTGCGCGGTTCTGTGCCGCGAAGCTGGGTGGTACCACGGAAGCCATACGCCTTTCGTCCCAAGTGATTGGGAGGAAGGGCTTTTTTCGTCCCAAAAAACTGATCCTATCAAGGAGGAGCCATATGAAAGAGAAACTGACACAGCTGCTGCAGGAGGGGCAGGAGAAGATCCGCGCTGCCCGCAGCGAAGGCGAGCTGCAGGAGGTCAAGGGCCTGCTGCTGGGCAAGCAGGGAGCGCTGACGGGCCTTCTGAAGGAGCTGCCCCGGCTGGACGTGAGTCTGCGGCCGGAGATGGGCAAGGCCGTGAACCAGGCCAAGGCCCAGCTGACGGAGCTGCTGGAATCCAAGCGGGAGGAGCTGAAGCTGAAGGCGTCGGAGGTGGACCCGGACTTCGACATCACCGTGCCCGGCACGGCCCCCCTGTCCGGCGGCCTGCACCCCATCACCCAGATGTGCTACGACCTGAACGACGCGTTCCGGTCCATGGGCTTTGAGATCTTCGAGGAGTCCGACATCACCAGCGAGCTGTACGGCTTCGACAACCTGAACTTCCCCCCCAACCATCCCGCCCGGGAGAGCATGGACACCTATTGGCTGGAGGGCCACGACAAGGGCCAGTGCTGGGAAAAGCTGTGCCTGCGGCCCCATCTGACCGGCGGCTCCGTCCGCTATATGCAGACCCACAAGCCCCCCTACCGCTTCGTGTACCCGGGCCGGGTATACCGCAATGAGACCACCGACGCCCGCCACGAGCGCGCCTTTTTCCAGTATGAGGCCCTGATCGTGGACAAGGACTTCACGTTCGCCTCCGGCAAGGTGATGATCAAGAGCATTCTGTCCAAGGTATTCGGCCGGGACGTGCCGGTGCGGATGCGGGCGGGCTTCTTCCCCTTTGTGGAGCCGGGGTTCGAGATCGACATGGGCTGCCTGGTCTGCGGCGGCAAGGGGTGCAGCGTGTGCAAGCACGTGGGCTGGATCGAGATCATGCCCGGCGGCACGCCCCATCCCAATGTCCTGCGCTCGGCGGGCCTGGATCCGGACGAATACACCGGGTTCTATGTGAACATCGGCCTGGACCGGCTGGTGATGATGCGCTACGGCGTGGATGACGTGCGTATGTTCCACAGCGCCGACCTGCGCTTCCTGGAACAGTTCCGTTAAAAGGAGGGGAAACACATGAAAGTATCACTGAATTGGATCAAGGATTACGTGGACCTGCCCCAGGACATGGACCTGACGCGGCTGGCCTATGACCTGACCATGTCCACCGTGGAGGTGGAAGGGGCCGAGGACCTGGCCCGGCGGTTCGACCACATGCTGGTGGGCCGGATCGTGGAGATGTGCCCCCATCCCAACGCCGACAAGCTGCAGATCTGCCGCACCGATATCGGCGGCGGCGACATCCGCGACATCGTATGCGGCGGCACCAACGTCCGCCCGGACATGAAGGTGGCCGTGGCGGCCCCCGGGGCCATGTGCCGCTGGCACGGTGAGGGCGAGCCGGTGGAGATCAAGGAGGCCAAGCTCCGGGGCGTCAAGAGCTACGGCATGATCTGCGGCGCGGCGGAGATCGGCCTGGGAGATCTGTTCCCCACCACGGAGGAGGCCCACATTCTGGACCTCAGCGATTTCGACGCTGCGGCGGGCACCCCCATTGCCGACGCCCTGGACCTGCACGACATCATCCTGGAAATCGACAACAAGTCCATGACCAACCGGCCCGACCTGTGGGGCCATTACGGCATCGCCCGGGAGCTGGCGGCTCTGTATGACCTGCCCCTGAAGCAGCTGCCGCCCTTTACCTGCGGCGCCGGGTCCGACGGCCTCACCGTCACCGTGGAGGACACGGAGCGCTGCCCCCGCTATATCGGCGCGGCGGTAGAGGGTCTGTCCGTGAAGCCCGCCCCCTTCCGGATGCAGAGCCGCATCTGGCGGGTGGGCATGCGGCCCATCAACGCCCTGGTGGATATCACCAACTATGTGATGCTGGCCACCGGCCAGCCCACCCACGCCTTCGACTCCGACAACATCGCCGGGCACATCATCGTCCGCCGGGCCAAGGACGGCGAGCAGCTGGAGCTGCTCAACGGCAAGGCCCTGTCCCTGTCCGCCGACGATCTGGTCATCGCCGACGAGGCGGGGGTGGTGGGTCTGGCCGGCGTCATGGGCGGCGCCAAGGACTCCGTTCTTCCCTTCACCGACAAGGTCATCCTGGAGATCGCCAATTTCCAGGCCGCCGGCGTCCGCCGCACGGCCCTGCGGTACGACAACCGCACCGAGGCGTCCTCCCGCTATGAAAAGGGCATCGACCCGGAGCGCTGCGACCAGGCCCTGTCCCTGGCCATGAGCCTGTTCCGGGAGCTGTATCCCGACGTGCGCGTCACCAGCTTCTGCGACCAGTATCCCGCGAAGCTCCAACCGGCGGAGATCGACGTGTCCCTGCGGTGGCTGGACCGCCGCCTGGGCAAGCACCTGACCAACGACGAGATCGCCCATAAGCTGGGCCTGCTGGGCTTCCGGCTGGACTTCAGCGGCGACAACATGCACGTTACCGTGCCCACCTGGCGCTCCACCGGCGATGTATCCATCAAGGCCGACATCATGGAGGAGGTAGCCCGGATGGTGGGCTATGAGAACTTCCAGGCTGCCCCCATCACCACCTCCTTTGACGGGGCCATCAACCAGCTGGATAAGGACCTGGAGCGCCGGATCAAGGAGTACCTGGCCATTCGCTGCGGCATGCAGGAGATCTTCACCTATCCCTGGATGGACGAGTCCTATGTAAACGCCATTTTGCAGGACACCGCCGGAATCCTGGCCCTGTCCACGCCGCCGTCTCCCTCCGAGCGGCTGATCCGCTCCTCCCTGCTGCCCAATCTGTGCAAGGCCGTGGTGAAAAATGAGCGGTACTTCACGGAGTTCTCCCTGTTTGAAACGGCCCAGGTGTTCCGCGATGCCGACTACAGCGCTCCCTACGATCCCCGGGAGCTGCTGCCGTCCCAGCGCAAGAGCATTGCCGGCGCCTTCGTGGCCCCGGCCAAGGACGTGACGGCCCTGTTCCGCCGGGCCAAGGGCGCGGTGGAGCAGATGCCCCGCTACACCCATATGGAGGGCTTCACCTTCCGCCAGGAGAAGCGCCCGGTGTGGGCCGACCAGGTGGTATGGCTGAACATCTTCCTTGGCGAGGAGCAGGTGGGCAACCTGGCATTGCTTGCCCGGAAGCCCGCCATGGCCTGCGGCATCAAGAATCTGGCGGTGATGCTGTTCGAGCTGGATGTGGACGCCCTGAAGCCCTTCCGCTCCCGCACCAACACCTTCACCCACCTGCCGGAGTATCCCATGACCGACTACGATATCTCCCTGCTGTTCGACAGCCAGGTGAAGTGGAGCCAGATGTATGACGTCATCGCCCAGGGCATCCACGAAAACGGCCTGCTCCATGGAGCGGATTTTGTGGACGAGTACCGGGGCAAGCAGGTACCCGCCGGGAAGAAGTCCGTCACCATCCGGCTGACCATCGGTTCCCTGGAAAAGACCCTGACCTCCACGGAGATCGAGGAGTGCGCCTCCGGCGTCATCAAAAAGCTCACCAAGCGCCTGGGCGCGGAGCTGCGCACCCGGTAAAATCCGTTTTTTCCTCTTTACAGCGCCGGAAAAATAGCGTATACTGATGGTGAATCAATAGAAAGGGGAGAAAGCCCGCATGGATGATTTTACCAGGAAGTTTGACGCCGCCCAGGATAAGGACGAGCAAATCCACTATATCCTTACCTCCGTGTATGAGGCGCTGAAGGAAAAGGGGTACGACCCCATCAACCAGATCGTGGGCTATATCCTGTCCGAGGACCCCACCTATATCACCAACCACAACGGCGCCCGGACCCTGATCTGCAAGGTGGACCGGGACGAGCTGCTGCAGGTGCTGGTGAAGAATTACCTGGAGATCTGAGCGCCGATATACGGCAAAGGCCGCCCCGGATGGGGCGGCCTTTAAGCTTGTCCAAAAAGGGCGGCGCCCTTTTTGGACAAGAGAGTTTTCGCTCCGACCCGCGCGTCCGAATGGGCTTTTAGCCCATTCG
>ENA-UEQJ01000879-UEQJ01000879.1-human-gut-metagenome-genome-assembly--contig:-NODE-879-length-24858-cov-4.494976_pt1 | contig 24858 bp, 26 predicted proteins | sample MGYA00242937_ERZ507938 | MGnify/ENA primary metagenome ERZ507938 (study PRJEB26167, sample SAMN06115437) | human gut metagenome | host: Homo sapiens | place: China:Gansu | collected 2015-07-03 | study...
CGTTGCTGAAAACTCTGGGTAAAGGTCAACATTCCGGCCTGCATCCCGGTCTGCATCACACCAGGCAATTGATGTACTTTTCCTTCACGGATCAAATTCGCCACCGCTGGCGTGTTGACCAGAAGCTCGTATAGCGCAACTCTCCCGCCCTGACGTGCAGGTAACAATTTTTGCGCCAGCACCGCGCACAGGCTTCCGGCAAGCTGGCTACGAACCTGATCTTTCTCCTCCGCCGGAAAGACATCGATCAATCTCTCCACCGCCGGCGCCGCGCCGCGGGTATGTAATGTCGCCATTACCAGGTGCCCGGTCTCCGCCGCGGTTAACGCCAGGCGAATGGTTTCGCTATCGCGTAGCTCCCCGAGCAGGATCACATCCGGATCCTGGCGCAGCGCCACGCGGAGCGCCGCGGCGAACGAAGGGCAGTGACGGCCAACTTCCCGCTGCTGGATCAGACAGCGCTCGCTGTGATGAATAAATTCCACCGGATCTTCAAGCGTCAGAATATGGCCATCAAGATGCTGATTGAGGTGCCCCACCATTGCCGCCAGGGTGGTCGACTTGCCGCTGCCCGTCGCTCCGGTGACCAACAGCAAACCACTCTCTTCCGCCAGCAGTTCGCTCAGCGCAGGCGGGGCGCCGAGCATATCCAGACGCGGGCACTGTTCAGGAAGGAGGCGCAGCACCAGCGATATCCCACGCGTATGGGCGAAGGCGCTGGCGCGCAGCCGCGCACCGCAGGCCAGGTTCAGCGCAAAGTCAATCTGGCCGTGTTCCTGCCAGTGCAGTAACTGTGCGGCATCGAGCCAGTCGTTGAGTAAATTCGCAATATCCGGCGCGGGAAAGGGCGCGGGCTCCAGCCTGCCCTGCCGCCGCCAGCGTGGTGCGGCGGAATTGCACAGGTGTAGATCGGAGACATTATGCTTTACACTAAGGGCTACGATTTCTTCCAGCTTCATAACTCATCCTCGGAATATGAACGATATTGCGCATAACCTGGCACAGGTCCGGGACAAAATCTCCGGTGCTGCCGCCCGATGCGGGCGTGCGCCAGAAGAAGTGACATTGCTTGCAGTGAGTAAAACGAAACCTGCGAGCGCGATCGAAGAAGCCATTGCGGCAGGCCAGCGGGCATTTGGTGAAAACTACGTCCAGGAGGGCGTGGAGAAGATTAACCATTTCCAGCAGGCTGGCGTCAGCGGGCTGCAGTGGCACTTTATTGGCCCCCTGCAGTCCAACAAAAGCCGGTTGGTGGCAGAGCATTTTGACTGGTGCCACACCGTCGATCGGCTGAAAATCGCCACCCGCCTGAACGAGCAGCGCCCGGCGCATTTACCGCCGCTGAAGGTGCTGATTCAAATTAACATCAGCGATGAGCAGAGCAAATCCGGCATCCCGCTGGAAGCGCTCGACGGCTTAGCGGCGGAGATCGCTGAGTTACCTCATCTGGAACTGCGCGGCCTGATGGCCATCCCCGCGCCTGAGTCAGAATATGTAAGGCAGTTTGCCGTCGCCCGGCAAATGGCGGTAGCATTTGCGCGATTAAAAACGCGGTACCCCACGGTCGATACGTTGTCTCTGGGAATGTCGGACGATATGGAAGCCGCAATCGCGGCGGGAAGCACGATGGTGCGCATCGGTACTGCCATTTTTGGTGCGCGCGACTACAGCAAATAATAAGGAATCTGAGGAACGCCATGAAGACGTTGACTTTCCTGCTTTCAACGGTCATTGAGCTTTACACGATGGTCGTGTTGTTACGCGTCTGGATGCAGTGGGCGCGCTGCGACTTTTACAACCCGTTTTCGCAGTTTGTGGTGAAAGCCACGCAGCCGATTGTCGGACCGCTGCGCCGGATTATCCCGGCAATGGGGCCGATTGACAGCGCCTCGCTGCTGGTGGCATTTATTCTCTGCGTCATCAAAGCGATCGTGCTGTTTATGGTGATCACCTTCCAGCCGATCATCTGGATCTCCGCTCTGCTTATTCTGCTGAAAACCATCGGCTCGTTGATCTTCTGGGTACTGCTGTTGATGGCGATCATGAGCTGGGTCAGCCAGGGCCGTAGCCCGGTGGAGTATGTGCTGATGCAGCTGGCGGACCCGCTGCTGCGCCCTATCCGCAACCTGCTGCCGTCGATGGGCGGTATCGATTTCTCGCCGATGGTGCTGGTATTGCTGTTGTACGTAATCAATATGGGCATCGCCGAAGTGCTGCAGGCCACCGGTAATGTACTGCTGCCGGGGCTGTGGATGGCGCTATGAGTGCCGTTGAAACCTGCGCTGACGGGCTGGTGCTGAGGCTGTACATTCAGCCTAAGGCCAGCCGCGATAGCATCGTGGGCGTACATGGCGACGAGCTTAAAGTCGCCATTACCGCCCCGCCCGTTGATGGCCAGGCCAATGCCCACCTGGTGAAATTTATCGCCAAACAGTTCCGCGTCGCCAAAAGCCAGGTACTGATTGAAAAAGGCGAGCTGGGCCGCCATAAGCAAGTTAAAATCATCGCCCCACAACAGATCCCGACTGCGGTCGCGGCGCTAACTGAATAAACAGGATTCATCATGCAAAAAGTCGTCCTCGCTACCGGCAACGCCGGCAAAGTGCGCGAACTGGCCTCGCTGCTGGAAGATTTTGGTCTCGATATCGTCGCTCAGACCGAGCTGGGCGTGGACTCTGCGGAAGAGACCGGCCTGACCTTCATTGAAAACGCGATTCTGAAAGCGCGCCACGCGGCGCAGATCACCGGCCTGCCGGCCATCGCCGACGATTCCGGTCTGGCCGTCGATGCTCTTGGCGGCGCGCCGGGTATTTACTCCGCCCGCTATTCCGGCGTCGATGCCAGCGACCAGCAGAATCTTGAGAAGCTGCTCGACGCGTTAAAGGACGTGCCGGACGACCAGCGTCAGGCCCAGTTCCACTGCGTGCTGGTCTATCTGCGCCATGCCGAGGATCCCACGCCGCTGGTGTGCCACGGCAGCTGGCCTGGGGTAATCACCCGACAAGCCGCCGGTCATGGCGGCTTCGGTTACGACCCGATCTTCTTCGTCCCGTCAGAAGGTAAAACCGCGGCCGAACTGAGCCGTGAAGAAAAGAGCGCCATTTCCCATCGCGGGCAGGCGCTGAAACTGTTACTGGAAGCATTACGTAATGGCTAATTTGCCGCCGCTGAGTCTCTATATCCATATTCCCTGGTGCGTGCAGAAATGCCCGTACTGCGATTTTAATTCGCATGCGCTGAAAGGCGAGGTGCCGCATGATGACTACGTCCAGCATCTGCTGAACGATCTGCAGGCTGATGCGCAATATGCCCAGGGACGGGAAATAGGCACTATTTTTATCGGCGGCGGTACGCCGAGCCTGCTGTCCGGCCCGGCCATGCAAACCCTGCTCGATGGCGTCCGCGCCTGCCTGCCGCTGGCCGCCGGGGCGGAAATCACCATGGAAGCCAACCCGGGTACCGTGGAGGCCGATCGCTTCGTTGATTATCAGCGCGCCGGGGTGAACCGCATCTCCATCGGCGTACAAAGCTTTAGCGAACCGAAGCTGCAGCGCCTGGGGCGGATCCACGGCCCGGAGGAGGCCAAGCGCGCAGCACGTCTCGCCAGCGGCCTCGGCTTGCGCAGCTTCAACCTCGACCTGATGCACGGTCTGCCGAACCAGTCGCTGGAGGAGGCGCTGGACGATCTGCGTCAGGCGATTGCCCTCAACCCGCCGCATCTGTCGTGGTACCAGCTGACCATTGAGCCGAACACCTTGTTCGGCTCCCGGCCGCCGGTGCTGCCGGATGACGACGCGCTATGGGATATTTTCGAGCAGGGGCATCAGCTGCTGAGCGCCGCCGGCTATCAGCAGTACGAGACGTCCGCCTATGCTAAGCCAGGCTTCCAGTGTCAGCATAATCTCAACTACTGGCGCTTTGGCGACTACCTCGGCATCGGCTGCGGCGCGCACGGCAAGATCACCTTCCCTGACGGACGCATTCTGCGAACCGCCAAAACCCGCCACCCGCGCGGGTATATGGAAGGCCGTTACCTTGAGCGTCAGCATGATGTGGAAGAAGCGGATAAACCGTTTGAGTTCTTTATGAACCGTTTTCGCCTGCTGGAGGCCGCGCCGCGTGCGGAGTTCAGCTTGTATACCGGCCTTGATGAGCAGGTTATCCGTCAGCAAATCGATGCCGCTATCGCCGAAGGCTATCTGCTGGAAGATGCGCAAAACTGGCAAATTACCGAGCACGGTAAACTGTTTTTAAATTCGCTGCTGGAGCTGTTCCTCAGCGAAGAGTAATCCCTGCGGGCGGCACGTCGTCGCCCGTATCTTTCCCCTTACATCCTCTCCCGCTACGGTCAAATCGACTGGCGTTTTTTTGTTCACTTATTTGCAGCGAATCACAAAATCCGATCGATTTTTTTCCTTTTCTTGACTCATTTTTTGCGCAGTGGTAATCCTGCTTCATCGGTTGAGCAAATGTAAAACCGACGTATCCTACATGTGAATTATTGGTAACTCTGATTAAAAAAGTCTCTGTAACGTCGGCGCAACCCGGCGGGCTTAAGCCTATAAAAAAGAGGGTAACACAATGAATTACCGTAATATTTTTATCACACTCGCCGCACTATCCGGCACCGTCACGGCTTCAGCCTGGTCTGCAGAGTCCGCCACCGTGGCCTTTTTAATGCCCGATCAGGCCTCTACCCGCTATGAACAGCACGACTTCCCCGGTTTTAAGGCGGAAATGAGCAAGCTTTGCGCGGATTGTAAGGTCATCTATCAGAATGCCAACGCCAACGCGTCGCTCCAGCAGCAGCAGTTCAACTCGGTTATCGCCCAGGGGGCGAAAGTGATCGTCCTGGATCCGGTGACTCTTCCGCCGCCGCCGCGCTGGTCGAAAACGCCCAAGCGCAGGGGGTCAAGGTCATTGCCTATGATCGCCCGGTACCAGACAAACCGGCTGATTTCTACGTCTCATTTGATAACGAGGGCATTGGCTACGCCATCGCAAAATCTCTTACCGACCATCTGAAAGCGAGCGGCGTGCCGCAGGATGCCGGCGTGCTGCAAATTAACGGTTCGCCAACCGATGCCGCCGCAGGGCTGATCCGCGACGGTATCCATCGCGGATTGAAAGAGTCCGGTTACAAAACGTTGGCCGAATTCGACACCCCGGAGTGGGCGCCGCCGAAAGCCCAGGAGTGGACCGCCGGGCAGGTTACCCGCTTTGGCGACAAAATTAAGGGCGTGGTCGCGGCAAACGACGGTACCGGCGGCGGCGCAATTGCCGCCTTTAAGGCTGCCGGCGTCCAGCCGCTGCCGCCGGTCACCGGCAATGACGCCACTATCGCCGCGCTGCAGCTGATCATCGCTGGCGATCAGTACAACACCATCTCCAAGCCATCGGAGATCGTCGCCGCGGCGGCGGCCAAAGTGGCGGTTGATTTTATCCAGGGCAAAAAACCGCAGGCCAGCACCACCCTGTACAACATCCCTTCCCAGCTATTTACCCCGGAAGTGGTGACGGCCAAAAACATCAAAGCGGAAATCTTCGATAAAAAAATCCAGACCTGGGATCAGGTGTGTAGCGGCGAGTACGCCGCCGCCTGCCAGAAGTTAGGCATCAGCAAGTAACTTTTGCCCCTGCGCCCGCCGCGGCGGGCGCGATTTCGCCATTATTGAGGTCGTTTTGTATGCCGCAACAACAACACAACTCCGCCGCCGGGCGGCCAATACTGCAACTGCGCAACGTCTCTAAACATTTTGGCGCGGTGTCCGCGCTGACGGATATCGAATTAGAAGTCCACGCCGGCGAGGTGGTCGCGCTGGTCGGCGACAACGGCGCGGGCAAATCCACGCTGGTGAAGATCCTCGCCGGCGTCCACCAGCCGACCTCCGGCACCATTGAGTTTGACGGCAACCCCGTCACCCTCGATAGCCCCGGCAAGGCGCTGGAATACGGTATTGCCACGGTGTTTCAGGATCTGGCGCTGTGTGAAAACCTTGATGTGGTGGCAAACCTGTTTCTGGGTCATGAAATTTCGCCGTTCCAGCTCGATGAAGTGGCGATGGAAGTGAAAGCCTGGACGCTGCTGCAGGAGCTGGCGGCACGTATTCCGTCGGTACGCGAACCGGTGGCATCGCTTTCCGGCGGCCAGCGGCAGACCGTCGCCATCGCCCGTTCGCTGCTGCTGAACCCTAAAATCATTATGCTCGATGAACCCACCGCGGCGCTGGGCGTCGCGCAGACCGCGGAAGTGCTCAACCTGATTGAGCGCGTTCGCGAGCGCGGGCTTGGCGTCATCATCATCAGTCACAACATGGAAGACGTTCGCGCCGTCGCCGACCGTATCGTGGTGCTGCGTCTCGGGCGCAACAAAGGGATCTTCACGCCCGATGCTTCTAATCAGGATCTGGTCGCCGCGATCACCGGCGCGACGGAAAACGCCGTCTCACGCCGGGTTGAACGTAAATCACAGCCAACGACTTCCGGAGCGATGTAATTTTATGAACAGTAAGACCGCATCCCACACCGCGCTGGATCGCAGCGATGAGCGCGTTCGTCACGACGAGGGGCTGTTCGGCGCCCTACGCGCGCAGATAACCCGCATCAAAACCGGCGATCTCGGCACCGCGCCGGTGATAGCCGGGCTGATTGTGATTTCCTTGGTTTTCACCTTCCTCAACCCGGTCTATATCGCGCCGAATAACCTGGTGAACCTGCTGTTTGACTGCGCGACGGTCGGGTTTATCTCGCTCGGCATCGTCTGCGTGCTAATGCTTGGTGAGATAGACCTGTCGGTCGGCTCCATGAGCGGCCTGGCATCGGCTATCGTCGGCGTGCTGTGGGTGAACGCAGGATGGCCGCTGGCGGGAGCCATCGCCGTGGCGCTGGCCTGCGGCGTGGCCGTCGGGCTGGTCTACGCGCTGCTGTATACCCGCGTCGGAATGCCGAGTTTCGTCGCCACTCTCGCCGGCCTGCTGGCGCTGCTGGGTATGCAGCTGTATATCCTCGGGCCGAGCGGCAGCATCAACCTGCCCTATACTTCGCCGCTGGTGCGCTTTGGCCAACTGCTGGTGATGCCCGGCTGGTTCTCACACCTGATGGCATTGCTGCCAGGGCTGGCGATCCTTATTTTTGGCCTGAAAAAACGCTCGCGGCGCCTGGCGGCCAATCTTTCCGCCGAGGGAGTCAGCTCGCTAGTGGCACGCGCGATCGCGCTGACGATTATCTTCGAGGCCGCGGTGCTTTACCTCAATCAGGGGCGCGGTATTCCATGGATTTTCGGTCTCTTTGTCGCCTGCGTGATGATCCTCAACTACGCGCTGAAACGGACAAAATGGGGTCGCTCGATGTTCGCGGTTGGCGGCAACCGTGAAGCGGCGCGCCGTTCGGGCATTAACGTGCGGGCGATTTATGTGAGCGCTTTCGTCCTGTGTACCACGCTTGCGACCTTCGGCGGCATTCTCGCGGCGTCGCGACTGGCTTCCGCCAGCCAGCAGGCCGGCACCGGCGACGTCAACCTCAACGCCATCGCCGCGGCGGTGATCGGCGGCACCAGCCTGTTCGGCGGACGCGGCAGCGCCTGGTCCGCGCTATTGGGGATCATCGTGATTCAGTCGATTTCAAATGGGCTGACGCTGTTGAACCTGCCGTCTTCGCTGCGCTATATCATTACCGGCGCGGTACTGGCGATTGCGGTAATCATTGATTCTCTGGCTCGCCGTTCACGCGTGTCGCACGGCCGCGCCTGAGTGGCGAAGTGCGCGGCCCAAAGGTATGCGGGCCGCGAAATTTTGATTATTTCAGCGAGCCAACCAGCGCTTTGCGGCTGTCCTCCAGCGAGACCACCCGGCTGCAGACGTCCTTACCAAACTGCTGGAAATCGGCCTCCTGGTTTTTCCATTCCTCCTGAATCGCCGTTTGCAGGCCGCCGAGGCTGCCGAGAATGCCCTGTAGCGGATTACCGCCGCCTTTGAGCACCGCTTTGGCGCCCATCTCGTTAATGCTGTCCTGCAGAATGCCGCCCATCGCCTGATTCACCAGCTGCTGGCCATCGGCGCGTACCTGGTCGATAGCTTTATAGTGGAAAGTCAGGCCATCGCTGCGACGTTCGATAATGCGGTTCATCTGTTCTTTCAGCTGCGCATCCAGTTTGGTCAGGCGACCGTGCATGCTGCTGTTGGCGCCAACCTGTTCGGTAATGATTTTATCCAGCGCCTTGCGGCTTTTTTCGACTCGCGAACGCGCGCCTTCGTCAATCCACGGCAGGCTGCTGCGCAGGCTGGCCTGATAATCCTGCGCCTGTTCGCGCTGGGCGGCGCTGAGCGCATAGGCCTTGCCGTTGAAGGTCAGATTGCCGTCCGGCTTTATCACCAGATCGCCGTTTTCCCCTTTCACCTGCACCTGCTGCGGGCTGAGAATCACATCGTCACGCGGCGTGACGCTACACTGGTAGTCCGCATGGGCAGACAAAGCGGTGACGGAGAGCGCCACCGCCAGCAGCGTTTTACGCATCATAAAACTCCCTTAAGACAAAACGGGCCGGCAATTGCCGACCCTTGTCAAACTTAGTCCCACCAGACGTCAAAAAGTTCGCTGGTGCGCACATCCTCTAACTTACGCGCTTCCAGCCATTTGCGTACGATAGCCTGATGCTCTTCAGTGCACTTACCAATCTCCTGCATGCAGATGAGCCCTTCCCAGGCGAGATAACCGCTGCCGTCGAAGGCCAGCTTGTTCGGCTCTATCACCTCTTCGATCAGATCGTTGACCGTCTGGTCGATCTGCTCTTCGCTGGTCCCTTCCGGGAAACGCCAGGCGACGGAGAAGCCTAACTCCTGAAACTCATCGATATGCATTTTTTTACGCAGACGACGGCTACGATTCTTGGCCATTATTTCACCCTCTCGAACATTAAGTCCCATACGCCGTGGCCGAGACGATGGCCACGCTGTTCAAATTTGGTTACCGGGCGCGATTCCGGGCGCGGTACGTAATCGTTGCTTGCCGACTGGTTACGATAGCCTTCCAGCGAGGACATAACTTCCAGCATATGCACGGCATAAGCTTCCCAGTCGGTCGCCATATGGAAGACGCCGCCGAGCTTCAACTTGCTTTTCACCAGCTCAGCGAAAGGCGGCTGCACGATACGACGTTTATTATGACGCGCTTTATGCCACGGATCAGGGAAAAACAGTTGCACCATATTCAGCGAGTTATCCGGGATCATGGTATGCAGCACTTCCACCGCATCGTGACACATTACGCGCAGGTTTTGTACGCCTTCTTCTTCCGCAGAAGCCAGACAAGCGCCAACGCCCGGGGAGTGTACTTCAATGCCGAGGAAATTCTGTTCCGGTTTGGCTTTCGCCATCGCCACCAGCGAGGCGCCCATCCCGAAGCCAATTTCTAAGGTGACCGGCGCGTCACGGCCAAACAGGGCGGCGAAATCGAGCGGCGCATCGTTGAATTCAACGCCCATCACCGGCCAAATGTTATCCAGCGCATGCTGCTGCCCTTTCGTCAGGCGGCCCTGGCGACGGACGAAGCTACGAATACGGCGCAGCGGGCGACCGTTTTCATCGAATTCCGGAGAGATGACGTCGTTTTTCATAAAAGTTTGGTCTGCTTGTGAATGTGTTCGGAAAACGGGCATTATCCAAAGTTACCCGGCGGATGCAAGGGTTTACAGCCACTCGCCCTTATGCTGCAATCTGCCCCCCTGTAATCGCGATCCCGGAGCCGTAGCTTTGACTTTTCTCGCCACGCAATTTTCAGCCCAGGTTCTGGACTGGTACGACAAATACGGGCGTAAAACCCTGCCCTGGCAAATCGCCAAGACGCCCTACAAAGTATGGCTCTCCGAAGTGATGTTGCAACAAACCCAGGTGACCACGGTAATCCCCTATTTTGAACGCTTTATGGCGCGTTTCCCCACGGTGGTGGATCTCGCCAACGCGCCGCTGGATGAAGTGCTGCATCTGTGGACCGGTCTGGGCTACTACGCGCGGGCGCGCAACTTACATAAAGCCGCACAGCAAGTCGCCACACTGCACGGCGGGGAATTCCCCCGGACCTTTGACGAAGTGGCGGCGCTGCCCGGCGTCGGGCGCTCAACGGCGGGGGCGATTTTATCCCTTTCGCTCGGTCAGCATTATCCGATTCTCGACGGCAACGTGAAGCGCGTGCTCGCCCGCTGCTATGCTGTCAGCGGCTGGCCGGGGAAAAAAGAGGTGGAAAAACGGCTGTGGGACATCAGCGAAGAGGTCACCCCGGCAGAGGGCGTCGAGCGCTTCAACCAGGCGATGATGGATCTCGGGGCAATGGTTTGCACCCGCTCGAAGCCGAAGTGCGAGCTGTGTCCGCTGAGCAACGGCTGCGTGGCCTACGCGAACCATTCATGGGCGGAATATCCGGGCAAAAAACCGAAGCAGACCCTCCCGGAACGCACCGGCTACTTCCTGCTGATGCAGCACGGCGACGAGGTGTTTCTTTCCCAGCGTCCGCCGGTGGGTCTGTGGGGCGGGTTGTTCTGTTTTCCGCAGTTTGCAGACGAAGCGGAGCTACGCGAGTGGCTGGCGCAGCGCCAGATTAAGGCCGATAATCTGACGCAATTAACCGCTTTTCGCCACACTTTCAGCCATTTCCACCTGGATATTGTGCCGATGTGGCTTACAGTGCACTCATCTGGCGCATGCATGGATGAAGGCAACGCACTCTGGTATAACTTAGCGCAGCCGCCGTCGGTCGGTCTGGCGGCCCCCGTGGAGCGCTTGTTGCAACAGCTAAAAGCCGGAGCGCCGGTATAAATTTTTCGGCTATCAAAGAGGATTAATTATGAGCAGAACCATTTTTTGTACCTTCCTGCAGCGTGAAGCGGACGGCCAGGATTTCCAGCTGTATCCGGGCGAGCTCGGAAAGCGTATTTACAACGAAATCTCCAAAGAAGCCTGGGCGCAGTGGCAGCACAAGCAGACCATGCTGATCAACGAGAAAAAGCTCAGCATGATGAACCCGGAGCACCGCAAACTGCTTGAGCAGGAGATGGTGCAGTTCCTGTTTGAAGGGAAAGACGTGCACATCGAAGGCTACACGCCGCCGGAAAAACAGTAAGGGCCCTGCGGCCTTTAAAAAAACAAACACAACACGCACGTCCGGAATGATGAAAAAATACTTAGCGCTCGCGCTGATTGCGCCGTTGCTCGTTTCGTGTTCCAGCTCCAATAAAAAAGGCGCCGAATACAACGAGGCCTGGGTCAAGGACACGAACGGATTCGATATTTTGATGGGCCAGTTCGCCCACAACATCGAGAACATTTGGGGGTACAACGAAGTCCTGCTCGCCGGGCCAAAGGACTACGTCAAGTACACCGACCAGTATCAAACCCGCAGCCACATCAACTTCGATGAAGGGACGATCACCGTCGAGACCATTGCCGGCACCGACCCTCGCGGACGTCTGCGCCAGGCGATCGTCAAAACCCTGTTGATGGGCGATGACCCCAACTCCATTGACCTCTATTCCGATGTCGATGACATCCAGATCTCCAAAGAGCCGTTCCTCTATGGCCAGGTGGTGGATAACACCGGGGCGTCGATTCGCTGGGAGTGGCGCGCCGCGCGCTTTGCCGACTATCTGCTGCAAACCCGTCTGAAGAGCCGCAACAACGGCCTGCGCGTGGTCTACAGCATCACCATTAACCTGGTGCCGAACCACCTCGACAAACGTGCGCATAAATACCTCGGCATGGTGCGTCAGGCCTCGCGTAAGTATGGGGTTGATGAGTCGCTGATCCTCGCGATTATGCAGACCGAATCCTCCTTTAACCCCTATGCGGTCAGCCATGCCGACGCCATGGGGCTGATGCAGGTGGTCCAGCACAGCGCCGGCAGAGACGTCTTCCGCTCCCAGGGTAAATCCGGCCTGCCAAGCCGCAGCTATCTGTTTGACCCGGCGAATAACATCGATACCGGCACCGCTTATCTGGCGATGCTGAACAATGTTTATCTCGCCGGCATCGATAACCCCACCTCGCGTCGCTACGCGGTGATCACTGCCTATAACGGCGGCGCCGGCAGCGTACTGCGGGTCTTCTCCAGCGATAAAGTGCAGGCGGCCAATATTATCAACAGCATGGCGCCAGGGGACGTCTACCAGACGCTGACCACCCGCCATCCGTCGGCGGAATCGCGCCGCTATCTGTACAAAGTTAATACGGCGCAGAAAAGCTACCGCCGTAAATAGCCCTCCTCCCGACTCCGGCCTCAGCCCCGTGCTGAGGCCGCGCTTATTCTCCGCCATACTCTGTAATATCTTTCGGTTTTCTGCGGCAGTTAACAGAAGCATTAAGCTAGTGAATGATAGAATCGCATCAAAATAACGGGATTAATGTTATTTTAAAAACATAACAAGCCCACATTCGTGAGGATAACTACATGAATCTTAAGCTGCAGCTCAAAATACTGTCGTTCCTGCAGTTCTGCCTTTGGGGGAGCTGGCTCACCACGCTTGGCTCGTACATGTTTGTCACGCTGAAGTTTGACGGCGCGGCAATCGGCGCAGTGTATAGCTCGCTCGGTATCGCCGCGGTGTTGATGCCGACGCTGCTCGGCATCGTCGCCGATAAGTGGATCAGCGCCAAATGGGTATACGCCATCTGCCACCTGGTCGGCGCGTTAACGCTGTACCTCGCGGCGCAGGTCACCACGCCGGGCGAGATGTTCCTCGTGATCCTGCTTAACTCGCTGGCCTATATGCCGACGCTTGGCTTGATCAATACCATCTCCTACTACCGCCTGCAGTCGGCGGGGCTGGATATTGTCACCGATTTCCCGCCAATTCGTATCTGGGGCACCATCGGCTTTATCCTCGCCATGTGGGGCGTGAGCTTCTCCGGCTTTGAACTGAGCCATATGCAGCTGTACATTGGCGCGACGCTGTCGGTCCTGCTGACTCTGTTCACCCTGACGCTGCCGCATATTCCGGTCGCCAACGCCCAGCGCAATCAAAGCTGGACGGAGATGCTCGGCCTGAACGCTTTTGCGCTGTTTAAAAACAAGCGTATGGCTATCTTCTTTATCTTCTCGATGATGCTCGGCGCCGAGCTGCAAATCACTAACATGTTCGGTAACACCTTCCTGCACAGCTTCGATAAAGATCCGCTGTTTGCCGGCAGCTTTATCGTCGAGCACGCGTCAGTGCTGATGTCGATTTCGCAGATTTCCGAAACGCTGTTTATCCTGACCATCCCATTCTTCCTTAGCCGCTACGGCATTAAGAACGTGATGCTTATCAGTATTGTGGCGTGGATGCTGCGCTTCGGCCTGTTCGCCTTTGGCGACCCGACGCCGTTCGGCACTGTACTGCTGGTGCTGTCGATGATCGTCTACGGCTGCGCCTTCGACTTCTTTAACATCTCCGGTTCGGTGTTCGTTGAGAAAGAGGTGCGCCCGGAAATCCGCGCCAGCGCTCAGGGGATGTTCCTGATGATGACCAACGGCTTCGGCTGTATTCTCGGCGGGATGGTGAGCGGCAAAGTCGTCGAACACTTTACCGTCGAGGGGATCACTGACTGGCAGAGCGTGTGGCTGATTTTCGCCGGCTATTCGCTGGTGCTGGCCTTTGCCTTCGTGGCGCTGTTCAAATACAAACACGTCAGACAACCGACCGCCGCCCAGCAGAGCGTGTGATCGGCAAAAGTAAAACGCCCCGCCTGTTCGGCGGGGCGTTTTTTTATCCCTTCAGCACGTAGCCATACAGCCGCTTAATGCCGTCCGGATCCGTCTCGCTGTAAACCCCCTGCAGCTCCGGCGAGAAGCCAGGCAGCATATTGACCCCCTCCTCCAGCGCGAGGAAATAGCGCAGCACGGCGCCGCCCCAGACCTCGCCGGGCACCACGCACAGCACGCCCGGCGGATACGGCAGCGCCCCCTCCGCCGCGACGCGGCCTTCCGCCTCGCTCAGACGCACCAGCTCAACGTTGCCGCGAATAAACTCGTGGTTGGCATCCTGGGGATTCATCACCACCCTTGGGAAGCTCCGTTTACGGAACATCTCTTTTTGCAGGCTCTTCACGTCAAAGCTAACGTACAGATCGTGCATCTCCTGGCACAGCTCGCGCAGGGTATAGTCGCGATAACGCACCGGATATTTGTTATAGATGGTCGGCAACACATCGGCCAGCGGCGTATCCGCTTCAATATGCTGTTCAAACTGCCCCAGCATCGCCACCAGCTGCGCCATTTTTTCGGCACTTTCCGCCGGCGTCAGCAGGAACAGAATCGAGTTGAGATCGCACTTCTCCGGCACGATGCCGTTTTCACGCAGATAATGCGCCAGAATAGTCGCCGGAATGCCGAACTCACTGTACTCCCCACTCTCCGCGTCGATGCCCGGGGTGGTCAGCAACAGCTTGCACGGGTCGACAAAATACTGGTCGTCCGCATAGCCCTCAAAACCATGCCAGCGCGCGCCCGGCTCGAAGCTGAAGAAGCGGCGCTCCCGGGCGATCGCCTCGGTCGGGTGATCCTGCCACGGGCGCCCCGCCACCGTCGGCGGAATAAAGGGCTGGATCATCTTGCAGTTAGCGATGATCGCTTTGCGCGCCTCGATGCCCAGCGCCACGCACTCGGCCCACAGGCGGCGGCCGCTCTCGCCTTCGTGGATTTTAGCGTTGACGTCCAGCGCGGCGAACAGCGGATAGAACGGGCTGGTGGAGGCATGCAGCATAAAGGCGTTATTCAGCCGCTTGTGCGGACAGAAGCGCGCCTGGCCGCGCAGATGGTTATCTTTTTTATGGATCTGCGACGTCTGTGAGAAGCCGGCCTGCTGCTTGTGCACGGACTGGGTGACAAAAATACCCGGATCGTCGGGGGTCAGCTCCAGCAGCAGCGGCGAGCAGTCGGCCATCATCGGGATAAACTGCTCATAGCCCACCCACGCCGAGTCGAACAGGATGTAATCGCAGAGGTGGCCGATCTTATCCACCACCTGGCGGGCGTTATAGACCGTGCCGTCGTAGGTCCCCAGCTGGATCACCGCCAGACGAAACGGGCGGGAGGCATTGGCTTTCTCAGGCGCCGCTTCGCGGATGAGATCCCGCAGGTAATGCTCATCAAAGCAGCGCTCGTCAATGCCGCCGATAAAGCCGAACGGATTGCGCGCGGCTTCCAGGTAAACAGGCGTCGCCCCCGCCTGGATCAGCGCCCCGTGATGGTTTGACTTGTGGTTGTTGCGATCGAACAGCACCAGATCGCCGCGGGTCAATAGCGCGTTGGTCACGACTTTGTTGGCCGCCGAGGTGCCATTGAGGACGAAGTAGGTTTTATCCGCGTTGAACACCTTCGCAGCGAACTTCTGCGCGTGCTTGGCCGATCCTTCGTGGATCAGCAGATCGCCTAATTTCACATCGGCGTTGCACATGTCGGCGCGAAAGACATTTTCGCCAAAAAAGTCATAGAACTGACGGCCTGCAGGGTGCTTTTTGAAAAACGCCCCGTGCTGATGCCCCGGACAGGCAAAGGTGCTGTTATCCATCTCGACGTACTGGGTCAGGGTATTGAAAAACGGCGGCAGCAGACGCGCTTCATAATCACAGGCCGCCGCCTCCAGCTCCAGCCACTCCTGATCTTTACCGGCGATCACCGCCTGCACCCCCTCCGGCTTGTCGACCGCCGTCTCACTCAGCAGGTAGACCGGCAGGTTAAATCCGCTACGCCTGAGGAGAGTAAGGATGCCGCTGCGACTGTCGGCCACGGAGATGACGACTGCCGCCACATCGGTAAAATCGGTACTGTCCAGCGCCACAACGCGACGGTGGGTGGACAAGCGGGTGACCAGCTCGCAGCTGGCGGCAATGTGCATGGATTTCATAAGCGCAAATGCCCGTATCGGGAGTGTAAAAATCTCAGACAAGGGAGACCTTGCCCAACGATGTGTCCGGGTCTGACGGATTCAGCTCCGACCGCCGGACATCAGTAAAAGCAGACGCGTCCGATCTTACTGTTGCCCTACAGTGAGCATACGTGTCCTTCACCGCATGGTGAACAGAGGGGTAAGCGTAGCAAGATGAGGCAGCCCGCGCATCTGGGCGCGGCGTCGCTGGCGAGATAATGGCTGTGTCGTCATCGGCGGCCTCATATCAGGGAGGAGAAAATTCGCGCAATCATGGCACCTTTCCCGAACAGGCGCAAGATGAAAACCGTATGCACTTATATCACGGATACACAAGCTTTCCCGGTAAGTTAACGCCATAATAATGCGGTTATCAGGGATTTTTAACAGGAGTCAGCGTGGTTACAGGACCTTTTATTAACGCCAGCGCGGTGCTGGTCGGCGGTGTGCTGGGCGCCTTACTCAGCCAACGGTTGCCGGAACGGATCCGCACCGCAATGACCTCTATTTTTGGCCTGGCGTCATTGGGCATCGGCATTTTACTGGTCATTAAGTGCGCCAATCTGCCGGTGATGGTGCTGTCGACCCTGGTGGGGACGCTGCTCGGCGAAATATGCAATATGGAAAAAGGCATCAATACGCTGGTCAGTAAACTCCAGCAGTTGATGTCAGCGAAAGGCAAGAAAAAGGCTTCGGCTCATGAGTCTTATATTCAGAGCTATGTGGCGATTATCGTCCTGTTCTGCGCCAGCGGCACCGGCGTCTTCGGCGCCATGCGCGAAGGGATGACCGGCGACGCCAGCATTCTGATTGCCAAAGCGTTTCTCGACTTTTTCACCGCCACCATCTTCGCCTGCACCCTGGGCATTGCCGTCGCCGCCATCAGCGTACCGATGCTGCTTATCCAGCTGACTCTTGCAGCCTGCGCGGCGATCATTATGCCGCTTACCACGCCGATGATGCTGGCGGATTTCAGCGCCGTCGGCGGCATGCTGCTGGTGGCCACCGGGCTGCGCATCTGCGGGATAAAAATGTTTGCCGTAGTGAATATGCTGCCTGCGCTGGTGCTGGCGATGCCGATTTCCGCGGCCTGGACGCTGTTTTTTGCCTGAAGACGCGTGCTTTTAGCGCAATATGGTGATAGATTGTTCAGTCTGCTGCAAAACAGATAAATTTCATTGACGAGGCGCGGCGATTACGGTTTAATGCGCCCCGTTGCCCGGATAGCTCAGTCGGTAGAGCAGGGGATTGAAAATCCCCGTGTCCTTGGTTCGATTCCGAGTCCGGGCACCACTAATTCTTAAGAACCCGCCCACAAGGCGGGTTTTTGCTTTTGGATCTGACAATAACCTTCACGAAAAAAGTTTGCTTATAAAGTCTGGGGGAATTACTCTCGCCACGTTAACGAGAGTAATTTTATTGATACTAATCTCCTGATACTTTACCCCCGTCCAAACTCCAGCCGCTGCACATTCACCATCCCAGTCTTCTCAGCAGCACTGGCATCAATTTGTGTCACCCGCAGCGCATACTTTTCATCCAGCGCGTTTAACCAGTTCAGCAGGTCATTAAACACCACCGGATCTATCCAGACCTGAATATTCTCCCCACGCTCGGCTATCCGCTTGATGACTACCGAGTGCGCGGAAGCGCTGTCACTGATAACCCGCGATACCTGCGCAGGCGTTGTTGTGGCGGATTTTCGCGCCGCAATAATATCCGGCGCGGCGCTCCTCAGTCTGGTGTTCATCGCCACCAGTTGCTGCAACATTGTCTCCTGTTGTTCTATCCGTTCGCTCAACGGCTGCCAGATGAGGACGTAATATCCGACGCTAAACAGGAACACCACCGCTGCCAGTAACATGCCCTTTTCACGCGGAGAACGCCCCGCCAGGTGTTGTGCCAGCCAGTGTTCGCCACGGCTTAACTGGCGTTCACGCCATTGCTGAAAATAGTGAATAAATTTATCGCGTAACATGTTATTTCCTCCGCAACGTTACGCCGCCGGAAACCGCATCACCCTCTTTCTGTAACGCGTCCTGTTGCACAACATAATCGGTTGCCAGTGCACTACGCAGTTTGTCGAAACTGGCAAAGTTAGCAGCCCGCAACTGGAGGTGAAGCGTCTGGCGTTTTTGATCAAAGGTAAAACCACGCATTTCGATGTCGGAAAGTGACGCTGATTTCAGGGTGCTGGCTATCGCTGACAACTCGGCGAGCAGCCGGGTATCGTCGGCCTGTGGGCGATATTTTTTCAGCGCCATCGTCACCTGAGAGCGTAAATTCACAATCCGCTTCTGCTCCGGGAACAACGTTAAGAACTGTTCCTCCGCCTGGGTGCGGCTTTGCGCCACCTGTTCGCTGACGCTCCATAACGTCACGCCCCGCTCCACTGCCAGCGCAACCAGAATCAGCAATATCGGCAGAATCATCACCCGCCAGCGCGCCCACTGTTTTCGGTAGCTGACGCGAGGCTGCCACGGCCCTGTCAGCAGGTTCCCTTCCGGTTCGCCATAAGTGGTAATGGCGGGCAGAGCTGTAACGGTCAGGCGTTCAGCGTCTGCGCCAGCCCATGCTGATAGCTTTTCCGGTGCAATGCCGACTACGGTTAGCGAAAGCGGTAAATTCTGCTCATTGAGCTGGGCGCGGAACATGACCGGAGCCAGCGCCCGCCCGGCGCTCCATCCCCGGCATTCATCGATGCGGCAGATAACCCGTTGTGCATCGCCAGCCATAAACCCACAAGGAATGGACATCCAGTCCGGCGCGACGGTAGCGCGGGTGATGCCGTTTTCCTGCAACCACTGCGCAATGTTGCGCATATGCTGTTGGTGAATCACTGCTACGGTTGCCAGTTGCTGGTCGATATTCAACGGGGCGAAATGCAGTTCATCGATATCCTGGTTCAGCTCTTCTTCCAGTAAGGCGGGCAGAATAGTCGGTATCTGCTTGCGGGCGACATCAGGCAGTTCAACCTGCCAGACGCTGATCCATTCGCCGGGAATGTAGAGTCGAATCGCATCGGTTTGCAGCCATTGCTGAAGCTGTTCGTCAGCAACGTCAGGCCAGATACCGTGTTCCACGTCGGGTGTACGGCGCTGCCAGCGGACGGTATCGGAGGCGCAAAGCGGGAAAAAAATCTCAAGGATGGAACTCACTCACTTTCTCCTGTCTGATGCCAGAGAACCGAAAAGTGTTGTGGGCCCATGCGGACAATTAACGAGTTCATCGTCAGTTCAATCTCATTCACGGTGATATCTGAACGCAGCCAGAAGTAATTGCTGTCCACGCTCAGGACGGTTTTTAGCTGTTTTTTAGTACGCTCATCGACGTCAGCAAGTAGCGGCTGTGCAAGAAACTGATCGACATCTTCCCAGCCCTTCGCCGGACGTTGTTGTAATAACGCCCGCGCCTGAACAGGGCTTAACCACGGGTCAAACAGCGCCTCAAGAATCACACTTTGCGTGACGTCTAAAGTATTGATGTTGATTTGCTGGCGGGTCATCGGCAGCGCACAGACCAGCGGTTTCAGTTTTTGATAAAGCCCGGCGTCCATTCCCTGCACCACGCGCATCTCGCTGATATCGGCCAGCGGTTGATTGGCGGCGTAGAACGGCACCGAGCGGGCGAGATACTCGCTGTCTTCACGGCCCAGACGCGTCTGCACGCTGCGGTCCTCGTCAATAAACTCCCACAGGCTTTCGGCTATCAGTTCGGCCCGATAAGCAGGCACATCGAGGCGCGAGATCAGGGCAATCAGTTGTTGTACCGCGAGCGGACGTGACGCCGTTGTGGGCTGAGCGAGGGCATTCAGGTTAAAGCAGGCCTGTGCGTCACGCAGAGTGACGGCGATTTGCCCCTGCGGCAGTGGGAAAAAACGAGGGCCAGAAGCCCACGGTTGTGCCAGATGCACGCGCTTTTCATTTTTCAGGCTCAGACTGAGCGCGCTCAGCGCCAGGCTTTCCGCACTGGCGCTGTACCACAGCGCCTGCTGGTACTCCTGCTGGCTGCGCGTTCGCCCAAGTTGTTGCTGCATCCGCCCGGAAAGCGTGATGGTTACCAGCATCATAACCGCCAGCAATACCAGCACCACGACCAGTGCCATTCCGCGTTTTGGTGGTGAGGTGATCATGATTATTGCGGCCCGCGTAACAACCAGATGCGTTCAATCTCGCCCCATTGCGGCGAATGCAGGGTCATGCGTACCGCCACAGGGATCGCCTGTACTGACGACCAGCTCTCCTGCCAGCGCGTGCCGTCGTAGAACTGCAAACGGAGCGAATCGGCCGGAATCAACTTTTGCATTGTCGGCTTCACGCTGCCTGCGGCATCGGTCAGCGGCCAGGCTAACCGTTCGAGATAACCGTCATGAATGCGGTAACCGACGGTGAGCAGATTACTGCGCGGCAGACGCATCAACGGGTTAACCACACCGCCGCGCACAAAACGCATTCCTTCACTCTCAGACGCCAGCACGCCAGCGCCAGCCAGTAAAGCTGGTTCACGCTGGCCCTGATCGCCTCTTACCGGACGCGGCATCATTTGGGTCAGATCGTGGGTCAGAAAACTCATCGTTTGCTGCATGAGGTTTAGTTTTTGATCGTGATCGGCGACGGCGCTATTCACGCGCGTGACGCCGTTAGTCACCTGCTGCGCCATCAGTGCCAGCGAGGCAAAAATGGCAATTGCCACCAACATTTCCAGTAACGTGAAACCAGCGCGAGTCCTTCTCACTGTTGGCCTCCCACGGCGCTAAACCAGGCGCGTCGTGACTGAATCACCGACGAAAAGTCTTCGTGAAGGCTGACTTCAATATCCACCGCCTGGAGCAGCGCGTTGCCTGTACTCAGCGGTGTGGTTCGCCAGTACCAGCGGCTTCCTGCCATATCGCTCTCGCCCTGCTGCCTGACCGCCCGCTGCTCGCGGGTCATCAGGTAGAGCAGCGCGGTCTGGTTTTCAGCCACCCAGCCCGCTACCGTTTTTTCCTCAAGAATTTGCTGATTACTCAGCGCACCGCTGGCAATCTGTAACACCGCCGTGGCAGCCAGCGCAAAAATCGCCAGCGCGAGCATCACTTCCAGCAAGGTAAATCCGCGCTTCATGGCATCCTCTCATCACATTGATTGAGGGATAACGCGCCATCGTGCGCCAGTTTTACCGCCCAACATGCGTTTTGCGCCGCCGAGTAGAAGCGCAGCGTAAACGGCGTGGCGGGTTCAAAAGGCGAAAAACGGATCTGCGGCGTCTTCTTTTTCGCCTCTTTTTGCAGCTCCAGTTCAATATCGTGCAGCGTCAGGCGGCGACGTTGCAGCTCCAGCGTATATTCCTTCTGCCAGATATCACTTCCGGGTTGTAACAGCATCTGCACCTGTTTTGGCACCGTAACCTGTGCCGATAACCGGGTCGCGGAAACGGGCAACCACTGCCCCTGACGACGCTGCATAAACTGATAGCCAGGCGCGTCGATTAGCACACCGAGTGTCTGCCCTTCAATCACTGCCCTGTCCTTAAACTGCGCAAAGCGAGTCAGAAAATCCTGCGCCGCTTTTTTCGCGGGCGATTCAGAATCGGTCGCAAAAGTCTGTACCACGCCCGCACTGGCAAGGCCGATAAGGAAAATCACCAGCATGATTTCCAGAAGTGTGAATCCGCGTTCAGGCACTGCTTACTGAAACTCCTGCAAATTCCAGTTACCGATATCTGCGCCAGCGCCTTCCCCGTTTTCCTGACCATCCGCCCCCAGGGTGTAAACATCAAACAGTCCTTTTTCACCCGGGCTGAGATACTGATAATCATTGCCCCACGGATCCTTTGGCAGTCGTTTAATGTACCCACCGGTACGGTAGTTGCGGGCGTCCGCCATATTGGCTGGCTGCTGGATCAGCGCTTCCAGCCCCTGTTCTGTGGTCGGATAACGCCCGTTATCCAGTCGGTACATATCCAGTGCGTTTTCCAGCGCCACGATATCGCTGATGGCTTTTTGCCGATCCGCTTTCTCTTTATTGCCCAACAGGTTAGGCACCACCAGACTTGCCAGGACGCCAAGAATAACAATCACCACCATCACTTCCAGCAGGGTAAAACCTGCCCGTGGTTTGTGTGTGCGGGATAACGAATTCATGTGATAACTCCGTAAATTACATTCCAACCATATTGTTCAGTTGCAGCATCGGCTCGAGGATGGCAATGACGATAAACAGCACCACGCCCGCCATCATCACCACCAGCGCAGGCTCAAACAGCCCCAACGCCAGCCCCACCTGGGTATCAAATTCCCGTTCCTGGTTAACTGCGGCCTGTTCAAGCATGGTTTCCAGTTCGCCGCTCTATTCGCCGGAGGCGATCATGTACAGCATCATCGGCGGGAACAGGCGCAACTCCGCCAGCGCAGCGCGCAGACTGCTTCCTTCGCGGACGCGATCTGCCGCCAGCAGTAGTTGTTGCTCGACATAGCGATTTGCCGACACGGCGGCAGCGGTCTGAATGCCTTCCAGTAGCGGAACACTGCTGGCGGTGAGGATGCTTAACGTGCGGGAAAAACGCGCCGTATTCAGCCCGCGCGCAACACGCCCCGTCACGGGCAGGCGCAGCAAGGTTTTATCCCAGCGCAGGCGCATCGCAGGATTTTTGAGTAACCGTTGCCCCAGCACCAGAAGCCCCAGCAAACCCGCCAGCCAGTACACGCCGCTGGCCTGTAACGCGTCGCTCATAGCGATGAGCATTCGGGTAAGCAGGTTTCCAGCGGCATTGCTGCCTGTACTAACGTTGCCAGTTGGCGCGTGAACAGCGCCAGATCTGCCGCCGCCACGCGACGATGTGCGTGCCGCCGACGCTGCAACATCCCCCCTGACGAAGTATTCATCCGGGCTTCAATATGCACGGGGATAAGCTCTTTACCGCGCAACAACTGGCGGGCATGACGCGCGGAATCCGCCTCAATCATACCTTTGGTTTTGCGACCATTACGCTCCAGCGCCTGATAGTAAAACAGTGCCATTACGCCTCCATGGTTACCCGCAGAACTTCATCGAGAGAGGTTTCTCCGGCGAGCACTTTCTCAATGCCGTTGCTGCGGATACCCGCAGAGTGTTGTCGGACATAACGTTCCAGCTCCAGCTCCCCGGCCTGACGGTGGATCAAATCACGCAATGTGGCATCCACCACGATCAGCTCATGGATGGCAGTCCGTCCGCGAAAACCTTTGTGATTACAGGCGGGACAGCCCTGTGGATGGTACAGAGTGACGGTACGGGCGTCGGTAATTCCCAGCAGGCGTTTTTCTTCGTCAGTGGCTGGTGCGGGCTGGCGGCAGTCGGGACACAGCGTGCGAACCAGTCGCTGCGCCATCACGCCCGTCAGACTGGAAGAGAGCAGGAACGGCTCCACGCCCATATCCTGCAAACGTGTGATCGCCCCCACCGCTGTGTTGGTATGCAGCGTGGAAAGGACCAGGTGTCCGGTAAGTGAAGCCTGGACGGCGATTTCTGCGGTTTCGGTATCGCGGATTTCACCGACCATCACCACATCCGGGTCCTGACGCAAAATCGCGCGCAGGCCACGGGCGAAGGTCATGCCGACGCGGGTGTTAACCTGCGTCTGACCGATCCCTTCAATCATGTATTCGATGGGGTCTTCAACCGTGAGAATGTTGCGCGAATGGTTGTTCAGCTCCTGCAATCCGGCGTACAGCGTGGTGCTTTTGCCGGAACCCGTCGGTCCCGTCACCAGAAAGATGCCGTGCGGTTTGTGTAACAGCTGGCGCAACTGCGCGGTCAGTTGCTGGCTAAGCCCCAGACGCTCCAGCGTCAGGCGGGCCTGGTTTTTGTCCAGCAGTCGCAGCACCACGCGCTCGCCCCAGGCAGAAGGCATGGTGGAGACACGCACGTCAATCGCCCGGCCGCCCAGCAACAGCGCAATACGTCCATCCTGCGGCACGCGCTTTTCGGCGATATCCAGCCGTGCCATCACCTTGATACGCGATACCAGCAGCGAGGCCAGTTTGCGCCCCGGGCGCAGCATTTCATGTAATGTGCCGTCAACGCGAAAACGGATCACCAGACTCTTTTCAAACGTCTCGATGTGGATATCCGAAGCGCCTTCTTTAATCGCCTCTGCCAGCATGGCGTTGATCAGTTTGATGATCGGCGCATTGTCGTCGCTTTCCAGCAGATCTTCCGTTTCCGGCAGTTCTTCCGCGAGGGTAAAAAAGTCCTCGGCAGAACCGAGATCTTCCATCAGCTGGCGAGCCTCGGAAGAGTCCCGCTGCCAGACCGCATTCAGCCGCTGTTCAAATTCGGCCTCGTCGATTTGCCGCAGCGTAAAGGGCGCGTTCAGCCCCCGCTGCAGCTCCTGCAAAACAGAGAGCGATAGCGGATGAACGTGGAGGATCTCCAGCGACGCTTCGCACCATGCCACCAGGCTAAACCGACGGCTGAAACTGTAGGGCAGACGCACGGTGTTGGCGGTGGTTTCCTGTGCTACAGGCACCATTAACGCGTTCTCCCGGCATTGAGGAACGCGCGAACTTCCGGCGGTAAGGCCTGGTTTTGCGCTGGCAGTACCGGCTGTGCAGTGTGCGGCATCAGGCTTAAGCCTTGCTCATCGCGATAGATCTGTTCGGCGCGCATATAGTTATATTTGCGCTGCGACACGCCGTCTGCCGCCATACCGTCACGCAGAATGGTCGGACGGATAAACACCATCAGGTTACGTTTTTCTTTTTTATCCGCCGTCGATTTAAACAGGTTACCAATTAATGGGATATCGCCAAGCAGCGGCACTTTCGCCACGCTTTCTCCCGCCTGGTCGTCCATCAGACCGCCAAGCACAATTAGCTCACCATCGTTAGCCAGCACGGTGGTTTTCAGTTTGCGCTCACCAAACACCACGTCGAGGCTGGTCTGTCCTTCCACCTTCGAGACTTCCTGCTCAATCACCATCTGTACCGCGTTACCTTCGCTAATCTGCGG
>ENA-UEQJ01000883-UEQJ01000883.1-human-gut-metagenome-genome-assembly--contig:-NODE-883-length-24802-cov-18.605460_pt1 | contig 24802 bp, 20 predicted proteins | sample MGYA00242937_ERZ507938 | MGnify/ENA primary metagenome ERZ507938 (study PRJEB26167, sample SAMN06115437) | human gut metagenome | host: Homo sapiens | place: China:Gansu | collected 2015-07-03...
CAAAAGTCTACGTTTCCCGATATTCGTGATTCGGCTCCAAAAGTGTGGTTTGGAAGGGCGGCATGTACTAAGCCGCAAAAGCGCTCTTATAAAAGTGCCTTAGAGAGGCAGAACTTCTTCGGAGGTTCTGCCTCTCTTTTTGTATAGCCTGGGTCTCCGTTGCCCACGCTATGCCAAAGGGGGCGTGTCCATGTCCGGGCGGAGGGTGCTGGCGCTGTATGCGGCGTTGTTGTTCGGCTTTGCCGGAGTGCTGTGCAGGCTGTTTTATTTGGCGTCCCGCACGGATTATGCAGCCCGTGCGGCGGCACAGAGCACGGTCACGCTGGAACTGTCAGCCCGGCGCGGCGGCTTTTACGACTGCATGGGCCTGCCACTCACCGGGCTGGAAAAGCGCTGGATGGCTCTCTGCTTCCCGGGGCAGGAAAATTATACCCGCCTGTACGCCTGCACCGACACCGCCGGACAGGAACTGCTGTACCGCAGCCGCAGCCGGGCGGCTCCATTTCTCGTGGAGGTGGACCGGGACATGACGGCGCTGGGCATTCCATGCTATGCGGCGTCCCGGCGGTATGCAGCCGCACCGCTGTGCCCGCACCTGCTGGGGTATCTGGACGGTGAGGGCCACGGTGCTGCCGGGCTGGAAAAAGCACTGGACGCGCTGCTCACCGGCAGCGGGGCACGGGACACTCTGCTGTGCCCGGTGACCGCGCAGGGCGCCCTGCGCACCGGGGAGCAGGTGCAGCATCTGCAGGCGGACAGCGGAGCGGTGGGGGTCCGCCTGACCATCTCCCGTTCTGTCCAGCGGGCGGCCGAGGCGGTGGCGGCGCAGACCATGACCACCGGCTGCATTCTGGTGCTGGACGTCCGCACGGCAACCCTGCGGGCCTGCGTCAGTGTGCCGGGTTTTGACCCGGCTGACCCGGCGGCCAGTCTAGAAGCGCCGGACAGCCCCTTTTTAAACCGGGCCTTGCAGGCGTATGCGGTTGGATCGGTGTTCAAGCCGGTGCTGGCAGCGGCGGCGCTGGAAGCCGGCCTTGCGCCGGAGTACGACTGCAACGGCGCGGTGGTGGTGGACGGGCAGATCTTCCGCTGCGCAGGCGGTGTGCCGCACGGCGAGGTGGACCTTTCGGCCGCATTGGCAAAGAGCTGCAACGGCTATTTTATCCGGTTGGGGCAGCAGCTGGGAGCACAGGCTCTTTTGCAGCAGGCGCAGGCGCTGGGCTTCGGGCGGAGCATCGGGCTGGCGGAGGGCCTTACCGCCCAGAGCGGAGCCCTGCCGGGAGCCGAGGAACTGGCCCAGAGCGGGCAGCTGGCCAATTTCAGCTTCGGGCAGGGCAGCCTGCTGGCAACGCCGCTGCAAGTGGCCGCCATGATGAACACCATCGCAAACGGCGGTGTTTACCGTGCGCCGTGCCTGCTGGACTGTGCGCTGGATGAAACATCCGGGGAAGAGCTGTCGGCCTTTGCCCGCCCGCAGGCAGAACGGGTGCTCACGGAGCAGACCGCAGCAGCTCTGCGCACCATGCTGGAGCAGACGGTGGCCGAGGGCACGGCACAGGATGCTTCCGGCCTGCCCGGCGGGGCGGCGGGCAAGACCGGTACCGCCCAGACCGGGCAGTTCACGGCCGAAGGAAAAGAGCGCATGAACCTGTGGTTCGCGGGGTTTTACCCGGCCGAGGATCCGCAATACACCATCGTGGTCTTGCAGGACGGACAGACGCAGGCGGCGGTCTCCAGCGCGGCGGTGTTTGCACAGCTGTGCACGGCACTGCACTGGTTGGGATAAATGCGGAATTGTGCTTGCTTTTTTGCAGATGGTATGATACTATATAGTTGTATTTTTGCGTGGTTTTCCCATTCAATTTGAATAAAGGAGCGTTTCAATCCATGTCTGTTATCGAAATCGTTGGCGGCGCGATCCTGCTGGTCGCTTCGCTGGTCATCGTGTTCCTCACCCTCATGCAGCACACCCACGGCCAGGGCCTTTCCGGCGCCATCAACGGCAGTGCAGGCGGTGCCAACAACGCACGCCTGACCCCGGCTGACCAGATGTTGGCCAAGGTGACCCGCATTGCCGGTGTCGTCTTTTTCGTGGTGGCAATTCTGGCTTGCCTGTTCACCGGCCGTCTGGCAGGTTGATGCACCCCATGCAGCCCCGTGCTCTGACGGGGCTGTTTTTCTGTGTAAAACCGACATAGTTGAGTAAAAAAGTGTGGGCAGCTGTCTTTTCGGGCTGCCGCAGCAGGGTGGGCAGCAATGCCCGGAACTGGCAGGGCTGCAGCCCGACGGAGGCCGCAGCCAGGAAGAGCAAGGAGAAAAATATTATGGCAATGCGCGATAAAATTGAGCACGCGATCCAGAATCAGCCGTGCACCGTGAAGGACCTCAAGTCAAAGTTCGGCGGGGACCGTGGCTCGGACCGCAAGGTGATGGAGGCCGTGGACCAGCTGGTGCACGAGGCTGTGATCTGCCAGCGGCAAGGCGTTTTCTTTACGGTGCGTTCCGGCCGCGCCGACAAGGCCCTGCTGTGCAAGGTGGTCAAGCTGGGCAAGAACTTTGCTTTTGTCATGCTGGAGGACGGCACCAGCGATATCTTCATCCCGGGCCGCTTCACCCGCGGCGCCATGCCCGGTGACAAGGTGTTGGTGGAAAAATTTGAGCATCCCCGTGTGGAGGGCAGCGACGAGGGCGAGATCCTGGCCGTGCTGGAAGAAAAGAACGATCTGGTGGGCACCGTCCGCCGTGTGGAGGGCATGCTGAAGTTCGTGCCCGATGACTGCCCCGCCATCTCCATGCGGATGATGCGCGACTGCGAGGGCGGTGCCAAGGACGGCGACAAAGTGGCTGTGGAGATCCTGCAGCGCGGCAACCGGCAGGAAGATCACCGCGTGGGCGTGGCCATGCGCTTTGGCAGCTCCGACGAGGCCAAGCGCTGCGCCAAGGCTCTGCTCTATGCGCAGGACATCCGCAGCCGTTTCCCGGATAAGGTCCGCGAAGAGGCCAAGAAGCTGGAGAACGCCGAGGTGACCGAGGCCGACTGTGAGGGCCGCATGGATCTGCGCGCTCTGCCCATCTTCACCATCGACAGCGCTGAGACCAAGGACATCGACGACGCCATCAGCCTGACCAAGACGCCGGAGGGCGGCTTTGAGCTGGGCGTGCATATTGCGGATGTGTCTCACTACGTCAAGCCCGGCAGTGAGCTGGACAACGAGGCGTTCAGCCGTGCCACCAGCGTGTATTATGCCGACCAGGTGGTGCCCATGCTGCCCAAGCAGCTGTCCAACGGCATCTGCAGCCTGAACGAGGGCGTGCTGCGCCTGGCGTTCTCCTGCCTGATGCGTCTGGACAAGGACGGCAACCTGACCGACTACCGCTTTGTCAAGTCGGTCATCCGCAGCCGTGTCAAGGGCGTGTACTCCGAGATCAACGCCCTGCTGGCCGGCAGTGCCGACGACGAGCTCAAGGGCAAGTACCACGAGGTTCTGGCTCAGCTGCCCGCCATGAAGGAGCTGTACGGCCACCGTGCCCGCCTGCGCAAGGAGCGCGGATGCATGGACATCGAGAGCGGTGAAGTCAAGCTGATCCTCGACGAGAATGGTCACTGCATCGACGTGAAGAAGCGCACCTCCGGCGAGAGCGAAGCCATGATCGAGGAGTTCATGTTGCTGGCCAACCAGTGCGCCGCCCACTTTGCCCGGGTCAAGCAGATCCCCTTTGTGTACCGCGTGCACGAGGAGCCCAACGCCGAAAAGCTGGAGCGTCTGCATGCTCTGCTGCAGGCCTGCGGCATCAACGACCACTTTGCCAAGGAGGTGCCCACCCCCAAGGAGCTGAGCGCCATTCTGGAGGGCGTGCGCGGCGGCCCGTATGAGCAGATCATCAACACCGGTATGCTGCGCTGCATGTCCAAGGCTCTGTACGAGGAAAAGCCCAAGGGTCACTACGGTCTGGTGCTGCAGGACTATGCCCACTTTACCAGCCCCATCCGCCGCTATCCGGACCTGGCCATCCACCGCATCATGACCGCGCAGCTCAAGGGCACCGACAAGGACACCATGATCCTGCGCTACACCGATTTTGCGGAGCGGGCCAGCAAGCAGGCCAGCGAGCGCGAGGTCATCGCCATGCAGATCGAGCGCAAGGCTGAGGACTGCTACAAGGCCGAGTATGCCCGCCGCCATCTGGGCGAGAGCTACGAGGGCCGCATTTCCGGCGTGACCCAGCGCGGCCTGTTCATTGAACTGGAGAACGGCGTGGAGGGCTTTGTACCGGCTTCCAGCCTGACCCCCTCCGGCACGATGCTCACCGAGGGCGTGCGCCTGTCCGACCCCGTCTCCGGCAGGAACTGGAGCCTGGGCGATACCATGATGATCACCATCGTGCGTTCCGACGTCAATCTGGGCAAGATTGACTTTGAGGTGGCCCAGCCTACCGCAAAATAAAACAAATGCCTGCAAAAGCGGAATGACAGCGGTCATTCCGCTTTTTTTGTCACAATTTGTACGCATTTCCAACAAAACGGGACAGTTGTCTAAATTTTATACATGAGGCAAAGTTTGTTTGTTGTTCTGCGGGCCAAGGCAGGGTATACTGTTGCCATAGAGAGCAGCATTGAACTGCTGTAAGGAAGAAAAAAGCGAAGCAAGGAGGCTTTTCCATGTACTATTCCAGTGGCAACTACGAAGCATTTGCACGTCCCAAAAAGCCGGAGGGCGTTGATCATAAATCCGCATATATCGTCGGTTCCGGCCTGGCAGCCCTGACCGCAGCCTGCTATCTGGTGCGTGACGGCCAGATGAAGGGCGAGCATATCCATGTGTTCGAGAAGGAGGCCCTGCCCGGCGGTGCCTGCGACGGCTACAAGTACAGCATCGGCTACGTCATGCGCGGCGGCCGTGAGATGGACAACCATTTTGAGGTCATGTGGGACCTGCTGCACTCCATCCCTTCGCTGGAGACCGAGGGTGCCAGCGTGCTGGATGAGTATTACTGGCTGAACAAGGAGGACCCCAACTTCTCCCTTTGCCGTGCTACCGTGGAGCAGGGCAAGGACGCCCACACCGACGGCAAGTTCGGCCTGTCCGACAAGGGCGCTATGGAGATCATGAAGCTGTTCTTCACCCCGGACGAGCAGCTGCAGGACAAGAAGATCACCGACTTCTTTGACGATGAGGTGCTGAATTCCAACTTCTGGCTGTACTGGCGCACCATGTTCGCCTTTGAGAACTGGCACAGCGCACTGGAAATGAAGCTGTATATCAAGCGCTATATCCACCACATCGGCGGCCTGCCGGACTTTACCGCCCTGCGCTTCACCCGCTACAACCAGTATGAGTCCATCATCCTGCCCATGATCGAGTACCTGAAGGGCTTTGGCGTGCAGTTCCACTACGACACCAAGGTCACGGACGTCAAGTTCGACATTCAGGGCAGCCGCAAGATGGCAAGCTCGGTCACCGTGGAGCACGCGGGGGAGGTGTCCAACATCGACCTGACCGAGAACGATCTGCTGTTCATCACCAACGGCGGCTGCGTCGAGAGCTGCACCGTGGGTGCCCAGGACAAAGCAGCCGGTTTCGACCCCACCATCAAGCCGGGCAACGGCTGGGATCTGTGGAAGAAGATCGCCGCACAGGACCCGTCCTTCGGCCACCCCGAAAAGTTCTGCTCGGATCCGGAGCTGTCCAACTGGGAGAGCGCCACCATCACCACCCTGGATGACAAGATCCCGCAGTATATCCAGAAGATCTGCAAGCGCGATCCCTTCAGCGGTCACACCGTCACCGGCGGCATCGTTACGGTCAAGGACTCCAGCTGGCTGCTCAGCTGGACGCTGAACCGTCAGCAGCAGTTCCGCGATCAACCCAAGGATCAGCTGTGTGTCTGGGTCTACGGCCTGTTCAGCGACAAGCCCGGCGATTATGTCAAAAAGCCCATGCGCGACTGCACCGGCAAGGAGATCTGCATGGAGTGGCTGTACCACATCGGCGTGCCCACCGACCAGATCGAAGAGCTGGCAGAGCACAGCGCCAACACCGTGCCGGTGATGATGCCCTATATTGACGCTTTCTTCATGCCCCGTGCCATGGGCGACCGCCCCGACATCGTGCCGGAGGGCGCTGTGAACTTTGCCTTCCTGGGCCAGTTTGCGGAGACCAAGCGCGATACCATTTTCACCACCGAGTATTCCATGCGCACCGGTATGGAGGCCGTGTACACCCTGCTGAACGTGGACCGCGGTGTGCCCGAGGTCTGGGGCAGCACCTACGACGTGCGTGACCTGCTGAATGCAACGGTCAAGCTGCGCGACGGCAAGAAGATCACCGACATGGACCTGCCGCTCATCCCGCGTCTGGCCCTGAAGGAAGCTCTGAAGAAAATCGAGGGCACCGACCTTGAGAAGATCCTCAAGGAATACAACGCCATTTAAGGCCCCCTTTCTCCGGCCTTTTTAAACGGATGGGAACGCCCCTGTATGCTGGGACAGCTGCAGGGGCGTTCTCTTTTTTGTGCGGCGATGATGCGCAATGCAAGAAAAACGGCTGATATGTGAAATAAAATTGAACAAAACGGCATGTTCTGTCTTGCTCTTGGCGCGGTTCTGTGTTATGCTTGAACCAGTCAGGGGCAGGGGAGAGCCTGCCCCATCAAATGCCAGAAAAAGAGGAGGTCGTTTTCCCGTGAAACATCTTATCTCCCGCCGCAATTTCCTGAAGGCCGCCGGTGTCACCACCGCTGCCGCCGCCATGGCCGTCGGGGCCCCGGCTGCGTCTGCCTGCTGGACCGGTGAAAAATCCGAGGTCACCATCCTGTACACCAACGACGTGCACACTTACATCGACAAGCAGGCCCCGGAGCTCACCTATGCGGCCATTGCCGCTCTGAAGCAGAGCTATCAGAACGCCGGCAAAAAGGTCCTGCTGGTGGACGCCGGTGACCATGTGCAGGGCACGGCTTACGGCTCCATGGACCAGGGCGCTTCCATCATTGAGCTGATGAACGCCGCCGGTTACGATGCCGCTACTCCTGGCAACCATGAGTTCGACTACGGCATGGACCGTGCCAAGGAGCTCATGCGGGATGCCGACTTCCCGTACCTGTCCTGCAACTGGGTGGACCTGCGCACCAATCTGCGGGTGCTGCCGGAAATCAAGGTGTTCGTGCGCGGTGGTGTGCGCATTGCCTTTGTGGGCATCACCACGCCCGAGACGTTTACCAAGTCCACCCCGGCCTACTTCATGAACAAGGCCCAGACCAAGTACATCTACGACATCCTGGGCGGCGAGGACGGCCAGAAGCTCTACAGCGCCGTGCAGAAGGCCGTTGACAAGGCGAAGTGCCTGGCCGATGTGGTCATCGGCTTGGGCCACTTGGGCGTGGACCCCTCGTCCTCTCCCTGGACCAGCGAGGAGGTCATTGCCCACACCACTGGTTTTGATGCCTTCATCGACGGCCACTCCCACACGGTGATGGAGAATAAGCAGGTGGCGGACGCTTCCGGCAGACTGGTCACCCTGACCCAGACCGGCTCCTACTTTGCCAATGTGGGCGAGATGACCATTGCCCCGGACGGCACCATCTCCACCCGGCTGGTGTCCACCTACGATCAGGAGGATGTCGCCGTGGCAGCAGAGCAGGCCGCATGGGTCAACACAGTGGATGACATGCTGGGCGAGAAGATCGCCGTGGCCGATACCAAGTTTTACATCACCGACCCTGCTACCGGCAAACGCCGCATCCGCTCCGGCGAGACCAACCTGGGCGACTTTGTGGCCGACGGCATCTACACCTACTTCAATGAGGTGGAGCAGCTGCACTGTGACATCGCCATCATGAACGGCGGCGGCATCCGCTCGGACGAGGACGCCGGGTACTGGACCTTCAAGACCTGCAAGCAGGTCAGCCCCTTTGGCAACGTGGCCTGCCTGATGTCGGTGACCGGCAAGCAGATCCAGGACGCACTGGAGTTTGCAGCCCGCTTTGCCGGTGTAGAGGGCAAGGAGAACGGCGGCTTCCTGCAGGTGGCCGGTGCGACCTACGAGATCCACACCGACATCCCCAACACCGTGCAGACCGACGACAAGAACGTCTGGATCGGCAGTGCCACCGGCATCCCGCGCGTCCAGAACGTGAAGATCTACGACCGCGCGAACGGTACTTATGTGCCGCTGGACGAGAGCAAGACCTACGCACTGGCCGGTATGAACTACACCCTGCGCAATCTGGGCGATGGCTTTGCCATGTTTGACGGGGCCGAGCTCATCAAGGACTATGTGTCGGAGGATTACCTCGTCATGTCCACCTATGCCATGACCTTTGGCGGTGTGGACGCAGAGGGTCTGCCGCACCTTTCCAGCGCCAACAGTGTGCTGGCAGAGTACCCCGGCTACCTGCTGGACTACGAGAACCCCTACGGTGCAGGCCGCATCAGCATCCTGTAAGATGATCCAGCCCGCTGGCTGACAAACGAAAAAAGCACCCGCACTGCATCTCCCAAGAAAAGGGAATGCGGTGCGGGTGTTTGATTTGCCCAAAGACCTTTGGTACAGTGCGGTGTGTTCACTGCGTGAAATCGGCAGAAAACAAAACAGAAAAGCCACCCGATTGTTCATCGGATGGCTTTGTCCTGGTTGGGGATGAGAGAATCGAACTCCCACAAGTAGAGTCAGAGTCTACCGCACTACCACTATGCAAATCCCCATCATTCTGTTGTCATCAGCTTTGAACCTCGCCGCTGACAAGGGATATTATACTATACGGCCCGGGTCTTGTCAACACTTTTTTTGAGATTTTTCGCCTGAGCAGAAAATGCCAAAAACTTTCTCTTTCCGGCAAAGTATGTTAGAATAGAGCCACTAAGATTCAGGAGGATATTTTTATGCTGAAACGTCTGCGCGCAAAGCATCCCGTCGGCTTCTGCGTTTTATCCGAGGTGCTGTTTCTGGGCAGCCTGCTGCTGGCATCCTATCTCATTGTTTTTGCACTGGTGCTTTTTGGGGTGGACCTGGAACGGGTGGACTCCTACTTCCTCAGCGCCGTGCAGGAGGTGGTGGGCATGGTGGTGGCGCTGGCCATTCTGGGCCGCACCGGTAAGATGTACCTGCTCCGCCGCCGGGGCAGCGGCTTTTTCAATGGGCTGCTGGTGGGAATGTATCCGCTGGTGCTCATTGGTTACAGCCTGTATACCAAGCTGATGTTCGGGATGCCCGAGGATGGCCAGTTGCAGCCTGCGTTCAGCATCTTCAGCTTCTTTTTGAGCATGGCACTGGTGGGCGTGGCGGAGGAGTTCATCTTCCGCGGGGTCATTGCCCAGAGCCTGCTGGAGCGCTTTGGCACCGGCAGGGCGGGGGTCTGGAAAGCCTGCCTGCTGTCGGGCCTGCTGTTTGGCGCGGCCCACCTGACCAATCTGCTGTCCAGCGCTCCCTTCGGTGTGCTGATGCAGTGTGTCTTTGCGGCATCGCTGGGCACGCTGTTCGCAGCCATCTATTTCCGCACCGGCAACCTGTGGGTCACGGTGTTCCTGCACGGGGCCATGGACATTGCCTCTATGCTGGTGGGCGGCCTGTACGGCACGGAGGACGTGGCCGAGAGCATTTCGGGCTATGACGCCAGCATGATGCTCTCGATCCTGATCTATCTGATCCCGACTCTCTTCCTGCTGCGCAAAAAGAAGATCGGCGAAGTGGCGCTCTACTTTGGCCGGGACTGCGCCCAGGCAGCTGCTCCGGCCCCGGAGGAAAACGGGGAACGGCTCCGGTAAGGCCTCTTGCCTTTTGAAACAAAAAGGATTACAATCAGTCAAGGCAAACCGAGAGACAAATACTTCGATTCGGAGGAGAAGATATTATGGCATGTACAACGCTTCTGGTTGGTAAAAACGCATCCTATGACGGCTCCACCATGATCGCCCGCAACGACGATTCCGGCTCCGGCCATTTCACGGCAAAGAAATTCGTGGTGGTCCAGCCCGAGGAGCATCCGGCGGTCTACCGTTCGGTGCTGTCCCATGTGGAGATCCCGCTGCCCGGTGACCCCATGCGGATGACCGCCATGCCCAACGCCGTGGAGGGCAAGGGAATCTGGGCCGCAGCCGGTGTCAATGCCGCCAATGTCGGCATGACCGCCACCGAGACCATCACCTCCAACCCCCGCGTGCTGGGCGCTGACCCGCTGGTGGTGTACCAGCCTGCCAGGGGGGAGCAGCCCGAGGTGCCCGGCGGCATCGGCGAGGAGGACATCGTCTATCTGGTGCTGCCCTACATCCACACCGCCCGCGAGGGCGTGGAGCGGCTGGGCAAGCTGCTGGAGACCTACGGTACTTACGAGATGAACGGCATTGCATTTCAGGACGTGAACGAGATCTGGTGGCTGGAGACCATCGGCGGCCATCACTGGATGGCACGCCGCGTGCCCGATGACAGCTATGTGGTGATGCCGAACCAGCTGGGCATTGATGCCTTTGATCTGGACGATGCCTTTGGCGCGCAGGAAAACCATCTCTGCTCGGCTGACCTGAGGGAGTTCATTGCAAAGTATCACCTCGACCTGGCACAGGACGGCGTGTTTGACCCTCGTGCCGCCTTTGGCAGCCACACCGATTCCGACCACGTTTACAACACGCCCCGCGCCTGGTACATGCTGCGCACCCTGAACCCCACCACCTGGGTCTGGGATGGCCCCGATGCCGACTATACCCCGGCTTCCGACGACCTGCCCTGGTGCATGGTGCCTGAGAAGAAGATCACCCCCGAGGACGTGAAGTATGTGCTGTCCAGCCATTATCAGGGCACGCCGTACGATCCGTATGCAAGCTACGGTGCCAGAGAGAACCGGGGCGTTTACCGCTCCATCGGCATCAACCGCAACGACTTTGTGGCGCTGATTCAGCTGCGGCCTGATCTGCCCGCCGACCTGCAGGCAGTGGAGTGGGTGGCCTACGCCTCCAATGCCCTGAACGCCATGGTGCCCTTCTACGCCAATGTGGAGACGACCCCGGCCTATCTGGCCGGCACCACCGGTGAGGTGTCCACCGACAGCTTCTACTGGGTCAGCCGGATGATCGCTGCGATGGCGGATGCTTCCTATGGCAAGTCGGTGTTCCATGTCGAGCGCTATGAGCTGGGGGTGCTCTCCGCCTGCCGTGCCCTGCTGAATCAGTATGACGAAAAGCAGCTGGCCGAGACCGACCCCGCCCGCCGCGCCGCCCTGCGCCAGGAGGCCAACGAGGCCCTGGCCGCTGAGGTCAAGGCCCGCGCCGCCGACACGCTGGATAAGGTGCTGTTTGAGCTGAGCAGCAATATGAAGAACGCATATTCCCGTTCGGATATGTGATATTTGAACGATATAATCCATCTGGTAGAAATAAGAATGCCCTGTACCATGCAAAACGGTACAGGGCATTGTTGTTTTGAAAGATAATTTAAGCGGCCAGAGCGGTCTTGATGGCGTTCATCACGGCATCGCTGTTCTCACAGCACACCATGACCACTTCGCCGGTGGGGACAGTGGCCACCTTGGCGGCGGCAGCAATCTGATACTGATCCTCGAGGTAGTGCTCCATCGTCTGCTGCTGGTTCTGGATATAGGCATCCATTGCGTCCACGACCTCCTGCGTCTTGCCCTCAGCAGGCTTGACGATGGCAACGCCGTAGCTCTGCACCATCATGGCAGAGAGGGAGGCAGCAAGATCGGTGTAGCTGCCCTCGGGCAGGTCCAGCAGGGGGAGCAGCATGTTCTGGATCTCATCGTTCAGGTCCTCCGCCGGATAGCTGGCGCTGTAACCGTACTGGGCGGTGAACTTGCCGTCCTCTGCCGGGGAGAAGATCATATAATAATCATTGTCCTCGGCTTCCCGGGCATCGTGGATGATCTGGGTGTAGTTTTTGGGGGTGGTATCTTTTTTGCTGCCGCAGCCGGTGAACACCAGCAGGGCACAGCCAAGAGCCAGCAGAGCGGCGAGAATGCGTTTTTTCATGGTCGTAGTTCCTTTCGTCTGACAAAGGCAGGGTGATCGTGATCAGTCTGCCCGCCTTCGGGGGCGTTTATGCAGCCGCTGAACGGCGGCCTTGTATCAGGAATACGGCCCGGAAGGCCGGAAGATTGCACGGCAGTTGTAACAGTTCTGTGAACGGCTTACAGCTGCAGCGCTTCCAGGTCACCATGGTTGACCGGAGTAGAAAGGATGATCTGGGTGCTGGTGGTGCCCAGCTTCTGGAACTGCAGGATCAGGTGCTCCAGCTGGGGCATGCTGCCGCAGCTGACCTTGATGAGGAAGGTGTAGGCACCGGTGACGTGGTAGCACTGCAGCACCTCCTTGCTGTTCTGCATCAGCTCCACCAGCTCGTCCCGATGGCTGGGTGTGACGGACAGGCTGATGAGCGCGTCCACATAGACACGGTCTGCCGGGCGGTTCAGCACCACGGTGTAGCCGCTGATGATGCCGTCGGTCTCCAGCTTGTGGATGCGGCTGGAAACAGCCGGGCTGGTCAGTGCTACCTGCTCGGCGATCTCCTTGACGGGCATCCGGGCATTTTTTGCGAGAAGGGAGAGGATCTTGCGGTCTAAATCGTCCATGAGAAAGGTCTCCTTTTATGTTTTTGTTGAATTGTACAAAAAATTTTAAAAGTAAAGTTTTACTGTTGTCGCAATCGCATAAACTGCGGAAAAACTCGCTTTTGTGTTTTCTGTGTTAATTATATAAAGTTTTGATCGAAATGTAAAGTGCTAAATTAAAGCAAATGTCAAAAATTTTGTTTGACAAGAAAAGAAAAAAGCGTATAATACATATCGCGAGGCATGGTAAGCGCCAAAGACTGCGCAAAACATGTTGTTTCTCAAGTGCCTGCATTTGAATTGCGATTCCCAACTTTATATACTTTCCCACCCCTCTATACACAAAAACCCGCTGCCAGGCGGGTTTTTGTGTTTGTTGGGGATTTTTTTATTTGTTCGAGACGATAGGACGGCGGGGAGTTTCCCAAAGCAAGTGTCCGGAGGGTGGGACCCGACTGCCGTCAGGCAGTTGGGCGGGGGATGGAATGCCCCGTATCACTTGCGTGGGAAAGCTCCCCAACGGCCGATTCCCTTTATTAAACCAAGAATCCTTCAAAACAGTGCAGGTCCTCGGTTTTGACGATGCCTTCCAGATAAAGCCCGTCCTCCCGGTACTCCTCCACCTGCACGCTGCCCCGCTCCCGCATGGGGGCGGCCAGGCCCAGCTTATCATAGGGCAGCAGCACCCGGATGGTGTGCACCCGGTCACTGAGCAGCTCGTCCAGCTTTTTCAGCAGGGCATCCAGACCGTAGCCGGTCTTGGCACTGGTCAACAGGATGTCCGGGTCAAAGTTCAGGGCATTGGGCTTGTCACACTTGTTGTAAACGGTCAGGCGGGGGATGTCAGCACAGTCCAGCCCATCCAGGACCTCATCAGTAACGGCCAGCTGTTCTTCCCGCTGGTCGTCACCCGCGTCCGCCACCCGCACGATGACATCAGACCATGCGGCTTCCTCCAGCGTGGATTTAAAGGCCTCCACCAGATTGTGGGGCAGACGGGAGACAAAGCCGACCGTGTCCACCAGCAGAACGGCCATGCCGCTGGGCAGAACCAGCTTCCGGCTGGTGGGGTCCAGGGTGGCAAACAGCATGTCGGCCTCGGCCACGCTGGGGCCGCACAGGGCATTCATCAGGCTGGATTTGCCCACGTTGGTGTAACCCACAAGGCTGACCACCGGCATCCCGGTCTTGGCCCGGGCCTTGCGGCTCTCGCCCCGGCGCTTTTCCATCTCGGCCAGCTTTTCGGCCAGTGCGTCGATGCGGGCGTGGACGTGGCGACGGTCCAGCTCCAGCTTGGTCTCACCGGCACCACGGCGGGCACCACCGCCGCCGCCGCCGCCGCCGCCCTGGCGGCTCAGGCTTTCGCCCATTCCCTGCAGGCGGGGCAGACGGTAGCGCAGAAGCGCCAGCTCGGTCTGCAGCTTGCCCTCGTTGGTCACGGCGCGGCTGCGGAAGATCTCCAGAATCAGCATGGTGCGGTCAATGACCTCCATGCCGCCCAGCGCCGTGGAGATGTTGCGGATCTGGCTGCCGGTCAGCTCACCGTCAAACACGGCACACTCGGCACCCAGCTCCCCGGCGGCAGCGGCGGCCTCCTCCAGCTTGCCGCTGCCCAGCACGATGCCGGTCTCGGGGGTCTGCCGCTTCTGGGTCACGGATGCCACAGCCTCCATGTGGTTGGCCTCGCAGAGTGCGGCCAGCTCGTTCAGGCTGCGCTCACAGTCCCATAGCCCCTGATCCAGGGCCAGTAAGATGACCTTTGTGGGGGGCGTTTCTACTAAAATGTCATAAAGTTCGCTCAAAATAAACCTCTCAGTTCTTCGTAATGTTCTCTTGTCAATGCGTAGCACCTGCAGGCAACCGGTGTGCCGTCAAATTTGTGGTAGACAGAATCGTGGTCGTAGACAAAGCCGGCTTTCTGCTGGACCCGGCCGCTGGCAGGATTTTTAAACGCATGGCAGCAGGCCAGCCAGCTACTATCTGTATTTTTGAACCAGTATTCTACAACTGCTTTTAGCGCTTCGGTGGTAAAGCCTTTGTTCCACCAGGCCTTGCCGATGCAGTAGCCAACCTCCCACACGCCGTTCGTGTGGTCGAAGCCGGGCCAGGGGTCACGCTCCGGCTCGGCGGAACTGGATGTGAACACGCCGATGGAGCCGAACACCTGCCCGGTAGCTTTTTCCACGATGGCCCACTGGTAGTAATCTCCATTGGGGTAGAGCAGTGCCCATGCGGTCAGCAGTTCCCGGGTCTCGTCCACGTTTTTGTGGGGCTCCCACCGCAGCCAGCGGGTCACGTCCGGGTCGTTGGCCCAGTTGGTGTACATCATGGGGGCATCCTCCGGGGTCAGCGGGCGCAGAAGCAGCCGCTCCGTTTCGATCGTTTGTGTGCCTGCATGGCGCATGATACATCTCTCCTCACATGTAAAAGTTACGCATAGGATAGCACAAAACTGCCCTGCCTGCAAGCTGTGGCACGAAAAAACGCTTGACAAGAGGCGAAACTTCATTAAACTGAAGGAAGAGAACAATAAAAAACTCCCCGGAGCCCGGGGAGTGGAAGGTTATTCTGCGCTGAAGTCGGTTTTGAGGATGGAGACCCAGTTGCTTTTACCATAGAGGAACCGGAGAATGTGGACGACCTGAGCAGGTTCCTCGATTTGATAAAAAGCCATATAGTTTTGAACAATGATAAAGTGAATGCCAAGGCCATACAAAAACGGATCATGGACAACAGGATTCTGATTAGGAAAACGATCGAGCTTCTGTAAACTGGTTCCAACACTTTCTGTCAGAAAATCAGCCGCGGTGGGATTTTTTAAGGTCAGATCAATATAGTCGTAAGCTTCCTGAATGTCTCGTTCAGCGGCATCAGTGACGTGAATATAGTAGCTCATCGGCGATTCCTCCGATTTCGCAGGTCAGCCATTACTTCATCAAGTGGACGCTCGCGTCCGGCGGCAACATCGTCCAGACCTTCCTGGAGCTTGGAATAAAGCTCAAAGCGTCCTGCCAGCTCTTCGTAGGTCTCAATGCTCATCACGGCCAGATCGCCCTTGCCGTTTTTGGTGATGAACACCGGCTCTGCGTAGGTGTGGCAGAAGGTAGAGATATCATTGTAGTTGTTGCGCAGGTCTGCGCTGGAACGAATCTTCGGCATGAAAATACACCTCGCTTTCATAACAAAATTATACCTGAATTTTTTTATATTCGCAAGAGGGAACTGAGGGAAAAGGAGACATTTTATGAAAGACATCCGCGAACTGTTGCAGACCCGCCCCCTGCTTTTTGATGGTGCCATGGGTACTTATTATAAGGCGGCTCCCGGGGTGGAGTGCGAGCAGGCCAACCTGACCGACCCGGCGGGGGTGCTGGCTGTCCACCGGGAGTATCTGGCGGCAGGGGCTGATGCCGTCAAGACGAATACCTTCAGCCTGCCCCGGTTGGCGGCGGCACACGCGCCCGGCTGGGAACAGCTGGCGCAGGCAGGCTGGCAGCTGGCTGTGCAGGCCGCAAAGGAGACGGGTGCCGCCGTTTTTGCCGACCTCGGCCCGGCTCCGGATACCGAGGCGGTTCCGGCGGGGCAGGTATATACGGCTGTGGCAAAGCAGTTCGCGGCGCTGGGGGCCAGGAATTTCCTGTTCGAGACCCTGAGCTCCGATGCGGGCCTTCTGGATGCCGTGGGGGCCATCAAGGCGGAAGTGCCGGATGCCTTTGTGCTGGTGTCCTTTGCGGTCCTGCCCGACGGCTACACCCGGGAGGGCATGTACTGCAAAGACCTTGCCCGGCGGATGCAGGAAAGCGGCATCGTGGATGCCGTGGGCCTGAACTGCGTGTCGGCACCCGGTGCCATGCGCACACTGGCAAAGCAGCTGGGGGGCACGCTGCCCCTGTCGGTCATGCCCAACGCGGGTTATCCCGTTGTCACCCGGACGCAGGTGAAGTATCAGGGCAGGCCGGAGTACTTTGCAAGGGAGCTGGGCCGTCTGGCCGCCGAGGGCACGGTTCAGATCCTGGGCGGCTGCTGCGGCACCACCCCTGCCCACATTGCCGCCCTGCGGGCGGAGCTGGACCGCCTGCCCGTGGTGGAAAAAACGGCTCCGGCAGAAGAGTTTTCCACCGCGAAAGAACAGACTGTGGAAAATGAGGACGCTTTCCTGCGCAAGCTGAACGCAGGGGAAAAGGTCATTGCCATTGAGCTGGATTCGCCCCGCAATGCGGACCTGACCGGCTATCTGGAAGGGGCAAAAAAGCTGCAGGCGGCGGGCGCTGACCTGCTGACCATTGCCGACTGCCCCATTGCACAGGCCCGGATGGATTCCTCTCTGGTGGCCTGCCGGGTCCACCGGGAGCTGGGGCTGTGCACCCTGCCCCACATGACCTGCCGCGACCGCAACCTGAACGCCACCAAGGCCCTGCTGCTGGGCCTGTACGCCGAGGGCGTGCGGGAGGTGCTGGCCATCACCGGTGATCCCATCCCCACGGCAGAGCGGGACGAGGTGAAGAACGTTTACCAGTTCAACTCCCGCAAGCTGGCCCAGTACATCGTCTCGCTGGCAGGGGAAGGCCGGGAGATGCCCGGCCCCATGACCGTGTTCGGTGCCCTGAATCTGAACGCCCGCAACTTTGATGTGGAGCTGCGCCGGGCAAAGGAGAAGCTGGAAAACGGCATGAGCGGCTTTCTGACCCAGCCGGTGCTCTCGGCACAGGCGGTGGAAAACCTGAAAAAGTCCCGGGAGACGCTGGGGGCCGATGCAAAGATCCTGGCCGGTATCATGCCGGTGGTCAGCCAGCGCAACGCCATCTTCATGGAGAACGAGATCAACGGCATCCATGTGGAGGACTGGATCATTGAAAAGTTTGCCGGGCTCGACCGTGCCCAGGGCGAGGAGCTGGGTCTTGCCATCTCGCTGGAAATGGCAAAGGCCGCCCTGCCGTATGCGGACGGCCTCTACCTGATGACCCCCTTCAACCGGGTGGCCCTGATGGAGCGGCTGATCGGCAGATTGAAGCAGGAAGTTCTCGGAACATATTGACAAAACGCCAAAAAAACGTTATATTCTTTGTATAAATGCAACGAGAAAGAGTGTGCGCGGCAAACCGCCTTGCAGAGAGCCGGGGGCAGGTGAGAGCCCGGCAGGTAAGCGCCGCGCACTGTCGCTTTTGAGCAGGGGCGGTGAAGCCAGTAGCCGCCCTCGGAGCTGCCCCACGTTACCGGGGCATCAAGGGGCACGGGCTGTGTTTGCAGCCGGTGCAATTTGGGTGGTACCGCGGTATGTAGTTTACAGCCGTCCCATGGAACGTTCCGTGGGGCGGCTTTTTTCGTCCCACTCATCACATTTTTGGGAGGATACAATGAAAGAACTCGCAAAACAGTACGATCCCAGCCAGGTGGAAGACCGCATCTACCAGTTCTGGCAGGACGGCGGCTACTTCCACACGGAAGCGGGCCCCGACAAGAAGCCTTACACCATCGTTATGCCCCCTCCGAACGTGACCGGCCAGCTCCACATGGGCCATGCGCTGGATAACACCATGCAGGATGTGCTCATCCGCACCAAGCGGATGCAGGGCTATGCCGCCCTGTGGGTGCCCGGCACCGACCACGCATCCATCGCCACTGAGGCCAAGGTCGTGGAGGCCATGCGTGCCGAGGGCCTGACCAAGGAGATGGTGGGCCGCGACGGTTTCCTGGAGCGCGCCTGGGACTGGAAGACCAAGTACGGCAACCGCATCGTCAGCCAGCTGAAAAAGCTGGGCACCAGCTGTGACTGGCAGCGGGAGCGCTTTACCATGGACGAGGGCTGCTCGGATGCCGTCAAGGAAGTTTTCGTGCGCCTGTACGACAAGGGCCTGATCTACCGCGGCAACCGGATGGTCAACTGGTGCCCCCACTGCAACACCTCCATCTCGGATGCCGAGGTGGAGTACGAGGAAAAGGACGGCAATTTCTGGCACCTGCTCTACCCGGTCAAGGAGACCGGCGAGATGCTGGAGCTGGCAACCACCCGCCCCGAGACCATGCTGGGTGATACCGCTGTTGCCATCAACGGCGAGGATCCCCGCTATGCCCACCTCCACGGCTGCCATGTTGTCCTGCCCCTGCTGAACAAGGAGATCCCCATCGTCTGCGACGAGCACGCTGATATGACCAAGGGCACCGGTGTTGTCAAGATCACCCCCGCCCACGACCCCAACGACTTTGAAGTGGGTCTGCGCCATGATCTGCCCATCGTCCGGGTGTTTACCTACGACGGCCACATGACCGGTGCTGCCGATAAGGCCGCTGCCGATGCACTGTTTGCCGCAGGCAAGAACACCGTGAACGAGCCCGAGGTGCTGGACTGCGGCAAGTATGCCGGCATGACCACCCTCGAGGCCCGCAAGGCCATTCTGGCAGACCTGAAGGAGGGCGGTTTCCTGAAGGAGATCGAGCCCCTGAAGCACGAGGTCGGCACCTGCTACCGCTGCCACTCCACCATCGAGCCCATGGTCTCCAAGCAGTGGTTCGTCAAGATGGAGCCTCTGGCAAAGCCCGCCATCGAGAGCGTGGAGAAGGGCGAAATCAAGTTCGTGCCCGAGCGCTTTACCAAGAACTACCTCAACTGGATGAAGGGCACCCGCGACTGGTGCATCAGCCGTCAGCTGTGGTGGGGCCACCAGATCCCGGCCTTCTACTGCGATGACTGCGGCGAGACCGTGGTCGCCAAAGAGATGCCCTGCACTTGCCCCAAGTGCGGCGGCAGCCACTTCACCCAGGACCCCGATACCCTGGATACCTGGTTCTCCTCCGCTCTGTGGCCCTTCAGCACTCTGGGCTGGCCCAATGAGGACAGCGCGGACCTGAAGTACTTCTACCCCACCAACACGCTGGTCACCGGCTATGATATCATCGGCTTCTGGGTCAGCCGCATGATCTTCTCCGGCCTGGCCTACACCGGCAAGGCCCCCTTCGACACCGTCTGTATCCACGGCATCGTCCGCGACAGCCAGGGCCGCAAGATGTCCAAGAGCCTGGGCAACGGCATCGACCCGCTGGAGGTCATTGCCCAGTACGGCGCGGATGCACTGCGCTTCATGCTGCTGGACGGCTCCACCCCCGGCAACGACATGCGTTACAGCGAAAAGAAGGTGGAGGCTGCCCGCAACTTTGCCAATAAGCTGTGGAACGCCACCCGTTTCGTCCTGATGAACCTGCCCGAGGACTTCCAGCCCGGCCTGCCCGAGGAGAGCAAGCTGGACATGAGCGACAAGTGGGTGCTGACCAAGCTGAATCAGGTGGCCGGTGCCATGACCGACAACCTCGACCACTTCGAGATGGGTCTGGCCGCTGCCAAGATCAACAGCTTCATCTGGGATGTCTACTGCGACTGGTTCATCGAGATCGCAAAGCCCCGCCTGAATTCCGGCGATGCAGAGCAGGCAGATACCGCCCGCCGTGTGCTGGTGTATGTGCTGGACAAGGCCCTCAAGCTGCTGCATCCCTTCATGCCCTTCATTACGGAGGAGCTGTATCAGGCCCTGCCCGGTTCTGCCGAGACCATTATGACCCAGAGCTGGCCCATCTTTGACGAGGCACACAACTGGGCCGAGGAAGAGGAAGCCTTTGAAAAGGTCATGGACTACATCAAGGCAGTCCGCACCATGCGCACCGAGATGAATGTCCATCCTGCCAAAAAGACCAGTATGATCATCGAGACGGCTGATCCCGCTCCCTTCCGGAATGCAGAGGTCTATCTGGCAAAGTTTGCCTTTGCCACCGACGTGACCTTTACGGAAAAGTACGAGGGCAGCACCGATGGCATGGTGCAGGTGTCCACCCACACTGCCCGCGGCTTTATCCCCATGATGGAGCTCATCGACCGCGAGAAGGAGCTGGCTCGCCTGAACAAGGAAAAGGCCAAGGCCGAGAAGGAACTGGCCATGTTCGAGAACCAGCTGGCCAACCCCAAGTTCGTGGAGCGTGCCCCCGCAGCTCTGGTGGAAGAGATCCGCGCAAAGCGCACCAACAGCCAGAGCAAGCTGGCCAACATCGAGCAGAGCATCAAGGCTCTGGGCTAAGCGGATGCAGGAACAGAATCAACGCACCTCCCCGTGGCTCATCGCGTGGCGGGTGATCTTTACCTTTGCCCTCATCGGCTGCATCGTGTTCATCTTCTCGAACTCTCTGCAGATCGCGGATGTGTCCGAGGGGGCCAGCGGCCGGGTACTGGGGATACTGCAGGGCATCCTGCGGCATCTGGGTCTTCCCGGTGCCGCCGACCGGCTCACCATGCACATCGTGCGCAAGCTGGCGCATTTCTGCGAGTATCTGCTGGAAGGTTTCCTGCTCATGCTCTGCCTGCGGGTGTACACCCGGCACTTTTTCAAGCATGTGTCCTGGCCCATGCTGGGCGGCCTGCTCACAGCCCTGACCGATGAGACCATCCAGCTCTTTGTGCCGGGCCGCAGCGGCCAGGTCACCGATATCTGGATCGACTTTTCCGGTGTGATGACCGGCCTGCTGGTGGGGCTCATCCTGCTGGGGCTTGTCCGGATGTGCATCATTCTCTATCAACATCGAAACGAGGTTTGACGCAATGACCATTGAACAGGCAAATGCCTATTTTGCATCTCTGCCCGAGGGCTTTGCCCCGGCCCGGCAGCTGCAGGAAGCCCTCTCTGCCAAGGCAGGGCGGGTGGATTATCTGGGCGTAGCCGGTACGGCTGGCAAAACGACTGCCGCCGCCCTCACGGCGGCGGTGCTCAGGGCTGCCGGTCTCGTTACCGGCAGCTACCACGCAGGCTGTGAGCCGCTCTCTGCCCGCATCCGGGTGAATGGGGAGCCTGTGGCACCGGAGCTGCTTGCACAGGCCGCCGAGACCCTGAGCGCCCGGGAGACCCTGCCCCGTGCTGCCGCCGAGCTGGCTGCCGCTGCCCGCTGCTTTGGCGAGGCAGGCTGTGCGCTGGCTGTGGTGGAACTGCCCGATGCGGGGCTTGCCGAGGCCCTGCCCAAGATGCCGGTCTGTGCGGTCACCTCCATCGGCCCGGACGGCATCAGCGCCTCACTGGAGCGCTCCGCCGCGCTGGCGGCCGGTGTCATGCGCAAGGGCAGCATCTGCGTCACCGCGCCTGAGCAGCCCAAGGCTGTGGTCAGTGAGCTCATCGTGGCCGCCGGTAAGGCAGACTGTGAGCTGGTCGTGCCGGACCCCGATGATATCACCTTCCTCGAAGCCGAAAAGTTTGCCAGCCGTGTGGACTACGGCGGCTATACCGTGCCGCTGGCCTTCCTGGGCCGTCACGCGGCGGGCAGTGCCGCCATTGCGGTGGAACTGGCTCTGGCCCTCTGCAAAAAGGGCTATGACATCCCCGATGAAGCCATTCTGGAAGGTCTGGCCGCTGTGGAGAACCGCAGCAGCATCCGGGTCCTCTCCCAGCGCCCGCTGGTGGTGCTGGATGCCTGCCGCACCCCGCAGCAGGCCATTGCCCTGCTGCGTGTCCTGAACATGGCCAAGGTGCGCCACCTGAGCGCTGTCATCGGCCTGGCAGAGGAAGAAGGAGCCGAGGCCTTCTTCTCCGCACTGGAAAGCGGCCTGACGGCTGAGACCCAGAAAAAAGACCGTACCACCATGCCCGGCATGAGCGAGAATCCCTTTGATAAGGTGTTCCTCGTTCCCCCGGCGGGTACGGATGCCGCCATGACCGAGCGCCTGCTGGAAAAGGCACGCTACCACTTTGATGCCGAGCTCTGCGGGAGTCTGGCCGAAGCCGTGGAGCTTGCCCGGGCCAACAGCCGCCGCGGCCTTCTGATCTGCGGCGGCGAAGCCATCGCACTGGAAGCTGCCGATCTGCTGGCTGAAAAGTAAGCGACACCCTTTTCTAAAATATGCCCGAAAGAGCCTGTACACTGATGAAAACGTGTACAGGCTCTTTTATTTTGGTTTAGAGGAAACCGCTCGGGCTATGCTTCACTCTGCCGACCTCCCGGAAAGGGGAAGCCTCCGGCAGGCCGGACAAGCCTGAGCGATTTACGCAAGGAAAGGACAGAAAATGGCAACAGTTACATTCAGTGCAGCGGACGATCTGCTCTATGCCTATTTGGCAGGTGAGATCGACCACGATGCAGCACAGAACCTGCGCATCCAGCTGGACGATGCCCTTTTGGCCCGTACCCCCAAAACACTGGTGCTCGATCTGGGCGGGGTTGGGTTTATGGATTCGTCCGGGGTGGGGCTGATTCTGGGCCGCCAGCGCTGCGCCCGCAGTCTGGGCGGAACCCTGCGTATCCAGCACGCCCCGGAGCAGCTGCGCCGCGTTCTGCGGCTGGCCAATATCCCCTGCACGGATGCAGGACAGGAGGAATGAAGATGAAAGCGGAAAACACGACCAGGATCCAATTTGATTCCCTCAGCGTCAATGAAGCGTATGCCCGCGGTGCGGCGGCGGCTTTTCTGGCCCGGTATGACCCCACTGTGCCCCAGCTGGCTGACCTGAAAACGGCGGTATCCGAAGCCGTCACCAACTGCATCGTCCACGCCTACCCCGACCGGGTAGGACCCATCACCATGACAGTCTCCGTTTATCCGGGGCGGGTGGTCAGGATCGTGATCGCAGACAAAGGGGTCGGCATCCCGGATATCCCCAGGGCGATGGAGCCGCTCTTTACCACCGGCAACCCGGAGGAGCGCTCCGGTCTCGGTTTTGCGGTCATGCAGAGCTTTATGGATAAAGTCAGTGTGCGCTCCGCTCCCGGCCGGGGCACCCGGGTCATTCTGACAAAGCATCTGGAGGAAAAGCCCTCTACATAAAAGGAAATGAGGGAATACCATGGTAACGGACAAGACCCGGCGCAGTGCATTCATTGAACAGAACCTCGGGCTGGTACACGCCTGTGCCGGACGCTTCCGGGGCAGGGGCATTGAATACGATGATCTCTACGGCGCTGGCTGCATGGGGCTGGTCAAGGCGACCGACGGCTTTGATGAAGAACGCGGGGTCTGCTTTTCTACCTATGCAGTGCCAGTGATCCTGGGCGAGATCAAAAAGCTCTTCCGGGAGGGTGGCACAGTCAAGGTCAGCCGCTCCTTAAAAGAACTGGGACTGCGGGTCAATGCGGCGCGGGAACATCACAGGAAGCTCTGCGGCACCGAGCCGACCCTTTCTCAACTGGCAGAAGAGCTGGGGGAGAGCGTGGAGAACATCACGCTTGCGATCCAGGCTGCACAGCCCGCCCTGAGCCTGACCCCGGAAGGGGAGAACAATGACCGGCAGATAGATATCCCGGTGGAATCCCCGGAGGAAGAACTTGCGGATAAGATCGGCCTGGCTGAGGTGCTGGAAAGTCTGCCGGAAGAGGACCGGCTCCTGATCCGTCTGCGTTTTTATGCCAATCGTACCCAGAGTGAGACGGCAAAAGTGCTGCATACCACGCAGGTCCAGATCTCCCGGCGGGAGCGCAAGATCCTGCGCAAAATGCGGGAGCGGCTATTGGAATGAGCCGTGCAAAAGAAAATAGGGCTTTTCTTGAAAAATGTAAAAAAAGGGCTTGCTTTTTGTCTGAGTCTGTGCTAAAATACATTACTGTCAGGCGGATGTCTGGCACGAACGCTTCAGAAAAAACGGATGAAAAGTGACGAAGGTCGATTGGTTCTTCTAAGAACTTCAAAAAATCTTCAAAAAGTGCTTGACATTCTAACACAAACGTGCTAAAATGTACGAGCTATCAGCCGCTAAGGCTGAGGCGCACAGGACCTTGAAAATTGAACAATATCGAAAAACTTGTAACGGAACCTATTTTCGTGTTGGAAAAACACGTTAAACAATTCCAAACAAAGTAATTCACACAGGACGCAAGCGATTGCGTGCTGAGCGAAACAAGATTTAACACTTTTTAAGTGATAAATATCATTTATAAAGAGTTTGATCCTGGCTCAGGACGAACGCTGGCGGCGCGCCTAACACATGCAAGTCGAACGAGCGAGAGAGAGCTTGCTTTCTCGAGCGAGTGGCGAACGGGTGAGTAACGCGTGAGGAACCTGCCTCAAAGAGGGGGACAACAGTTGGAAACGACTGCTAATACCGCATAAGCCCACGGCTCGGCATCGAGCAGAGGGAAAAGGAGCAATCCGCTTTGAGATGGCCTCGCGTCCGATTAGCTAGTTGGTGAGGTAACGGCCCACCAAGGCGACGATCGGTAGCCGGACTGAGAGGTTGAACGGCCACATTGGGACTGAGACACGGCCCAGACTCCTACGGGAGGCAGCAGTGGG
>ENA-UEQJ01000888-UEQJ01000888.1-human-gut-metagenome-genome-assembly--contig:-NODE-888-length-24729-cov-7.816851_pt1 | contig 24729 bp, 14 predicted proteins | sample MGYA00242937_ERZ507938 | MGnify/ENA primary metagenome ERZ507938 (study PRJEB26167, sample SAMN06115437) | human gut metagenome | host: Homo sapiens | place: China:Gansu | collected 2015-07-03 | study...
GCTCTTGGGAGGGTATGACTTGTACGGTAACGGAAAAAAACTCTGGTGACGACAGATCGAAGGTTTTCTTCAAAATCGACAGCAACAAAGGCAAAGATACAGATATTTTAAATAAAATTCAGACGCGCCAAACTGGTGCGTTTGCCACAGTTACATTCAAGGTAAATGACTCCTGTAAGGTTGGACAAGCAATCAACTACACATTTCTCGGCTCATTTTATGATGCAAAAGCAATGGCTGCCATCAATAACGCCAGAGTAACAGGCTCTCTTGCTGTTACTGAGCAGGGTGGCAGTATAATCACCGTTCCAAAAACTGAAACCGGCTACTCTGTTTCCATGGGTGCTGACCAGCAGGTTGCTGCGGGCCAGCAAGTGCGTATCCCTGTGACCGTCGCCTCCGGGGAAAAGGGCATCACCGGCTTCAACGCCTATGACATGACCTTTACCTACGACCCGACGGCACTGACCTTGAACACCAAGACCGGTGACGCCGCCAACGTGACGGTGGAGGACAACAACGGTACCGTTCGGGTCCGCCGCTACGGCGATGCCGTGCCCTTGGGCGAGGCCCTGGCCCTGGAGTTCACCGCCAAGGCGACTGCCTCATCCACCGTGAAGCTGACCAACGCCAAATTTGATCTGGATGCCAACTCCATCAACTTCGACGCCCCGGATGCCGCCATTTCCGACGCCGACACCGTGGTCAACGCCAATAACTTCACCGTGACCCTGCCGGATGCGTTCACCTCTGACGAGACCCGCCTGGTCCCCAACGGCGGCAGCTTCACCTTCAAGCCCGTGGACAGCCACTATACCTACACCTTCACCGTGAAGATGGGCGACACCGTCAAAGAGGGCCTAACCTTCGGCGCAGATGATACCTACACCATCGAAAACATCTCCGGCAATGTGGAGGTCACCTGCACCGGCAAGACCCCCAAGCAGTACGATGTGAAATACAAGATTGACGAAGATGTGGAGCAGGATGTGACCAAGGGCCCGGAGACAGTCACCTATCTGAATGACTACTCCTTCGTCGTCACCCCGAGGGCCGGCTACTCCTACCGTGTAATTTACAGTGTAGACAACGGGGATCCCTTTGTCCATACAGTCATAGCGGTCCCCACTGCCAATGACGATGGCACCCTCACCTACACGATCCCTGGAAAAGAAATCGTTGGAGGTGTGGAAATATGGATCGACCCCAACACAGAATCTGGTATTCCGGTCGTGTTCACCGGCAACGGCGTTGAGGACGCAGCCTCCGGGAATGCAAGCTCTATGGGCAAGAATATGCCCTACTACTTCACGCTGAACCAGCGCGAGAGCTGCGACTACACCGTCACGGCTTACTATCAGCCCCTCGCCACTCCCACAGCTTCTAAGAGGCCCGCCACCGTGCGCAGCCTTGGCAATGGGAAATATGTGGTCGAGGCCGTGAATTATAACGACTATCTGTATGTATACGCCAGAAGCTGGAACCTGGTCGTGAAGGTGGAAAAGGTCTCCCACAGCGCGGAGGAAGTGACCGTGTCCAAATATCTGGAGCTGAACGACAAGACCATGATGCTGGTCACGGTCAAGGGCACCCCCGAGGGCGGCAGTGCCTTCACCTATGACGGCAACACCATGTATAAGGTCGAGGGCTACGGCACGGACCGGTATGCATGGCTGGTGATCGTGGACAAGGGTCAGACCCTGACCCAGGAGGAGGCCGCCGCCAAGGTCGCCATCTCTGCCGCAGACAATGTGGTCACCATCACCCTGGGCTTCGATGTGAACATGACCGGGAAGGTGGATGTTAACGATGCGCAGCTGGTCTACGATATGTATAACGGCACATACAGTGACTTCACCAAGGTTTCCGTGGAGAAGTTCCTGCGGGCCGATGTAAACGCCACTAAGGTGGTGGATCACACCGACGCTGTGGCCATCGTGAATCAGTTTAAGTAAGGTCCTGCCAGCCTCCCTTCCCCGGCGGGAGGGGAGGCTATCCCCTGTTGGGGGCTTCGCACCGGCCAGGCCGGGCAAAAAACGGCCCAACCGGTCGGAGAGAGAAGGAGATCAGCATGAGAAAACGCATTTTTACACTATTGGCAGCCCTGTGTCTGCTGCTGTGTCTGCTGCCCACCGCAGCCTTTGCCTCGCAGACAGGCAGCAAAACAGACGAGAGCCGCAGCTACAATTTTGACCTGTCCGTAGGCGGTGCATCTGAGGTGCGGGCCACCACTGGCGAGACCATCACCGTGACCCTGGTGCTCAAGCGCACCGACGCCCAGGAAAGCGCCGATATGTACGGTATGCAGACGGAAATCGAGTACGACGACACCTTCCTCCAGCTGGTGGACGGCAGCGTCATGACCGCCCCCGGCATCCGTTGGAGCGATTTAGGCCGCCGCACCGGCGGGCGGGCCTTCTATCTGAACTTCGTGTCCTTTAAGGGCGGCGAGGCTTGGGAGCCGGAGGTGGTAGTCGGCAGCTTTCAGATGAAGGTCATCGGCACGAAGGGTGTGTCGCAGCTTATCCCCACCAACACCCTGGTTTCCACTCAGGACGGCATGGCCGGATACACCGTGAAGGATAATAGCGTGTCCGTCATCGTCACCACGGACTGCACCGTTACCTTTGAGAGCAACGGCGGCACGGAGGTCCCCTCCCAGACCGTCCAGTACGGTGAAAAGGTGAAAAAGCCCGAGGACCCCATCCGGGAGGGCTACCACCTGGAGGGGTGGTACAGAGACCTGGACCGCACCCAAAAGTGGGACTTCCACAAGGACACCGTTAAGGGCAACATGACCCTCTACGCCAACTGGGCCGAGGGTGCCGCCGCAGGAAGCGTCACCTGGTGGATCATCGGTGGCGTGGGCCTGCTGGCCCTGCTGCTGATTCTGCTGGCTCTGCTGGGCAAGAAGAAGGTTCGCTTTGAGACCAGCGGCGGCACAGAGCTGGAGGCCGTTTCCGTGAAGCGAGGCAGCGTCATTGGCGAAGTCATGACGCCCACGAAGCCCGGCGCAGTGTTCGGCGGCTGGTATGCAGATCAGGCGCTCACCAAGCCTTGGGATACACAGAAAGACCCGGTGCGCAGCAACATGACGCTCTACGCACGCTGGATGTAATCTACGCATAGATGAGGTAAACAAATATGAGAAAACGCATACTATCTCTGCTGCTGGCACTGACTTTGGTTCTGTCGGCAGGCGTATTCGGCGTCATACCGGCGCTGGCTGCGGATTCCTGCGTTTCCGTGAAGGCGGATGCCGTCACCACCGGTGAGGTTGTGGCCGGCAGCCTGCTGGAGATCAAGCTGACAGATGTCTTTGAAGATACGGACGGCCATACGCTGACCTACACGCTGACCAACGCAGCGCAGTTCAGCGTCCAAACCAAGGTCAAGGACGGCTCACTCTATGTATCAGAGAAAGACCCCGGCACCTATACGCCGAAGGTCAAGGCGACCTGCTCGGACGGCAAAGAGCTTACAGTGACCTTTACCATCACGGTCACGGAAGCTCCCCACGGATTGGACGCACAGTATAACTACGATGAGACCCCCGCCAAGGAAGTCACGGTGTATGTGACCATCTCCAACGACGGCGTGCCCATCCGAGGCCGCGACGGCACGGTGCTGTGCCACAAGGCCATCACCGTCCCCTACTTTGACTTGGGCCGGTACAACTTGGACGAATACTACCGCTATCACACGGAAAACGGAGAAGGCAAATACATCGACGAGAACATCGTGGAGCGGCCCACCGGCCTGCACCTGTATCTCTATCTGCTGGAGCGCTACTTCATCGGCCTGCCGGAGGAGCAATGCTGCAAGGGTGCCTATCCTCGTGACGCGCTGGCGAGCTTTAAGCTGGGTGAAGATGTTTGTTACATGGATGAAACACCGGCCTATACGGCAGACAGCTTTGCCGCTCTGACTATCAGCGGCTCGCCCACCAGCCTTTATATGGAAAATTTTTGGGGCCATGACGAGAACTTGATGTACTACCGCAACCACTGTTTCCCCTACATGAGCCCCGGCTGGGGCTCCACCTCCGACTACATCGTGCTGTCGGACGGGGATACCTGGGATGTGGCCATGTTCTCGAACTGGAGCTTTTACAGCAGCGGCGGCGCGTTTACCTGCTTTGACAAGGACGCGTACAACGCCCGCCCCGGTATGGAGCTGACGGTGAACACGCAGGCTTACGGCACGACCTTTGAGGGCAGCGACTTCTATCCCTTCTCGAACCTGGATGTGTTCCTGTATAACGACAAGTGGGAGCAAATCGAGCAGTACAAGGAAGCGGCTGACGGAAAGAGCACCTTCTCCTTCACCGCCCCCACAGAGGAGGGCACCTACTACCTCGTGGGCATGGACCCCAACCGGACGATCCCCAAGGACGACAGCGGCGGCACGAACTATGCCAAGATCGCACCGGCCACAGCCATCTTGAATGTGGCGGCGGACGCCGAGCTGGAGCGCCCCTTCCAGTCCATCTCTGTCAACGGCACGAAGCTGAATGCAAAGAACATTTCCTATGAGGGCATCGTTACCCTGGGCAGCGAGGACAACGAGGAGTTCAAAAATGTCTACGAGGAGATTCCCAAGTACCATGTGATCGTTCCGGAAGGAACAGAGAGCGTTGACATTACCTACAACGAGGGCGTGGATATTTACCACGCAGACGCTACTGCATACGGCTACGAGACGGACCTTGCTGTAGATGTGGTGTCCTCGGCAACTATCCGCTCTGTTACCTTGAAAAACAGCTACAAGGCCAACAGTGACGGCACCCAGACTGTCACCACCCCCGTCACCCGTTATATCCGCAATGCGGACGGAACAGCGATGGCGGTCACACTGGAATCCAGCAGCACTAATAATTTTAGGCCCGTCGCCCTGTTCACCTTTGAGTATGCAAAGGCAGACACGAAGCCGGATGTGATATATGGGGATGTGAACGGAGATGGCATCATAAATTCCACGGATGCAGCAATCGTCTATCGCTCGGTTAATGGAAGATACACACTGACAGATTCTCAGAAGTTGTCGGCAGATGTTAACGGCGATGGTGCTGTAAACTCCACAGATGCTGCGTTGATCTATCGTTATACAAACGGGAAAATGAGTAAATTCCCCGCAGAATCCTAAATACCATAAGGAGGTTAAACACAAAATGAAAAGAACTCTTTCCATTCTGTTGACAATCGCCATGATTATCAGCCTTATCCCTGCTGTATTTGCTGCTGATGTTCCGACGATGTCAACAACAGTTGATAAGACAGAGGTTCAGCCGGGTGATACGATTACGCTTACACTGTCGATCGACAAGACCATTACGAACCTGAATAACTGGGAGTGGGCAATTTATTTTGACAAGACTGCTTATGTCAAAACCAGCGGCGAGCTTGAACCTGGATGTATGTCGGGCACGGGCACTACTGGCGCAGTGGGAGATAATGTTGATATCCTTGGTAAAAATGCCATCCGGGTATCCGGCCTAAGCACTACAGGCGACCCTGTCACTCTTAACGCCGGCAAGATTGCCACTGTTACCTTTACGGCAACGGAGAACATCACGGCAGAAAACGCTCGCATTGAGGTCAAAACCGAAGCGCTGCCTGACTATGATACGCTTAAAGACAACGATGTCAAATTAACCGGCAACATCATTGATGTCACAGTGAAGTCCAGTGAAGCCAAGGGCTACACCGTGTCCATGGGTGCGGACAAGCAGGTAGCCTCCGGTCAAATCGTGGAGATCCCTGTGACCATCGGCAACAACGACGGCAAGAACGCCTACAACGCCTACGACATGACCTTCTCTTTTGACCCCACCATTCTGACGCTGAACATGGAAGCCACCAGCATCGAGGGTTATCGCGTGATTCCCGGCAGCGGCACCGTGCGAATCGTGCGTTACGGTAAAGCCGCCGAGCTGGGCGACGCGCTCACTCTGAATTTCACCGCAGCCGGTCAGGGCCAGTCTGCGGTCAAGGTCACGGCGGCGTATGTGGATACCAATACCAATGCCATCGAACTTGATGCCCCCGCCGCCATCGTGCTGAACGGTACGACCACCATCACCGTCAACGGCTACACCGTGACTCTGCCGGACGACTTCACTCGTACCGATGCAACAGGCTCCGTGATCGAAGCGGGCGGCAATCTGACCTTCGTTCCCAAGGACCCCAACTATGACTACACCGTGACCGTCACCGTCGGCGGCGGCGAGACAACGACAGTTAGCCCGGACGAGAATGGCATCTACACTGTGGCGAATGTCAACGGCAATGTGGAGGTCACCAGCACTAAGACCCCCAAGACCTTCACTGTCACCCAGGGCAATGATACCACCGGTGCTGCGACTGCTACTTACCAGACTGACTACACCTTCAAGCTGACCCCTGTGGATGGCTATGTCTACAAGATGGCTGTGACCATCGGCGGCAAGGCATACACCGGCTTTACGGCCCAGGTAAATGACGACGGCACCACCACCTACACCATCCCCGGTGCGGATATCACCGGCGAAATCGTCATCAACAGCAATAAGCAGGTCAAGCTGCCGGAAACCTACAAGGTCACCTTTGCAGGCACCGGCGCAGGTGATGCTACCGGCGAGAGCACCGTTCAGGAAAAGGCTAACTACACCTTCACCGTGGCCAAGCAGAAGAACTTTGAGTACACCATCACTGCCACTATGGGCGGCAAGGATGTGACTATCACCGAGGGAGCCGACAACACCTACACTATCGCCAATGTCACCGGCGATCTGGTCATCACCATCGAGAAGAAATCCACTCTGACCATGGAGGTAGCTGTTTCCGAGTATGTGCAGATGGATAACAAGACCGTGTTTCTGGTAACCGTGACCGGCACCCCCGAAGAGGGCAAGGCTTTTGCCTACGGCGATAATGTCATGTATAAGACTACCGCTTACGGTGAGAATGTGTACAGCTGGCTGGTGATTGTGGACAAGAATGAGGTATTCACTGTGGCTACGGCTGAGGCCAATATCAACCAGGCCAGCGCCACAGCCGAAGAAGTGAAGCAGAGCTATGATGTCAACGAGACAGGTGTTGTGGACATCAACGATGCGCAACTCACCTATGACATCTACAGCGGCAAGTACACCGACTTCGAGAAAGTCTCTGTGCGGAAGTTCCTGCGCGCGGATGTGAACCTTGACAAGGCCGTCAACTCCACCGACGCCGTTGCGGTCGTCAAAAATTCCAAGTAAACCAAGGCGAATCCATAGCTTCCCCTCCCTTTTGGGAGGGGAGGCAATTCGCCATATTTTGGGGCTTTACCATTGCCTCCTGTTTTAGGAGACGATGGTAAGAATCCAAAATAAGCATTTGGAGGATACCCGTATGAAAAAACATAGCGGCCTATATAGCGCCGTGAGTATTTTGCTGGTCATTGTGCTGGTGGCAGGGATCAGCCTCTCACTTCTTTCCTCCGGTCGGACAAGGCCGGAGAATCCCATCAGCACTCAGCCGGATCGGCTCCAGGCAGAGTCGCTGCAAGGCTCCGGCAGCACTGGCGGACAAAGCTCCGGCAAGGATAATACAGAGAATACGGATACTGCCCAGGACCCATCAGAGCCGCAGAAGCCCGACGAGCCACAGAAACCTGATGAGCCACAGAACCCGGATGACACGCAGAAACCCGATGACACCAAGCCGGATCCATCGGGCCCCACAGACCCCACGGATAACCCCGGCAAGGGCGACCAGGGCGGCTCCAAGTCAGACGATAACAAAGGCGGCTCCGAGGATTCCGGTGACCATGGTGATGGCACCGGCGGAGACGACGGGGACCACGGCGGCAGCGGAGGTGACCACGGCAGCGGCGGTGAGGAGGATGATACCCCCCGCATTTATACGACACTGAAAACCCAGCAGCTTACCAAGGCAGAGCTGCCCGACAGCAAGCTGACCTTTGTGGCCTATCCCCTGGGTAAGGGCGATCTGCATATCCGTGTCCGGCTGAAAAATGAGACCAATTCCGGAAACGGATTGCTGCTTACTTCTCAGAATAACCAGGACTACGAGGCACAGCTGGATTTCAACGCAGATAACCTCTTTGTGCTGTCTCTTTATGATGGGGAGACCTTTCTGGGACTTGTTCAGTACCGGGTGGGCTATTACGCGAATCTTGCGGACGATACCCACCCGACGGTGGGGGACTATCCACCCTCCATCGTTACCAATCTGGACGGGGCCAGCCTGGACATGAGCTCCCAAACCTTCCCCTTGACGGTGATTGCCCGTGCCAACGCAGAGCTGGGAGCCGGTGTGATCTATTCCAATCAAATTCGGGTCACGCTGGACGGCAAAACCGTGGAAAAGAGCTACGGCGATTCTCAACCCACCTACGAGTTGTATTTCGATCCCCCTCAGTTGGGCGATGAAGAGACCCACATCGTCCGGGTGCTGGCCTGGGATGGTAACGGAAACTCCACCATGAAGGTCTACACCGTCACCTATCACCAGATCAGTGAGGGCGACCCGGCAGGCTCGGTGGATGTGGTGCTGGATGCGACCACCATCGGCCTGGGCATTCTGGATACCGGTACGCTGGACATCGTGGAGGGCGAAACGGCGGCGTCCGTGCTGCTGCGCTTCCTGCAGGAGCGCGGTTATGAGCCGGATTACCAGGGGTCTGCTACCATGAACTTCTATCTGCGCCGGATTAGCCGGGGCGACATTGCCTACCGAGCCAATGTCCCGGAGCATCTTTGGGAGCTGATCCTGCGGGACGGCATCACCACCAATGACAACTATGACCGGGACAGCATCGGGGAGTTTGACTATACCCAAGGCTCCGGCTGGATGTACTCCATCAACGGCACCCTGTATGAGGGTACCGGCATGAGTGGCTACAAGGTCCGCAACGGCATTACCATTTATGTGCGCTTCACCCTGTCCTACGGCAAGGACATCGGCGGCTATGATTCCACCGGAGGCGGCTACGGTTCACTGAGCAGCTACTGCGGCCTGTGGATCAACGGCAGCTACCAAGCCCTTGGCCACGACTTCGTGGAGACGGACCGTTTGGAACCCACCGAAACAGAGGATGGTTACATCCACTATCGCTGCTCCAAGTGCCATGAGGAGAAAACAGATATTCTCCCGGCCACCGGCGGCGGAACGGAGCCAATAGAGCCTGCCCCTACGGAGCCCGGTCCCCACGGAACCGACGCCCACAGAGCCAACTTCCGAATAGGACCGGCTGATGCGGCGGAGGGTGGGAAACGCTCTAACGGGACACGGGAACGGTAAAGTAGAAGGGCGTTGAAACGAACGATGGAGGATACTGCATGAAAAGTGCAACACGAATATTAGCGGCACTTCTTTGTGTGCTGCTTCTGCTCCCAACGGTGGTCTTTGCGGAGGCGCAGCCTTCTTTGGAAAAACAGATCGCACAGAGTGCGGAGGGAATGTCCGCTCTGGGCGGCAAGAAGGGTGAATTGCTGAAAGACCGGGAACTGTTTCCTGCAGGCGATTCCGTCTGCGATTGGCTGGCCATAGCTATGGCACTGTCCGGCACAAGGGAGAGCTATTCCGACTATTTGGCGGAACTGAAGGCCCATGTGGAGGACGCATACGCCAAAAACGGATGCCTGGACCGCAACAAGGCCACGGAATACCACCGGATTTCTTTAACGGTGCTGGCACTGGGGGGCAACCCCACCAACTTCGGCACGAAGCCCGACGGCTCGGCCATTGACCTGATCGCAGAGGGTACTTACAACTATGCCCGTGATCCGGGCGCTCAGGGCTTAAATGGCTGGATATGGGCGCTGCTGACCTTGGATGCCGGGGACACAGAGGTCCCGGCAGACGCCCTGTATTCCCGGGAGGACATGGTAAATGCCATTTCCGTTGCTCAGGAGCCGGACGGCGGCTTCGGCCTGATCCCCGGAAAATCGGATGTGGACATCACCGCTATGGCGGTGCAGGCCCTAGCTCCTTATCGGGACCAGATGGAGACCGAGATCGACGCAGCACTTTCCTATCTTTCCGGCCAGCTGACGGACACTTGCGGGTATATCGCCTACGGCGATGAAAACGCGGAAAGCACCGCCCAGGTCATCCTGGCCCTGTGTGCGCTGGGCATTGACCCGGAGACGGATAGCTGTTTTGTTAAGGGCGAGCACACCCTGCTGACGGAGCTTTCCCAGTTCCGAGAAGCGGACGGCACCTACCGCCATGTGCTGGAGGGGGCCGGCGACGGCCTGGCAACGGCCCAATCCGTCCTGGCCTTAGTGGCTGTGCAGCGTGTGCGGTCCGGGCAGCCGTGGGTGCTGCATTTTGACGGCACTCAAGCGCCCCGTGAGGCATTCGGCACAAACGGAATCATCATCTGCGCCGTGATCGGTGCGGTAGTCGTAATCGCCGCCGGTGCGATCTACATCATCGGCAGAAAGAGGAAAAAAGCATGAACAAGCTGACAGATCAAATTCAGGCAGAGGTCAACAAGGTCGTTTTGGGCAAGGGGGACATCGTCCGCAAGGTGCTGCTGGCCATCCTGGCACAGGGCCATGTGCTGCTGGAGGATGTCCCCGGCGTAGGCAAGACGACGCTGGCCAAGGCATTTTCCAAAACGCTAGGTCTGGACTCCAAGCGTGTCCAGTTCACCTCCGACACCCTGCCATCGGATATTATCGGGTTTTCCGTATTCGATAAGGCAGACGGCAAGCTGAAATATCAGTCTGGAGCCATTATGACCAATCTGTTGCTGGCGGACGAGATCAACCGTACCTCCAGCAAGACCCAATCCGCTCTGCTGGAGGCTATGGAGGAGTTGCAGGTCACCGTGGACGGCGTGACCCGGCCCCTGCCGAAGCCCTTTATCGTGCTGGCAACGGAAAACCCGGTGGGTTCTGCGGGTACGCAGATGCTGCCCGCATCCCAGCTGGATCGTTTCATGCTCCAACTGAGCATGGGCTATCCCAATCGGGCCAGCACGGCGGCACTGCTGAAGGATCGCCATCATGTGGACCCGCTCTCTGCCTGCCAGACAGTGACTTCCCCTGCCGAGCTGGAAAAGCTCATTGCAGAGGTCAGCAATATCCATGTGGCAGACCGAATTTATGACTATATTGCAGAGCTGGTGGATCTGACCCGCTCCAACGCCTATGTGACCCTGGGTGTCAGTCCCCGTGGCGCTTTGGCTGTGACCCGTGCGGCCAAGGCCAACGCCTACTTAGAGGGCCGGGACTATGTGATCCCTGACGATGTGTGCGCCGTGTTCCCGGATGTGTGCGTCCACCGTCTGATCCTCAACTCCAAGGCGCGGCTCCAGGACTATACAGCGGCACTGATCCTGCAAAATGTACTTACCTCCGTCCAGAAGCCGGATGTCCGGGAATTTTCCAGCAAATGAGAAAAACGATCTTAGGCAGCGCCCTGTGTTATCTGATCCTGCTGCTGGCGTTGGCGGCGCTGCTTCTTACAAGCGGCTCCTTCTGGGCGCTGGCCGGACTCTGCTTGCTGCTCCTGCTGCCCCTGGCCTCCTGGGCGGTCAATTTCTATGTCCGCAGGCACCTGCAGGCGGACATTCTGACCCCGGCCACAGCGGCAAAACGCACGGCAGTCAGCTGTCGGGTGCGTATCCGCAACGGAGCGTTTCTGCCCGTAATGCGCTATGGCTGTCAGGTCTCTATCCGCAATGATCTCACTGAGGAAGATCAGACAGTGACGCTGACCGGCAGCATCGGAGCCAAGGGTGAAAGCAGCCAAACCATCCTGCTGCAAAGCAGCTTCTGCGGCAGAGTGTATGTGCAGATCAGCCGGTTTACCCTGCTGGACTATCTGGGCCTGCTTCCCATGAAGGCCCTCGTGAAAGCGGATGCCCGTCTGACCATCCTCCCGGACCTGTATCCAATGGAGGCGGACATGACCGCCCGACCGGCCTATGCCGACGACGGCACTTCCAATCGACGGGGTGAGGACCGCAGCGAGGTGTACCAGCTCCGGGAGTATCGCCCCGGCGATGACATCCGGCAAATTCACTGGAAGCTGTCCTCCAAGTTAGATGAGCTGATTCTGAAAGAGGCCAGCCAGCCGGAGAGCCGTTCCCTTTTGGTATTCTGGGATAAGCGCACCGGCGGTAACCCCCAGCAGATGGACGCACTGGCGGAGGTCGTGTCCTCCGCAGGCACGGCACTGCTGCAAAGTGGTGTACCCTATACCCTGTGCTGGACGGACCGGGACGATCTGCAGGTCCAGGACATTTCAGAGGAAAACCAGCTTTTGCAGGCTATCCCAGCTCTGGTAAAGACCAGGGGCAGCGCTGAGTGCCGCCTGCCCAAAACTGACGGTTACAGCCGAATTCTCTGTTTCGGCACAGCGCCGGAAGAACAGCTGCTCACGGACGGACGGGTGCATTTCATCCTCTGTACCGAAGAACAGTACCCCGGTGCGACCACCTTTGCCCCGCAGAATTATTCCGAGGCCATGCAGCGACTGGAGGTTTAACCCATCATGCGAAAAAATGAAAACGGACTCCAGTGGATTGTCACCGAAACGGCACAGAAAAAGCTGCACTTTCCCTGGGGCGCTTGGGTGGTCTGTGCCGTTCTGACGGTGGGCTTCTGCTTGCTTTTAACCGCTGCATTTCCCTCTGTTCCCTACCCATGGTGGGCCATGACAGCAGCTGCGATTTTGGTGCAGGCGGCGTTGCTGATAGTATACCAAACCAGAATCGGGAACTGGCTCGTTCCAGCGGGCATCGGCGTGTTGCTTCTTCTGAGCTTGGCACTGAACAAGTTTGTCCTACCCGGTTTTGGAACACTGGCAAATGATTTCCTGACCCTGCTGACGAAAAAGACCGGGAAGATCTATCTGGACCTTGCGGCAGCGGATGCCCAATTTCTGCCTCTGGCGGTAACGGTTCTGCTACTGGCAGTGTCGCTGCTTCTCAGCCGCAGCGCATGGAGCGGACGGATGCTGCTGGCCTTGCCGATTCTGCTGCCCTGCTATGCAGCCCTGTTGCTGGGCTTGTTTCCCATAGGCATCGGCGGTGGGCTGCTGATTATTGGCACGGTGCTGCTGATGGTGCAGCACACGGCAGAGGGAGAAGCCCTTGCAGGCGTTCCGGCGCAGCTGATCTTGCCGGTCCTGTGTGCAGCGCTGTGTCTGTTGATTGGCCTGTCCTGCCAAGACAAGCTGAATACAGACATGGTCGAGACGATGCAAACCCAGCTTCACCAGCGGCACTACGACAGCGATACCAATTCCATGCCGGAAGGAAACCTCAAGAACTTACCCGCCTGGAATAAAAGCGACACCCCGGCGCTGGAAGTCACAATGGAGCAGCCGGAAAAGGTGTATCTGCGTGGGCAGGTCTACGACACCTACACCGGCGCCAACTGGAAAGCAGCCGATACCGAAGAAACCGCCCAATATGAAGACCTCTTCTATTGGCTCCATGAGGCGGGTTTCTACGGCCAGAGTCAAATTGCACTGGCGGATGGCTATACGGAGACGGCCACACCGCTGTCCATGACTATACGAAATCTCTCCGCCTGTTCCGCCCACGGCTACTACCCCTACGCCGTCTACGGCAGCGAAACGCTGGCAGCGGACCGCATCGGGGACACGAATCTGCCCCCGGCAGAGAGCCTGTATTATCTGAAAGGCAGCGTCCCGGACTGGTATCAGATCCAGCGGAACCTCTCCACAGCCCAGGGCCGGGAAAACATCGAGACCTATCTATCCAAGGAGCAGGCCTATGCCGACTATCTCCGGGCCGTGGACCTGCAAATGACCCAGGACAGCTGGGCCGTCCTCCAGCGGCAATTGAAGCTGGACACCCAGACCCGGACCATCAGCGACATCCGCACCATCATCTTTGACTATCTACGGGAAGCCATGACCTACGATGAGACTGCCCGGACCATGAACGGCAGCGGCGACTTCCTACAATATACGCTGGAGCGCAGCGGACACGGCTACAGCGTCCATTACGCCACGGCAGCGGTGCTGATGCTGCGCTACATGGGCGTTCCGGCCCGCTATGTGGAGGGATATTACCTCTCGGCAGAGGATGCCGCCCGCTACAAGGCCGGTGAGACCATTACCCTGACGGAAGAAAACGCCCACGCCTGGGCGGAATACTATGTCAGCGGTGTCGGCTTTGTGCCGTTCGAGGTGACTCCCGGCTACATAGACGACGAGGAACTGTCCCTGGGCGGCGACAGCCCGGATGAGAATACCTATGAGAACAACACCCAGCAATTTGTAGAGGTGGAGCAGCCAGAGGAGGTCAACGAGCACAAGCAGGACCGATTTACCTTCTCACTGAATGCCCACTACCTACTGCTTCTTCCCTTGCTGCTGATCCTGCTGCTGGCCGGGTGCATTTTCCATCGCCGCAGGGTGTTTCGGAAGAAGATGGCCGCTATCGACGCCGCAAACGACCGGGAGGCCATTGCCATGCGCTATGGCTATGCCGTTTGCCTGCTGCGCCACAGTACGGTGCAGTTCTCGGAGGATGCTGCGGAGGCCGCAGAACTGAATCAAAAGGCGCTGTTCAGCACCCAGGAGATGACCCCGCAGCAGCGCAAGCAGGTTGACTCATTTGCCGTGCGTGTACTGGATGCCTGCAAGGGCAGCTGGACAACCTGGGAGAAAATACGGTACCGGCTATGGAACTGCCTGTATTGAAAACAAGGAGGAAGGAAAATGCACAAAAGAGTAATGGCTCTGCTGCTGAGTCTGGTGCTTCTGCTCTCTGCCGCCATGCCGGTCACGGCGATGGCCGCAGAGGAGTACGCCGGTAGCTTTGTGCTTGTGGCTATGAACGCCAACAGCACCATCGTGGAGCCGACCCGTATCCAGTATAAATCTGGGCAAACCATTCAACAGGCGCTGGCGGATTCAGATATTGACTTTGTCGGCCTGGAAAACGGATTCGTCTATGAGATCAACGGCGTTTCCGCCAATTACCTGCTCTATTATGACAAGGGTGGCTATAAGCTGGACGCTCCGGCTTCTTCCGTCAAGGCCCTTTGCTTCCATGTATCTTCGACTTATTCGGACGCAGCTATCCAGCTGATTATCCAAATGGCGGATTACCTGGACATGACCAACCATGTGCAGAATTATCCGGCAGCGGCCAATGCCTACGCAACGGCGCTGAAGGGCCTGCGGACGGCAACTGCCGACTCGGCAGGACCATTGCTGAAAAACCTGAAAGACGCCATTGCCGAATATGCGGCCCTTCTGGACGGGACCAAATACACCGTCTCCGCCACAGCAACCCAAAACGGCAATGCGGTGGAGGCACCGATCCTCTCCCTTACGGATGTCTATGGCAATGTTACCACCGGCACCGGCAGCGTCCAAGTCATCGCCGGCGACTATAAGTTCTGTGTGTCCGACGGCGGATATAACCGCACAGAGGGAACGCTGACGGTCTCCGCCGACGCCCAGGTCGCTGCGACCCTGCCCTACGGCGAGTGGTTCGGCAATATCCGGCTGCTGGATGTCGATCAAGAACCTTACCGCGCTGCACAAAACCGTGCAAACCACACGGCGCAGTATTGGATCGAGGATACAGCCAATGCTCTGAGCAGCGTGTATCTGAATGCGGCGATGGGCAATGTCCCGAATACCAAGACCACCAAGCTCCGCACCATCTATACCGGCACCAACGGCAAGGATATGTCGGGCATATCCCGCAGCTGGAACAGCACAGCCACATCCCTTACTTATCTGCTGACCTCTGGCATGGAGGGCAAGACCTTCGCGCTGGAAGCACAGTATACAGGCTCGGACGGCTACACGCAGATTCAGTCCTACGATGTCACCGTGACCCGTGTGCCCACGCTGAAGGCTCTGGCAGCCACGGCGGAGGGGACCAAGCTGCCCCTGGAGTTTGCGCCCAACACCCGGGAGTACAGCCTAAAAACCGTGTCCTCCACTGTGGATATTGACGCCGCACCATTTGGTGAGGATTATACCGTCACCGGAACCGGGGCGGTGCAGCTGACCGGAGACACGCAGGATCACATGATTCAGGTAGCAGCGCCCAACGGGGAGCAGAGCACCTATACCCTCCACATTCAGAAGGTAGCTTCCGTACCGGTGACGCTGGCTGTGCCTTCCGGAACAACGGTGCAGGTGATCAATGGAGCAGGCTCCGAGATTGCCCCGGTGGACGGGATCTATCACCTGGTCCCCGGCGAGAGCTATACCTGCATCGCCACGAAGAACACCTGGTATCATACGCAGATCACCTTCACGGCCTCCAGCGGACTGAATGTGTCCGTCCCGGAGCCTGTCACCACCGACTGGCTGACCGATCTGGCATTCTACAACGGCACCTATGCTTCCAGCCGGATCGCCTACGCCGCCGACAAGACCTTCACGGCGGCAGACCACACCTACAACTATACGGTGTCCGACTGCAACAGCTCCGTTGCCATGCAGGCCACGGCAACCGGAACCGTGACGGCGCTGTATCGGACCCAAAGCACCGTGCCGGAGATTCATAATCTCGCACGGATGGAGACGATCACAACGCCTGTCAGCAAAACGGGTCTTGCTCAGAGCCTGACCTACGCCGTGGCCAAGGCCGGTTACGGCCAGACGGTGACGATCCGCATTTCCAAGACAGAAAACGGCACTACCTGCTATCAGGACTACAATATTCAGCTGCTGCGGCAGCTGCACCTGTCCAGCCTGACTATTGCCACAAAGGGTGAGACACTGCCCTTTGTAACTCCAAAGGGCGCAACGGCCCGCTTTGATCGAGATACCACGGATTATTATGTTAAGGTAGACCGGGAGACCGCCGCTCTCTACCTCTCCGGCACCTATCCCAACAGCAGAACAGACACCGCCTGCTGCGGCGGGTACTATGCCAAGGTCAACGGCGTACGCTATGATACGCTGGCCGGCGCGGAAGCGGTCCTGAACACAGACCTTTATAATGAGGATATTTCGGTACAGGTCTGCCACGCAGATACCGGCAGCATTGAGCTGACCTATACCGTCCATGTTCAGAAAAGTGACCCCATCCAACTGACCATCCAAACGACCCCGGCGGATGCCACGGTGTTCCTGACCAACGACCTGAACGGCAAGCGCATCGTGGAGAAAAACGGCACCTACAGCCTGACCCCCGGTGCCAGCTATTCCTACACTACCACCTGCGCCGGGTACATCGGTCAAACGGTGGAGCACTATACCGCCCCCGACAAGGACGGTACACTGACCATTACGCTAAAGAAGGCTCCAGCCAACGACAAGCTCATCAATTTCGATTCTGCGTGGCCCCACTTACGCCAAAACAATGAGAATAACGGTGTGGTGGACTACAAGACGCCGGTCTACGCCAAGGATGCCGAGCTGTACTGGGCTACCTCCATTGGATCCGGCTACGATGTGAACGCCTGCGGCTGCCCCATTTTGGTGGACGGTGCCATCTACACCTACTCCGGCTCCCGCATTTACAAGGTGGATGCTATCTCCGGCGAAATTCTCATTGATAAGCCCATGGATCACAACTCCAGCTTCGCCATCAACCCGCCCACCTACGCCAACGGCATGATTTTCGTGGGCCTGTCTGACGGCACGATCCAGGCGTTCGACGCCAATACCCTGGACTCCCTATGGATCTATCGGGACTCCATCGGCGGTCAGCCCAACAGCTCTATTGTCTATCACGATGGCTACATCTACACCGGTTTTTGGGTAGGCGAGATCAACGAGGCCCACTATGTGTGCCTGAGCGCCACCGACGAGGACCCCACGCAGACGATGGAAGAAAAGCTCCCCACTTGGTACTACACCAGCAAGGGCGGCTTCTATTGGGCCGGTGCCTATGTGTGCGACGACTTCCTGCTGATCGGCACGGATGACGGCGCTTCCGGCTACACCACCGGCAAGCCCAGTCTGCTGTCCTTTAACCCCAAGACCGGCGAACTGCTGTCCTCCTACAAGATGAATGTGACCGGCGACATCCGCAGCTCTATCACCCATTACAACGGCAAGTATTACTTCACCAGCAAGGGCGGCTACTTCTACGAGGCCACTGTGGACGAAAAGGGTACCATTGAGGATGTCCGCACCTTGAAGCTCTACAACTATGCGGACGATCCCGCCAATCCCGCCATGTCCACCTGCACACCCACCATTTACAATGGGCGGGCCTATATCGGCATCTCCGGCACGGCACAGTTCGGCGCATACAGTGGCCATAACCTTACGGTCATCGACATCCCCAACTGGGAGATTGCCTATACGGTACGCACCCACGGCTATCCCCAGACCAGCGGTGTTCTGACCACTGCCTATATGGAGGAGACAGGCTGCGTCTATGTGTATTTCTTCGATAACTTCACCCCCGGCAAGCTCCGGGTGCTGGAGGACAAGCCCGGTCAGACCGAGGTTTCTCTGAAAACCATGGAGACCTATACCGCCAGCGGAAAAACGGAGACCTATACGACGCCCTACAACATCTTCACCCCCAGCGGCGCACAGGCGCAGTACGCCATCTGTAGCCCCATCATGGATGAGTACGGCACCATCTACTTTAAAAACGACTCCGCCTACCTGATGGCCGTGGGCAGCACCATTGAACGCATCGAGGTCACGAAGCTGCCGGACAAGACGACCTACAATGTAAAAGACACCTTCGACCCCACCGGTATGCAGGTAACGGCCTACTACGCCAACGGCATGACCCGCGATGTGACAAAGTATGTCACCTGGTCCGATAAGCCGCTGAAGGCCAGTGATACCGACTTCCAGATCACCTTCCCCTACGCCATGTACCAAAACCGAGAAAACAGCGACACCCTGGAGATGGAATACGGCGTCCACTGCGATAAGCCCATGACTACCCTGACCCTGACCATTGGGGACCAGACCGAGGTCAAATACGGTGATGTAAATGGGAATGGTAAAGTCGATTCCACGGATGCCGCCATTGTCTACCGTTATGCAAATGGAAAATATCAGTTGTCTGCGGATCAACTTTTGGCAGCTGATGTAAATGGTGATGGTGTCGTGAATACGACGGATGCTGCATTGATCTACCGTGTAGCAAACGGAAAGCTGTCAAAGTTCCCGGTGGAACAATAAATCATAGTGGTACACGGAAATAACCCGGATATGAAATGACCTCCCCAGCTTGCCCACCGTGCGCATTGTACGGTGGGTAAGCCGCACTGACGGCAAAAAAACATTTCTGCAAGGAGAAGACGCCTATGAAAAAACATTCCATTGCGCTGCTGCTCCTGCTGGTGCTGCTGACCGGCTGCGGCGCAAAGACAGAGGAGGCACCATGGCAGACCGCCTACCGTGAAACGGGTAAATATCTACAAGAGCAAGATGCGCTTTCCGCAGGCTCTGTTGGCGGCGAGTGGGCGGTGATCGGCCTGAGCCGTGCCGGACTTCTCAGTGATGAGACTGCGCAGAGCTATGAGCAGACGGTAGAGGACTATGTCAAGCAAGCAGGTTCCGTGCGGCTGCACCACGCGAAATCCACTGAGAACTCCCGCGCCATCTTGGGCCTGACGGCTGCCGGATATAATGCCGCCAACATGGCGGGCGTTGATCTGACGGCGGGCCTAACCGACATGGCCTATCTGCGGGCACAGGGTACCAACGGCCCCATCTGGGCGCTGATCGCGCTGGACTGCCATGGCTACGATATTCCCCAGTGCGCCGATGGCGAGGAGCAGACCACCTGCGAGGGACTGGTGGCGGAGATTCTCTCCTATCAGTGCAGCGACGGCGGCTGGGCGTTGATGGGCGACGAATCCGATGTGGACATGACCGCCATGGCCCTGACATCTCTGGCCCCTTATCAGGAGGAGACAGACATCAAGGCGGCAGTTGACGCGCCGCTGACCTATCTGTCCGATGCCCAGCAGGCCGATGGCGGCTTCATGAGCTGGGGCGCGGCCAACAGCGAGTCCTGCGCACAGGTCATCGTGGCTCTGACGGCGCTGGGCATTGATTCCGCAGCGGACAGCCGCTTCGTAAAAAACGGCGCGTCCCCGCTGGACGGCCTGTGCGCCTTTGCCTGCGAGGGCGGCGGCTTCCGTCACAGCGATGAGGTATGGCTACCGAGCAGGGCTTCTACGCACTGGCCGCCTGCGACCGCTTCCGGCAGGGCCAGACACGCCTGTTCGACATGACGGATATTGAGGTGAAGTGATATGCGGCGATCCAAACCTCTGTGCACATTGCTTCTGGCACTGCTCCTGCTGACCTGTGCCGGAGGGAAAACCGGCTCCTGTAGAGCCACAGGACAGCGATGTGGATGCGGACACAAAGTATACCTGCATCATATCCATCTCTTGCGAGACGATCTTGGACAATATTGATAAGTGCGTTGAGAGCAAGAAAGCCCTTGTGCCGGAGGACGGTATCATCCTTCCAGCCACAGAGGTAACGTTCAGCGACGGCGAAAGTGTCTACGATGTACTGCAGCGTGTCTGCAAGGCAAATAAGATACACATGGAGTCCAGCTTTACGCCGGTGTATAACAGTGCCTATATCGAGGGTATTCACAATCTGTACGAGTTCGATGTAGGGAAGCTCTCCGGCTGAATGTATGCCGTCAACGGATGGTTTCCTAACTACGGCTGCTCCCGCTACCAACTGAATAACGGCGATGTGGTGGAGTGGTGCTATGCCTGCGATCTGGGAGAAGATCTCGGCAGTGGTATGGGAGGATAATGGAGGCACCAGAATATAGAGAACGCTGATATAGGAAGCGGAGTTCCCGGAACACATTGGCCTCTGGAGATATTCGAGAGGCCGCCTAACCATGCGACCAGACAACACAACAAAACGGACAAAAAGCCAAGGATGGCCCTTTGCGGCCATCCTTGGCTTTTTGTCCGCTTTTCATTATGCGAATACCAATTTCATTGCCGTGCCCCACCGTTTCTGCCGTTTGCGAGTTCTTCACAAATGACGAAACGGAGGGAATAAAAGGTCCCGTCAAGATTTATGCGCAAAATTGTTTGCAGGCTCCGGCGGAGTGAAGTCAGCCGGCAACGGAGGCGTCGTCCATAACCGTCTCCAAGTGCTTCATGTTCATGTATTTCTTGTTGCCCCACTGGGTGCCCGCCACATGGCGCAGCCGTGCGCAGACCAGCATCAGGGCGGAGTTGCCGTCCGGGAACGTCCCCACCACGCGGGTTCTGCGGCGGATCTCCCGGTTCAGCCGCTCGATCACGTTGTTGGTGCGGATGCGCGTCCAGTGCTCGCTGGGAAAATCGCAGTAGGTCAGCGTCTCCTCAATGCCGTCCTCGACCTTCTTGGCAGCCTCCTTCAGCTTCATGGCGCGCAGCTCGGCGACCACAGCCTTTGCCTTCTCGCGGGATGCCTTCTTACTCTCCTGGGCGTGGATCGCCTTGAGCATTTTTGCCACAATTTTGACCTTGGATTTGGGCACAACAGAGAAAACGTTGCGGTAGAAATGCACCGTGCAGCGCTGGTATTTGGCGCCCGGGAACACCTCGCCCACGGCCTCCAACATTCCCATGCACTTGTCACCGACAATGAGCTTTACGCCGTCCAAGCTGCGTCCGCGGAGCCACTGGAGGAAACTGACCCAGCTGGCCTTGTCCTCCTTCATGCCCTCTGCGGCGCCCAAAACCTCACGAAAACCGTCCTCATTCACGGCGATCGCCACCAAAACAGAAACATTTTCGTACTCTCCGCCCCAGTTGCGGCGCAGGTAGATGCCGTCCACGTAGACGTATGGATAGCGCCCGCCCTGTAACGGGCGGTTGCGCCAGTCCTCGATGTGAACATAGGCTTTCTTGTTCAGTTCGCTGATGGTAGCGGGCGACACCTTGCTGCCCCACAGTGCCTCTGTGATGTCCTCCACCCGGCGCACGGAGACGCCTGCCAGGTACGTCTCGATGAGTGCCTCCTCCACGCTGCTCTCCCGGCGACGATACCGCTCGATGATGGCGGTTTCGAAAGATACGCCCTTGAGCCGGGGTACATGGAGCGTGACGTCACCGGAGGTCGTGGTAAGATTTCGGTCATAGTGGCCGCTGCGGTAGCCCTGACGGGCCTCGCTGCGCTCATAGCGGGCGGCCTGCGTCAGAGACTCCGCCTCCTTCTCCAGCAGCTCGTTCAGGGTTTCCTCCACGCTGCCGCGGACCAATTCCTTGATTTGGCCCTTGATTACTTCCTCGTTTAGCTGTACAATTTTCTCGGACATAGTTTGCTTGCTCCTTTCGAATGTTTGTGTGGTAACTTCATTCTACCAGAGCCTGCAAGCTATGTCTTCTTTTATGCGATTTTCAATTTGCGCAACTTATTGTACATTATCAAAAAAATCAAATTTCTTATATGAAAATCATCAAATTTGATTGAACTTTGCAAAGATTTATGCTATAATTTTCATATACTTATATGAGTTTTCTATCAAGGGGGTTGTAATTATGGCTGTTAGTTATAAAAAGCTTTGGAAATTGCTCATTGATAAAGATATAAAAAAGCGATCTTGAGCGTGAAGCAAAAATCACTCATTATTCATTGAGTAAGCTTTCACAGGGCAAGGATGTTTCTACTGAAGTCTTAGGCAAAATTTGCGAAACGCTGGATTGCACGCATTAATGAACACACCTCAGAATTATCCTGCGATTCAGTTATTGATGCTATCAAACAAAATGCTGATGTTATTGCATTTGAAGCGAATTACAAAGAAGCTTTCCAAGCGCTTGAAGATCAGCTCTATGAGCTTTTGATCGACAATCAGGTAAAAAACGTTGCTGCTCTGAAAAAAGAAATCACCAATCGTATTTTTGAACTATGTCAGCAGTTTGGCATTGTGGACAAGTATCTTGTATATAAAGCCTTTGACGATGTTTGGGAACAAATCAGCCTTGGTTTGGAAGCAATCCGCTGGGTACCATTCTTCATTATTCACAATTCTGTATAAATAAAGAACAACTCATGTGGGATTGGGGATATGACTCACTCATTATTGGAATAAGAAAATAACTGCAAAGGAGATTTTTACTATGAAAGAAATAATTTTAGGAAATCACATACGAAAGGTTCCTTCAGTTGCAGTTGGATGCATGCGCCTTTCTGAAAAATCGAAGGATGAGATGAATCGTTTTATTCATGCAGCTCTGGAACAAGGTGCATATCTCTTTGATCACGCGGATATCTACGGCGATGGTATGAGCGAGAGCATATTCGGCGAAGCGTTCGCAGATGATTCATCCATAAAGCGTGAAGATATTTATCTTCAGTCAAAATGTGGCATCCGTCAAGGCTTCTATGATCTCTCAAAGGAGCACATTCTGAAATCTGTCGATGGCATTTTACAAAGGCTCCATACAGATTATCTTGATCTTTTGCTTCTTCACCGTCCGGATGCACTCGTAGAACCGGAAGATGTTGCTGCTGCATTTGATGTTCTTTATGAAAGCGGAAAGGTACGCCATTTTGGAGTTTCAAACCATAAGCCGATGCAGATTGAACTGCTGCAGAAATATGTCCGCCAACCACTCGTTGTCAATCAGGTTCAGTTCAGCATCCCTGTTTCCAATCTTGTTGCAAATGGCATGGAAGTCAATATGGAAACCCCAGGTTCAATCGATCACGATGGAAGTCTGCTCGACTACTGCCGCCTCCACAATATCACTCTCCAGGCATGGTCTCCGTTTCAGATGCCGGCATGGAAAGGCTGCTTTCTCGGAAGCGACGAATACCCTGAACTGAATAAAAAACTTCATGTGATTGCCGAAAAATATAATGTCAGCGATACTACTATTGCGGCTGCGTGGATTTTACGTCATCCGGCAAATATGCAGATTGTTACCGGCACTGCAAGTGAAAGCCGCCTGAAAGAAATTATCGCGGCGTGCGATATTACTCTGACTCGTGAGGAATGGTATGAGCTGTACCTGGCGGCAGGTCATCTGCTTCCGTAGGGATTATCGATTACCAGCATTATTTTCAAAATGCTGGTAATCCTTAGAATTAGCAAGTTGTACAAAAGAATCTTCTCTTTTACGAAGTCTGGTCTCATAAACGAGATAAAGGTTCTGGCAGATGCAGAGCTTGTGTTGAGCAGATCAGAGTACACGACCTCAGACACAGTCACGCCAGCTTACTTATTAATTAGGGCTGTGATGACTTGATGTTAGCAGACAGGCTCGGACATAAAAAGGTATCCACAACACTTAACACATACTCCCATCTGTTTCCACATAAACAGCAGGAGCTTGTGCATAGTCTGGAATCATTGCAGGCAACAGATTCGCCAACACCTGAACCACCATCTGATAACCCTCTGCTTGAAGCCGTAGGTATCACATGTGAAGTGCCGCAGACTCAGAGCAACGGCTCAGATGTAACAATCCGACCTCAGTTTGGACCTGCGTTAGTACCATCAAATACCGCATTAGGGAAAATCATCCAGATGCCACAGCGAAAGATCATATAGTAGAAATCCCGCAGTCATCAGGGTTTCTTACTATTAAAGTTAATGACAACCAACTGAAAACGATAGAAAAAGAGTAGTTGCTATTAGTGAGTGGAGGGTGCGGACATTTTTTTGGACTATCTAAGTGACCAATCCAAGTCTATGTCTGTACTCTATAGGACTCAAATATCCTAATGATTTTTTTATTCTTTGGGATACTCCCGTTTCATCACTTTCCTCAACCAAAGAAATGTCTTTTTCAAAACTAAACGAACTAGAGAAACAATGTAAAGAAATTCT
>ENA-UEQJ01000902-UEQJ01000902.1-human-gut-metagenome-genome-assembly--contig:-NODE-902-length-24569-cov-11.165523_pt1 | contig 24569 bp, 19 predicted proteins | sample MGYA00242937_ERZ507938 | MGnify/ENA primary metagenome ERZ507938 (study PRJEB26167, sample SAMN06115437) | human gut metagenome | host: Homo sapiens | place: China:Gansu | collected 2015-07-03...
GACCCAGACATCATAGCCGTCGCGCTGGAACACCTCGCTGGGCCGGACCGTGACCATCACGATCACATCACCGGCAGGGCCGCCGTTGGCACCGGCATCGCCCATGCCGCGCAGTGCAAAGCTCTGATCGTCGTCGATGCCCATGGGGATGGACACCTCCAGCGTTTTCCTGGCGGCAGTTTTTCCGCTGCCGTGGCAGACCTTGCAGGGGTTCTTGACCAGCTTGCCCTTGCCGCCGCAGCGGGAGCAGGGCTGCTGGGTCTGCATCACGCCAAAGGGCGTGCGCTGCTGCCGGATGACATAGCCGCGGCCGCCGCAGTCCGGGCAGGTCTCGGGGCTGCTGCCGGCGGCGCAGCCGCTGCCATGGCACTCCGTGCACTCCTGCTGGCGAGTGATGGTGATGTTCTTCTTGCAGCCATGCACGGCCTCATCAAAGCTCAGGGTGATCCGCACACGGATATCCTGGCCTTTGCGGGGGGCGTTGGGGTTTGCCTGACGGGCAGAGCCGCCAAAGCCGCCGAAACCGCCGCCAAAGATATCACCGAAGATATCGCCCAGATCGACCCCATCGCCGCTAAAACCGCCAAAGCCGCCCGCGCCGCCGCCGTTCTGGGCTGCATAACTGGGGTCCACACCGGCAAAGCCGTACTGATCGTACAGCTGGCGCTTTTTCGGGTCCGAAAGCACCTCGTTGGCTTCATTGACTTCCTTGAACTTTTCCTCGGCATCCTTATCGCCGGGGTTGTAGTCCGGGTGGTACTTCATGGCCAGCTTGCGGTAAGCCTTTTTGATCTCCGCATCGGTGGCCGTTTTGGATACTCCCAGCACTTCGTAGTAATCGCGCTTTTCCTGTGCCATAACCATACCTCTATAAAACCAGCAAAGGCCGCCCCGGCAAAACCGGAGCGGCTTTTGCTTTTATCCGGCACGCCTGCCCGCCGGTTTGGCCGGGCATCTGCCGTTTGTGTCAGACTTTAGACTTCCTTGAAGTCAGCGTCCACAACGCCGTCATCGTTGGGCTTCTGCTGGTTGTTTGCGCCAGCATCGGGGCCGGGCTGTGCGCCTGCAGCCTGCTGGGCAGCAGCGGCAGCCTGATACATCTTCTCAAAGACATGGCTCAGCTCATCCTGCTTTGCCTTGATCTCATCGATGGAACCGGACTGAACAGCGGTCTTGAGGTCGGCCAGCTTTGCCTCAGCTTCGCTCTTCACGTCAGCGGGCATCTTGTCGCCGTTCTCCTTCAGCATCTTCTCAGTCTGGAACACCATCTGATCAGCGCCGTTGCGGATATCGACCTCTTCACGCTTCTTCTTATCATCGGCAGCAAACTGCTCAGCTTCCTTCACAGCCTTGTCGATATCTTCCTTGGACATATTGGTGGAAGCGGTGATGGTGATGTTCTGCTCCTTGCCGGTGCCCAGATCCTTCGCGCTGACCTTCACGATGCCGTTTGCATCGATATCAAAGGTGACTTCGATCTGAGGCACACCACGGGGAGCCGGAGCAATGCCATCCAGGTGGAACACACCCAGGCTCTTGTTGTCGCGGGCAAACTCACGCTCGCCCTGCAGAACGTTGATCTCAACAGAGGGCTGGTTATCAGCGGCAGTGGAGAACACCTGGCTCTTGTGGGTGGGGATGGTGGTGTTGCGGTCAATGATCTTGGTGCACACGCCGCCCAGGGTCTCAATGCCCAGGCTCAGCGGGGTGACATCCAGCAGCAGCAGGCCCTTGACATCGCCCTGCAGAACGCCGCCCTGGATGGCAGCGCCCACAGCCACGCACTCATCGGGGTTGATGCCCTTGAAGGGCTCGCAGTTCAGTTCCTTCTTGACTGCATCGTAGACAGCGGGGATACGGGTGGAACCACCGACCATCAGGACCTTCTTCAGGTCAGAGGGACGCAGGCCTGCATCCTGCAGAGCCTTGCGGACAGGGGTCATGGTGCGGTCGACCAGATCAGCGGTCAGCTCATTGAACTTTGCGCGGGTCAGGGTCATATCCAGATGCTTGGGGCCGGTAGCGTCAGCAGTGATGAAGGGCAGGTTGATCTGGCTGCTCATTGCGCTGGACAGCTCGATCTTTGCCTTCTCAGCAGCTTCCTTCAAGCGCTGTGCGGCCATCTTATCCTTGCGCAGGTCGATGCCGTTCTCGTTCTGGAACGCATCTGCCATCCAGTCGATGATGCGCTGGTCGAAGTCATCGCCGCCCAGGTGGGTATCACCGTTGGTGGCCAGAACCTCGGTCACGCCGTCGCCCATCTCAATGATGGACACATCGAAGGTGCCGCCGCCCAGGTCGTAGACCATGATCTTCTGGTCCTCTTCCTTATCGATGCCGTATGCCAGAGATGCGGCAGTGGGCTCGTTGATGATACGCTTGACGTTCAGGCCGGCAATGGTGCCTGCGTCCTTGGTTGCCTGACGCTGGCTGTCGTTGAAGTATGCAGGAACGGTGATGACTGCATCGGTGACAGTCTCGCCCAGATAAGCCTCAGCATCTGCCTTCAGCTTCTGCAGGATCATAGCGCTGACCTGCTGGGGAGTGTACTCCTTGCCGTTCAGGGTCACCTTGTGGTCGGTGCCCATGAAACGCTTGATGGAAGCAACGGTGTTCTCAGGGTTGGTGATGGCCTGACGCTTTGCGACCTGACCCACCAGACGATCGCCGGTCTTGGTAAAGCCGACCACAGACGGGGTGGTGCGTGCACCCTCAGAGTTTGCGATAACAACGGGCTCGCCGCCCTCCATGACAGCCACGCAGCTGTTGGTAGTACCAAGGTCGATACCAATGATCTTACTCATAATGAAAACTCCTCTCGAAAGAACAACTCTTGTTTATGTGATGCTCAAGTTTTTGCTTAGCGGATGGTATATTCAAAACTCCCTTGCGGAAGTTCAGGCGTTGTTATTCGGCCACCACAACGGTCGCATGGCGGACGATCTTGTCGCCCAGCTTGTAACCCTTCTGGTAGACGGTGACCACCGTGCCGCTCTCCTGCCCGTCCGGGGCGGGGATCTGCTGCACGGCGTTCATGAAGTTGGGGTCAAAGGGCTTACCCAGCGCTTCGATTTCCTCCACATGGAGGGCTTCCAGCGCCTTGGCGGCTTTGTCCAGCGTCATGACCACACCCTTCTTGTAGTTCTCGTCGGTGGTAGGAGCGTTGGCCGCCATATCCAGCGTGTCGAGAATGGGGATGATCTGGTTCACGGCAAAAGAAATGCCGTCGTTGAACTTCTGGTCGGCTTCGCGGGTGGAGCGCTTGCGGTAGTTGTCGTACTCGGCAGCCATGCGCAGCAGCTGTTCCTTGGCCTGTGCGGCGTTCTGCTCAGCCGCGTCCAGCTTAGCCTTGACGGCTTCCATCTCGCGGGCCTTCTTGTTGAACCAGCCGCCGTCCTTTTTCTTGTCGTCCTTCGGGTCGGCAGCTTCTTCTGCGGCGGGCTCCTGTGCGGGAGCTGCCTGCTCTGCCGTTGCCTCCGGAGCGGCGGTGGGCTGCTGCTCCGCTTCCGCAGCGGGAGCAGTCTTTTTGGTTTCTTCGCTCATTCCAGATCCTCCTTATAGATCACAGTCCGCCGGGGTGCGGCAGCCTGCGGGGTGTCTTTTCGTTTGCCGCTCATGCCCTCGCCCAGCTGGTCTGCAAAGTAATGCAGCAGCGGCATCAGCTTCTGGAAGGGCATCCGGGTGGGGCCGATCAGGGCAATGGAGCCCCACAGGCCTCCGCCCACCAGATACCGGTCGCTCACGATGCACATGCCGGGGATCTGCGGCTCCAGATCCTCGCCCAGCAGCACGCTCTCATTGCGGTCTGCAGGGGGTGCGATGAGGCCAGCGGCCTGTTCCTCGTCGTTCAGCAGGGTGAGGATGTCGCCCACCTTGCCGTCCAGCTGCGGCCAGTCCAGCAGGTGCTGCTCGCCGCCCAGAAAGACGTGGGGTTTGACCGAGTCCTGCAGGATGGCGGCGGCGGCGCTGATGACGGGCACCAGTTCCGGGTCGATCTGACTGCACAGCTCGGCCAGCATCCGGCCGGACAGATCCACCGGTGCCACAAAGGTCAGGCTGTGGTTCAGCAGTGCGGCCAGGGCAGCAGCTTTCTCACGGGAGAGGCCGCTGCGCACCCGCGCCACCCGGGTGCGGACGTAACCGGCGGTGGTCACCGCCAGCACAGCGGCTGCGCTGCGGCCCACCTGCACCACCTCGTAATGGGCGATGCACAGGTCCTCGGCGCAGGGGGTGCTGACCGCGGCGGTACAGCCGCTGATGGCGGCCAGCGCTCTGGCGGCACCCTGTGCCAGCTTTTCCGGTTCATGATCCAGGCTGGCGAACACGGCATCCACCCGGGCGCGGGTCACGCGGTCCAGCGGCTGATCGTCCGTCAGCAGGTTGTCGAGATAATAACGGTAGCCCTTGGCGCTGGGCACGCGGCCCGCACTGGTGTGGGGCTGTTCCAGCAGGCCCAGCTTTGTCAGCGCCGCCATTTCATTGCGAAGAGTGGCGCTGGACACAGCCATGTCAAAGTAGTTGGCCAGCACACTGCTGCCCACGGGCTCGCCTTCGAGACCATACAGCGCCACGATCGCCTGCAAAACGCGTTGTTTGCGTGCATCCATCGTCATAGCGCCTGCCTCCTTTTTGCTTGGCTTTTCTTGTTTAGCACTCCTTGTTCCTGAGTGCTAAGACCATTATAGCCAATTTTCCGGTGCTGTCAAGGGCTTTGCAAAAATGTTTTGAAAGATTCATAATTCTGTCATAAACCCAGCAAAACTCCCCCAGTCATCGCTGCCGCGATGCCAGCCCCCAAGGGAGGAGCTTCCGCCGCAGGCGACTGAGGGAGTTTTCGTTTTCTTTTACTCTTCCATCTGCTTTGCCAGAAAGGCCGCCGCCACGCTCACGGCCTTGCACTGGGCTTCGTCCGGCGTGGCGGTGCGGTCCTCGGTCAGCAGCCCCACCGCACCGGCCACGTCCCCCGCCGCGATGATGGGCACCGCGCACAGCAGCACCCGGGCGGCCCCTTCGCAGGGCATCAGGGCCCGGTCCGGCTCGCCCTCGTTCCGGTAGGGGCGGCGGGCATCCATGAGCTTTTCCAGCGGCTGGCTGATGCTGCGGTCGGCCAGTTCCCGCCGACCTGCCCCGCTCACGGCCAGAATGTGGTCCCGGTCGGCCACAAAGGCGGTGAGGGCAAAGCTCTTGCTGAGCACCTCGGTGTACTGGGCGGCTACGGTGCTCATCTCCCCGATGGGCGAATACTTTTTGAAGATCACTTCCCCGTCCCCGGTGGTAAAGATCTCCAGTGGGTCCCCGCGCCGGATGCGCTGGGTGCGGCGGATCTCCTTGGGGATGACCACCCGGCCCAGTTCATCAATGCGGCGGACGATTCCGGTTGCTTTCATGCGGTGTTTCCTCCCTGTTTCCGGTTCTGCTTGCAATTGGCTGTGTCCATAGTATTTGTCAGCCAAGGGAATTTATACCTGCCATGCACGGTGTAAAAATCCCGCCGGGCGCGCCCCGTTTTTCTTTGCCCCTTCATTGTGTTTTGGGCGAGCTTCTGCTACAATAAACACAAATCCAACCACGAAAGGCAGGTGCCGGCATGGCACACATCCTCATTCTGGGCGGCGGGGCCGCCGGGCTGGCGGCCGCTCTGGCTGCCGCGCAGACAGACCCCACAGCCCGCGTCACGGTGCTGGAGCGCAGCCCCCGCCCGGGCAAAAAGCTGCTGGCCACCGGCAACGGCCGCTGCAACCTCGACAACGAGGGCATCACACCGGAAAGCTACTCTTCTGCTGACCGCGCCGCGCTGGACGCGCTGCTGCGCACGGTGAACGCCGCCGACCCACTGGGCTGGTTCCGTGCGCTGGGCCTTTACACCCGCACCGATGAGACCGGCCGGGTATACCCCTACTCCAATCAGGCCGCCGACGTGCTGGCCCTGCTGGAGCATCATCTGGCCCGCTGCAGCGTGGAGGTGCGTACAGGCTGCACCGTGCAGACCCTGAGCCAGAGCCGGGGCGGCTATGTGGTGCTGTTCTCCAACGCGGACGGTGCCGACGAGAGCTTACGGGCCGATGCCGTGGTCTGTGCCATGGGCGGCAGTGCCGGGCCGCAGTTCGGCACCGACGGCTTCGGCCCCCGGTTCGCCGCCCAGTGCGGCGGTGCACTGGCCCCGCTGTACCCCTGCCTGACCGCTTTGCAGTGTGCAAAGCCGGACAAGCGTCTGGCCGGCATCCGGGCCAAGGCCCACGCCGCCCTGTACAACGGCAGCACCCTGCTGGCAGATTACCGGGGCGAGGTGCAGTTCACCGACTACGGCCTGTCCGGCATCTGCATCATGGACCTGACCCGCCACCTGACCCCGGCGGTGAAAAACCCTGCCGTGGAGCTGGACCTCTTCCCGGACGTTGCCGAGGACGCACTTTCCGCGCTGTTCGCCGCCCGCGTACCGCTGCTGCCGGGCGATACGGCGGCAGACTTCTGGCTGGGCCTGCTGAACGCCAAGTTGGGCCGTGCCCTGTGGCAGGCCGCCGGCCTGCCGGACGCCGATGTGCACCGGCTCTCCGCCGCCCAGTGGCAGAAGCTGGCCCACACCGCCAAGCACTGGCGGTTCGACGGCCTGACCCCCTGCGGCTGGAAGCAGGCGCAGGTCACCGGCGGCGGCCTTGCCCTCACCGAGCTGGAACCGGATTTCCAGTTCAAGGGCTGCCCCGGCCTTTACTTTGTGGGCGAAACGCTGGACTGCGTAGGCCGCTGCGGCGGCTTCAACCTGCACTGGGCCTTTGGCAGCGGCCTTGCCGCCGGGCGCAGTGCGGCAAAACCGCGCCGGGCTGTACCGTCCCAGAAGCCTCCCCGCAAAAAGAAACATTGACAAAAAAAGCCGGGCCGTTCCACGATGCGTGGAACGGCCCGGCCGCGTTTTATCCGGTCTTACTGGCCGCGCTGCGCCGCTTCCTCGGCGGCCGCTTCGGCTTCTTCCTGTTTCTGATACTCCTCAAAGGCCGACCACATGGGCTCGATCTCCAGCCCCTTCACCCGGCGGTCCAGATAGTTTTTCGTAATGGCCACCACCGTACCGGACAGTGCCAGCACGCCGATGAGGTTCGGGATCATCATCAGGCCGTTGAAGGTATCGGACAGGTCCCAGGCAAGGCCCAGCTTCATGGTGGAGCCCACCACGGTCATGCCCACGAACACCACTTTATAGATGCGGCTGCCCGTGGTGCCGAACAGGTACTCCACCGCTTTCGTGCCATAGTGGCTCCAGCCCAGCGTGGTGGAGTAGGCAAACAGCAGGATGGAAATGGCGATGAACTTGGGGCCAAAGCTGCCAAAGGCAGCGGTGAAGGCCTGCCCCACCAAGGCGTTGTCCTGCACGTTGGCCAGCACCGCGCCGCTCTGCAGGTCCACCACGCCGGTGGTCAGGATGACCAGGGCGGTGAGGGTACACACCACGATGGTATCGGCAAACACCTCAAACACACCCCACATGCCCTGATGCACCGGCTCCTTGACGTTGGAAGCCGAATTGACCATGACCGCCGAGCCAAGGCCCGCCTCATTGGAGAAGGCACCGCGCTTGAAGCCCCAGGTGATGGTCTGGCTGATGCCGTAGCCCAGCGCACCGCCGCCGGCAGCCTGCAGGTTGAAGGCGCCCTTGAAAATGGCCCCGAAGGCTGCCGGGATGTTGCCTGCGTGCATCGCCACGATGACCAGGGCACCGATGATATAGAACACTGCCATCACCGGCACCAGCTTTTCGGTGACCGCCGCCACACGCTTCAGGCCGCCGATGACGATGAGCGCCGTGACCACCATGAGGGCCAGACCGGTGACGATGGTGGGCACCCCGAAGGCAGCATTCATGTTGCCGGCAATGGAGTTGAGCTGGCTCATGTTGCCGATGCCGAAGGACGCCAGAATGCAGAAGCAGGCAAACAGCACGGCCAGCACCTTGCCCAGCTGCTTGCAGCCCTTCTTTGCGCCCAGACCGTCGGTGAGGTAGTACATGGCACCGCCGCTCCACTCGCCTTTTTCATTTTTGCGGCGGTAGTACACCCCCAGCACGTTTTCCGAAAAGCTGGTCATCATGCCCAGCAACGCCATGACCCACATCCAGAAGATGGCACCCGGCCCGCCGGAGACGATGGCCGTGGCCACGCCCACGATGTTGCCGGTGCCGATGGTGCCCGCCAGCGCTGTACACATGCTCTGGAACTGGCTGATGGCCATGTCCTCCTTGCTGGTGTGGGCGGTGACGTCCTTGTTGGTAAAGATGGCTCCGATGGTGTGCCGGAGCCAGTAGCCCATTTTGCGGAACTGGAAAAATCCGGTGCGCACCGACATGATCAGGCCGGTGCCGAACAGCAGCGCCAGACCCGCCGGGCCCCAGACCACTCCGTTCACTGCATTGTTGATCTGCGTGATCCATTCCAGCATGGTAAATTTCCCCCTCTTACACAAAACAAAAAAGCAGACAGAACCCACCAAAGGCTCTGTCTGCAAAATTCAGGCGCATTCATTTTCCGCTGCCGGGCACGCCGCATTCCCGGCGGTGCCCTTGTGCGTACCAGACGATGGCTCTGTCCTTTTGCCTGAGAGATACAGCCGCCTTTCCCTGCGGCCTTACACCTTCGGCACCCGCTGCTGCGGGCTTCTCCAGAGTGCAGGGCAATGCTTCCCCGCACGTCTTTCCAGTTCTTTCTCTGTGCACAGCTGTGCACGACAGAAAGACTATACCATATTTTGCCCCCATGTGCAAGCTCTTTTTCCATCTTATGCCGCACGCAGCGCCGGAATGCAAAGCGGGACGGGTGGAAGCGACTCTGTGGGACGGGAGTTTCTCCGGCGGATGATCCGAGGGTGGGACCCTGTTGCCGCAGGCAATAGGGCGGGAGCTGGAAGCCCCGAACGTCCGCGGAGAAAGCTCCCGCCCCACAGGTCACACACCAAAAAACACCACCGCCCCCGGCCGCCGGGGGATAGGGTCCGGCAGACGGGGGCGGCAGTGCTTGTATCAGGGCAGAGAGATGGCTTAGTTGGCTTCGCCCTTGGGCAGCAGCCCGGCACGCTCCAGTGCCGGGCGCAGGGCCAGGTACAGCACCACCACGCACACGGTGGAGGCCACGCTGTTCACAAAGGTGACGCCGCCTGCGATCTTGGTCAGGGCCTGTGCCACGGTGTATTCCTGGCCAAAGATGTACACATTGCGGAAGTAGCCCAGGAACGGGTCCGTAAACACGTTCAGCAGCAGGCCGGAGGCCGCGGCCACGATCACCTTGACGAGGTAACCGCTGCTGTGCTTGTCCAGCTCCCGCAGCTTGAAGGCCTTATGGGCCACCGCGCCGCAGGTGATGCCGATGATGAACTTGAGCACAAAGGTGGTGATGGCGTAGCCCGGGTCACCGGCCAGGATGTCGGCCAGAGCCAGACCGATGGCACCGGCCAGACCGCCGGACACACCGTCCAGCAGCAGGGCGGTCAGGGCCGTGAAGGTGTTGCCCAGATGGAACGAGGAGCCGCCGTAGAACGGCACCCGGAAAAACAGGTAGGCCACCAGGCTCAGCGCGGCCATGACGCCGGTAAGGGCCAGTTCCTTGGTGGTAAAGGTGCGCTTGTACAGCACACTGCCAAACACGATGGCAACGACAACGACTGCCAGCAGCAGCCACATTGCAGTAGTAGACATGATTGCTTTCCCTCCAAATTTCAACATCGCCGGACTTTTCCGTTTCAAAGCCCCACCGGGGCTTTGATCGCTCACGCAGCCGCTTACCCACCATCCTACTTGACATTTGGGTGTCCGGCGGGTATGCTCCTATTATACGCGGAACTGACCTCATGAAAATACCCAGAACAAAGTTTTTTTATGGGGCCAGTTTGGCATTCTGCAAAAAGAGGAGGACACGATCATGGTCCATTTGACCACCGCACTGGAGCCGGGCTCCGGGGTGCCGCTGTACGAACAGCTGTACCGCAGTCTGGCCGGAGAGATGCGCACCGGGGCCCTGCCCGCCGGCACCCGGATGCCCGGCAAGCGGCGGCTGGCGGCGGAACTGTCGGTCTCGGTAAACACGGTGGACACCGCCTACCAGATGCTGGCTGCCGAGGGCTACCTTGCCGCCCGGGAGCGCAGCGGCTTTTATGTACAGGAATATCTGGCGCTGCCGCAGGTCGGGCCGGATGCACGGGGCCCGTCGCCCGCCCCGGCCGTGCCGGAGCCCGCCGCGCCGGAACCGCCGGTGCGGTACGACCTGTCCACCCGGGGCGTGGACCCGGGGCTGTTTCCCTTCCGCACCTGGGCGCGGCTGCAGAAGGAACTGCTGTACTCCTCCCCGGAGCTGCTGACCAACGGCGACGCCCAGGGTGACCTTGCCCTGCGGCAGGCGCTGGCGGATTATCTGGCCGAATACCGCGGCGTGCAGTGCGGTGCCCATCAGGTGGTGGTGGGTGCCGGTCTGGAATATCTGCTGGGCCTGCTGGCCCCGCTGCTGCACGGCACCGCCGCCGTGGAGACCCCCGGCTACCCCCGCGCTTTGCAGGTGCTGGAAAACACCGGCATGCGCTGCTGCTGCCTGCCCGTGGACGAGGGCGGCCTTTCGCTGGATGCACTGGACCGCTCCGGGGCCGCCGTGTGTTACGTTACCCCCAGCCACCAGTTCCCCACCGGGGTCACCATGCCGGCCGGCCGCCGGGCCGAGCTGCTGCACTGGGCCGCCCGCCGCCCCGGCCAGCGCTACATCATTGAGGATGACTACGACTCCGAGTTCCGCTTTGACACCCGCCCCCTGCCCAGCCTGCAGGGCATGGCCGGGGCCGACGGCCCGGTGGTGTACCTGTCCACCTGTTCCCGCAGCCTTGCGCCTGGCATCCGCATTGCCTACATGGTGCTGCCGGAACACCTGCTGCCCGCCTGGCACGCCAAATACCGGCTGTATTCCGGCACCGTGAGCCGCTTTGAGCAGCAGACGCTGGCCCGCTTCATCACCGGGGGCTATTTCACCCGGCATCTGGCCCGGGAGCGGGTTGCCTACAAGGCCCGCCGCGACGCTCTGACCGCTGCTCTGACCGCCGCCTTTGCGCCCGGGGAGCTCACCCTCACCGGCCTGCACACCGGCCTGCACCTGCTGGCACACCTGCGCAATGCCCCGCCGGATGCAGCCCTGCACGCGGCAGCAAGGGCGCAGGGGGTGCGGCTGAGCCTGCTCAGCGACTACGACCTGACCGGCAGCGGCAGCACCGCCCCCGGCACCTTTGTGCTGGGTTACGGCTCGCTGGCGGATGACGCCTGCCCGTCGGTGGGCGAAACGTTGAAAAAGCTCTGCACCGCCGCAAGGGACTCCTCGTTGAGGGTGTAACGCCCGGCCTGCTCGTCGCCCGGCAGGACCTGCGTCTCGATCTGCGCTTCGTTGTTGGCCAGAAATTCCAGCGTACGGTCCAGTGTGTCGAGGTCCAGTGCGGTCAGGTCGGTCAGCAGCGAAGCACTCACCGACCGCAGCGCCTGCGGCAGGGCCCCGGGCAGCAGGTCGAGGTTCTGGCGGAAAAAGGCATCCCACACCGCGCCCCGCGCCGCAGCCCGGTGGGCCTGCGGCACCACGGCGTCCGCGTCCATTCCGGTCAGAAAGCCGTGGGCTTCTGCCGCCGAAAGTCCCTGCACCCGGCTGTCGCGGCCATAGCGGGCCAGCTCTCCGGCGGTCATCGCCCCGGAAAAGCCCACCCGCACCGGCCCGTACCGGGCCGTGATGCGCTCCAGTACGGCCTCCGACAACGCCAGGTATCGGGTATCCTCCGGCAGGGGCAGGCACTCCATCAGTGCCTGTCGGCAGCGGGCCGGCCCCGCCGCCGTGTAGCAGTCGGCCAGCGCCGCGTCCTCGTCCGCAAAGGTCACCTGTAACCCGGCGGGCACCGCCAGCAGATGCACACCGTTCTGGCTGGCATTCAGGTAGGCCAGCACAAAGCCCGGCTGCTCCCCCGCCGTGCACACCAGCACGGTCAGGCGGTCGCTCTCCCGCGGGAGCTGTACCGCCACGCCCTGCTGGCTCCGGGCCGCCTGCCGCAGCTGGCGGCTGAGCTGCTGCCGACTGAGCAGCACGGTGCCGCCCACCAGCGGCACCAGCACCAGAAGCGCCGCCCCCAGTGCCGCCCAGAAGGGGTTCCACCCCCGGTGCCGGTCGTGCTGTGCATGCATCCTGCTCCCCTGCCTTTCTGCAGGGAGTATGGGCCGCTGTGCCGCAATTATGCAGCACGCGGCCTTTGCTCTTGTGTCCGGCCCGGTTTTGTGTTATGGTAAAAGATAGTTTTCATCCACTGCATCGAAAGGAGATCTCCCGTGGCAAACGCCGTTGAAACCCCATCCCAAAACAATCTGATGACCGAGGGCAGCATCGTGAAGAGCCTGCTGCTGTTCGCCCTGCCGCTGATCTTCGGAAACCTGCTGCAGCAGCTGTACAACACCGCCGACAGTATCATCGTGGGCAACTTTGTCGGTGCGAACGCGCTGGCCGCCGTGGGCTCCAGCGGTTCCCCCATCTATCTGCTCATCGGCTTCAGCCAGGGCCTGGCCGTGGGCGCAGGCGTGGTGGTGTCGCAGTTCCTGGGGGCCAAGGACCACCGGGAAGCCCAGGAGGCGGTGCACACCTCGCTGGCCATCGCCGTGATCATGGGCCTGCTGCTCACCGTCGGCGGCGTGGCCTGCGGCCGGGCCCTGCTGGTGGCCATGAATACCCCCGCCGAGGTGCTGGGGGATGCCGTGACCTACATCCGCATCTATTTTGGCGGCGTGCTGTTCAGTGTAGTGTACAACATGACTGCCGGCATCCTGAACGCCGCCGGAAACTCCCGCCGCTCCCTCATCTATCTGGCATGGGCCTCGGTGACCAACATCGTGCTGGATCTGGTGTTCATCGTGATCTTCCGCATGGGCGTGGCGGGGGCCGCCATCGCCACCGATATCAGCCAGCTGGTGTCCTGCGTGCTGAGCCTGCGGTTTCTGATAAAATCCACCGACGACTGCCGGGTGATCCCCCGCGAGATCCGCCTGCACAAAAAGATGGCCGCCCGCATCATCCGGGTGGGCCTGCCCACCGGCATCCAGAACATGGTCATCTCCTTTTCCAACGTGCTGGTGCAGGCCAGCGTGAACAGCTACGGTGCCGCCGCCATGGCCGGGTTTGCCGCCTACATGAAGATCGACGGTTTCAACATCCTGCCGGTGAGCAGCATCAGCATGGCCGCCACCACCTTTGTGGGCCAGAACTACGGCGCGGGCCGGCTGGACCGGGTCAAAAAAGGCACCTGGGTCACCCTGGCCATGGGCCTTGTGTACACGCTGGCCACCGGTGCCTTGCTGCTGCTCGGGCAGGACGCTATCATGCACCTGTTCACCAACGACGAGACCGTGGTATTCTTCGGCGAAGCCGCCATGCACTGGTTCTGCCCCTTCTATTTCCTGCTCAGCATCCTGCACGGGCTGGCCGGTGCGGTGCGCGGCACCGGTGCCAGCGTACCGCCCATGGTGGTACTGCTGGTGTCGCTGTGCCTGTTCCGCATCGTGTGGATCCAGTGGGTGCTGCCCCTCTTCTCCGGCATCGAAGGGGTGTTCATCCTCTACCCGGTGTCCTGGGCACTGGGTGCCGGGCTCATGATCCTCTACGCCTGGAAAGGCAAGTGGATGGAATATCACGCATGAAAAAAGCTCCCCTGACCTGTGGTCAGGGGAGCTTTTTGGTCACAGCTTCTCAAACAGCAAAAACCGGAATGCGATGTCGGTGGTCAGCTCCGGCAGGGCGGCCAGACGGGCCGCACCGTCGCGGGGCGTTTTCCAGTAATAGGGGGTCATGGCGAACAGCGCTTCCAGCTGGTCGTGGGGCACCGTGATGGTGCCCTGTACTTCCCGCTCGCCGATGGCCCGGAAGCCCGGGTAGGCAACTTCCTGCACCGGGTTCTTGTAAGGCGTATCGTAGAGCACGGCCTTCATCTGGTAGAGGTGTTCCGCGCCGGGCACCACATAGATCATGCGTCCGCCGGGGCGCAATACCCGCTGGAACTCTTCCTGCGCAAAGGGCGAGAAGCAGTTCAGCAGCAGGTCGGCCCAGCCGGTGCGCACCGGCTGGCTGAAGCTGGAGGCCACCGCGTACCGGGCGGCAGGCAGTGCTTTGGCGGCCAGACGCACGGCAGGCTTGGCAATGTCGAACCCGGCCAGCTGCAGCGGCCTGCCGGCCTTGGCAAACTGCTGCGCGATGCAGCGGTCATACCAGCCCTCGCCGCAGCCCGCATCCAGCAGATGCAGTGCGGCACCCGGGGCGGCAGGCTGGCCGTATTCCAGGCACAGCTCTCCCGCCGCCTGCCCGAAGATACCGTAATATCCGGCGTTCAGGAAAGCGCGGCGAGCCGCCACCATCTCTTTGCTGTCTCCGGGGGCTTTGGTGCGCATGCTCTGCACCGGCAGCAGATGCCAGTAGCCCTCTTTTGCACGGTCAAAGCTGTGGTTCCGGGCACATTTCAGGGACACATCCCCGGCAAGCGGCGCGCCGCACAGGGGGCACTGCCAGGGGGCAAATTCGTTCAGGTTCATACCTCGTCGCTGTGGTCCTCAATGGGGGCGGTGGCACCGCCGTGGGCGTTCATGTACTCCTCAAAGTTCGTGAACTTCTGCTGCGGCGGGCGGCGGCTGATGAGCACAAGGCCCGGGTCCTCGTCCTTTGCAGCGGGCTGACGGCTGCGGCGGCCGGTGTCGGCCTTGGGGGCGCGGCCTGCGCCGCCGGCGGCACTGCGGGGGCTGCCGGTGCGCTCATTGCGCTCACTGCGCGGGGCACGGCCTGCACCACCGGCTGCAGCCGGGCGGGCATTGCGGTCGTTCGGGGTGTTCCGGTCGCTGCGGCGGCCTGCATTGCGGCGGTCGCCGTTCGGGGCATTCTGGCCCTGCACGGCCTGAGCACCCTGCGCGGTCTTGATGGCCGGGGCAGCGGGAGCAGCCGGGGCCTTTCTGGCCGAGCGCAGCGGCGTTGCCTCCGGGGCGCTCACAAAGTGCGGGTCAAATTTGGGCTGGGCATTGCTGCCGCGGGCCGGGGCGTTCTGCTCCCGGCGGGGGCGGCTGTTGTTGTTATTGTTGGAACGGCGGTCATTGCTGCGCCCGCCGGAAGTACGCTTGGGATCATCCATGGTTCGTTCCTCTTTTTCCAGTTTTACGGGCTGCTTTGCCTGCGCTTTGGGCACGGCAGCAGCCTTTTTTTCAGGCTTTGCAGGGGCGGCCGCCTTCGCGGGCTTTGCCTGCTGTTCCGGCTGCTTCCCGGCCTGTTCGGGGGCAGCTTTGGGCTTTTTGCCGCGCACGGGCGGCTCCGGGCGCACCGGGGCGGGCACGCCGTCCCACGGGTGGCCGGACACCACTGGGATCTTCCGGCGGTTCAGCTTTTCGATGCCGGCCAGATACTCCTGCTCCTCCGGGGCGCAGAAGCTGACGGCGGTGCCGTCGGCTCCGGCACGGGCCGTGCGGCCAATGCGGTGCACATAGGTCTCCGGCACCTCGGGCAGGTCGTAGTTGAACACATGCGACAGCTCGCTGATGTCGATGCCGCGGGCGGCGATGTCGGTGGCCACCAGTACCCTGGTCTTACCGGCCTTGAAGTCCTCCAGTGCGGTCACGCGGGCGGTCTGGCTCTTGTTGCCGTGGATGGCCGCCGCTGGGATGCCCTGTTTGGTGAGGTCTCTTGCGATCTTGTCGGCCCCGTGCTTGGTGCGGCTGAATACCAGCGCGTTGACCACCGGGGGCTGCAGGTTCTTGATGAGCCAGGGCAGCAGGAATTTCTTGTTTCCCTTCTCCACATGGTACAGGCTCTGCTGGATGCGGTCCACGGTGCTGGACACCGGGTCCACCTTGACAAAGGCCGGGTCCCGCAGGATGCCGGCGGCCAGCTGCTCGATCTCGGCGGGCATGGTGGCGCTGAACATCAGGTTCTGGCGCACCTTGGGCAGCTTGGCGATCACCTTCTTCACATCGTGCACGAAGCCCATATCCAGCATACGGTCGGCTTCGTCCAGCACAAAGATCTCCAGATCCGACAGGTCGATAAAGCCCTGCCCGATCAGGTCGTTCAAGCGGCCCGGGCAGGCCACAAGGATGTCCACGCCCTTTTTCAGGGCCTCCACCTGCGGGGCCTGGCCCACACCGCCAAAGATCACGGTGCTGCGCAGGTTCAGATACTTGCCGTAGGCGTCAAAGCTCTCGCCGATCTGCAAGGCAAGCTCCCGGGTGGGGGTCAGGATCAGCGCGCGGATGGCCCCCTTGCGGCGGGGCGGGTTGGCAGTGAGGCGATCCAGCATGGGCAGCGCAAAGGCGGCCGTCTTGCCGGTGCCGGTCTGGGCACAGCCCATCAGATCCCGGCCGGACAGCACCGGCGGGATGGCCGCTGCCTGAATGGGCGACGGGGTCTCATAGCCTGCCTCCTGCACAGCGCGCAGAAGCGGGGCGGACAGATTCAGTTCTTCAAATGTCATGGTTCTCCTATGATTCGTTTCCATCGTTCGTTCTACCCCGGAACCCTCTCAGGCTCGCATCCGTTCGCCAGCTCCCCCCGAAGGGGGAGCTTTTTTGCAGAGAGATGGGGTTCCGGCATAGCCCGAAAGCTCCCTCTTCGGGGGAGCTGGCAAAACCGTCAGGTTTTGACTGAGAGGGTTTATTCCGTAATTTTCCGGCACTCGATATAATAGCGCTTTTCCTCCGCATGGCCCATGCTGAAGGTCTTGCGGGGCAGCACGCCGCCCATCACAACGCCCTTGAACAGGTCGCTCTTGGCAAAGGGCGGCATCAGGAAGGCCACAGCCCCCTTCTTGCACAGCGCGCGCACAGCCGGTTCATCGTGTACATAGTCCACCCGGCCCTCCGGGTGACGCTCCAGATAATACTCAATAAATTCGTCGATGGTGCCCACGGTAAGCGGCGCGGTGGGCTCCTCAAAGCTCAGCACGTTGGCCATGTGAGGGCCGGCCAGCGTAAAGGGCTGCTTTTTCTCGCCGCCAAAGCAGCAGCCTGCCATGTTCTCGTCGCTCCAGGTGATCAGCGCCAGCAGCACGGCAGCGCAGTCCACATTGAACAGCACCCGATGGATGGGCTCGATCTCGATAGCGGGCGAGTGGACGTTGCACACCTCGGCCAGGCACCACCGGGCCGGGTGGTTCTCGGCCTGCTCCGGGGTCAGGGTCTTTTTCAGCTCCTCCCAGCAGGCCTTGGCGGTGGCCAGCGAATGGTTGCCGTCGCCCACGGCCAGGGTCAGCGGGTCGCGGCGGGCAGCATCCGGGTATTTGGCATCAAAGGCCTCCTGACTGCCCAGCGCAGCCAGTGCCGTCTCGATCTGGTCGATCATGGCCGGGTCCTCCACGGCCCAACCGGCCACATGGCCGCCGCCCAGCATCAGTTCGCCCTCGTACACTTTGCGCAGCTCGTTCTTGCGGGCTGCGATGGGCTCGATGAGGGTGCACTGAGGGTCGTCGGCCAGCATCATGATGTGGGGCGTTTCCAGTGCGGCACCGGTGCGCACCTTCATGCGGGGCGGGATGCGGCTCTCCACCGTGCTCTCGCTGGGCCGCACGGTGCACTTTGCTCCGCGCTGATAGCTGTAGGCTTCCAGATCCACCTTGCCCACAAGGCCCTGCCGCACCCGGCCGCTCTGCTCGGTGCGCTCCACATACACAAAGCCGTCCACGGCGCGGGTGAGCACGTTCTGGGCATAATCCGCCATCGTGGCATGGATCTGCTCCACCCGGGCGTCCGCGTCGCCGTCCTCCAGATACACCTCCGGCAGGATCAGGTTCAGGGTGCTGGGGCTGCCGTCAGCCGCTTCTTTGGCCCGCTGCCAGTACTCGCGGTCGCTGGTGAACTGGTCGCAGGCAATGCAGCCCCACTGTTCCAGCGGGATCTGCTCCGCAGGCAGAAGGATGTGCGCAGGTGCAAAGCAAGTTGTGGTGTTCATGGTCGATTCCTCACTTTCCCGTATCATCAAAGACAATTACTGCATCACTCAGCCCGAAACGCGGTCGGTCTCAAAGCGGTCTGCGGCGTGTACGGTCAGGTTCTCCACCCCTGCATCCGTGGCCGCCGTTTCCAGCGCCTGCAGGGCATCGGCATCCATGGCCGCGTCCGAGGTCACCAGCAGGTTCTGCACGCCCAGGGTCAGGGCCGGCACATCCAGCGCCACACTGCTGTTCTTGCACTGATCCAGCGTGTAGCTGAACCACAGGGTCACCTTGCCCGACAAACGGTCCTGCAGGGCGGCGATGTCCGCCTTCAGCTGGTCGGCACGGGAGACCCCGTTGGTGGTACCGTAGTCCTGCTTTTTGCTCAGCTTGGGGAACTGCACATTGGTCAGCACCACCTGCTCAAAGCCCAGCTGCTGCACCTCTTCCACCAGGTCGCCCACATACTCCACTGCCGCCGTGGAATAAGGGTTCAGCCAGGGGTTGCCGTTCTTCTGGGCATCCAGCCACAGGGCGCTGCCGTTGTAGTGGATGGCCATGGAGGGGTCGGTGCGGGGCGAGATGGGGTCCTTGAAGGCCGCCAGCTGCGCCACCGGAATGAGCTTTTCTTCCCGCAGGATGGCCGCGATGTGCCCGGCGTCCAGCGGTTCGGCCACGATGCCGCCCGCCGCAGCCGCCGCCTGCGATGCATAGTAGATGTTTCCGGCCGCATCCTTCAGGGTCAGCACGGCGTATTCCACGCCCTGCGCCTTCAGCTGCTGTGCCGTGGTGCGGAGGGTGTCATCGTCCGTGAGGGCCGCCGTGTCCAGCTCCGCCCACCGGCCGGAAACGATCGCCTTGCCGTCAAAGACGTCCTCTTCCGGCTCCGATGCCGCCGAGGAAGCAGCCTCCGACGCGGCTGCCGAAGCCGCTGCCTGGGAGGATGCCGCCGCGCGGGATGCGCTCTCGGCTTCCAGATCCCGGTCCTTGACCACGGTGTACCAGGTGTGGGTAGCCCAGTCCAGCACATGGGGCGCGGCGAACCATGCCGCGGCCAGCACCACGGCCACCAGCACGACGATGCCCACGATCTTGCGGATGCGCATGCCGCGGCTGTAAAAGCTGCGGCGGTAGCGCTTGACCTTGGGCCGACGTTTATACTTTGCCATTTTGACTTACCTCCCTTTACAGGATCACCGAATGGCCGGTAAAGCCATAAATGGCCAGCGCCAGCACGCCGATGTACACCAGCGTGATGGGCAGGCCGCGGAACGCGGAGGGGATAGCCTTGCTGCGCAGGCGGTGCTGGGCCTCTGTGACCAGCAGCACAGCCAGCAGGTAGCCCACGCCGCTGCCCAGGCCAAAGCCCAGGCTCTGCATCAGCGTAAAGCTCTGGGTGCGCTCCACCAGCACGGTGCCCAGCACGCAGCTGTTCAGGGCTGCAGCGGGCACGATGCGCAGCAGCTTGCCCGCAAGGGGCAGGCGGCGGCCCAGGCCGAGCACCAGCTCTTCGGCGGTGCAGACCACGGCAATGGCGGCCACATACACCAGCGGGCGCAGCTGGGCGCGGTTTTCCAGCGAGACGATCCAGCTGCCGGCATACCAGGTCAGCGGGGCCACCAGCACCTGCGTGATGCACAGCTGCAGGCCGAACAGCCAGCTGCTGGTGCGGTCATCCCCCACCAGCTGCACCAGACGGGACACGCCCAGTGCGCGGGTAAAGATGGCATTCTGGGCAAACACGGCCAGCACCGCATAGCCAAAGAACACCACCCAGGCATTCACAACATCTCTCATTGCTCGCCGTCCGCCTCCTTCTGTGCATGCACATCCACAAGGCTGCGCGCTTCCCGTACCAGATAGGCCTTGCGCCGGGCTGCCAGTGCACGCCACACGGCGCACAGCACGCCCAGCACGATAAAGCCGCCCGCCGGCATCCCGGCCATGGGCAGCACGGCCCGTTGCCCCACCGGAGTGCCGAACACCGTGCCCAGTGCCAGCCACTCGCGCACGCAGCCCAGCAGCATCAGCAGCAGCGCATAGCCCACCGTGATGCGCAGGCCTTTGGACACGGCCTTATGCAGCGTTTCCTGCACGCGGCCAAAGCGGTAGGTCAGCAGCGGCTCCACCACCAGCAGGGGCAGGTAGATGCCCAGGGTCAGCAGGCTGGTGCCGAACACAGCGTTCAGGATGGGGTAGGCCGCCAGATACACCACCGACGCGCTCAGACTGTACACCAGCGCACGGGGCAGCAGCTTTTTCTGCAGCTCTTCCGGGGCCGGATTCTCGCTGTTCAGGGGGAACAGACGGCTCAGCAGGCAGGCCAGCACGCGGGAGGGCACCAGCAGCAGCGTGACCGCAGCCGCCAGCATCACACCGTTATGGGCGGTGGTGGCCAGCACCACCAGCGGGGCCAGACCCATGCCCTGCATGACCACGGGGTTGTTCAGGAACACGCGGTCGTGGTGGGCAAAGCGGTCGGGGTCCTTCAAAATCAGTTCTGCGGTCGCTTTTCTCATTCTGCGGCCTCCTTTCCGGCACCGGATGCGGGCAGGTGGTGCAGCAGACGGTACAGCCGCACCTCGGTGCGGTCGATCCACGCCGAGATGCTGTTGACGGCCAGCACGGCAAAGCACACGCCCGTTTCGTACACGCCGTAATAACGGAAGCCCATGCTTACCCCGCCCACCAGCACACCGTACAGGATGCGTCCCATCCGGTGGTGGGCACAGGTGTAGGGCTCATTGATGAGGAACACCGCGCTGAACAGCACCGCGCCGGTGAGCAGCTCGTCCCGCACGCACTGCAGACGGGGCAGGGCGTTGACCAGCACATCGCTTTCTGCCAGACCCGCCTGCCGCGGGAAGAAGAAGGCGATGAGGGCGCAGGTGGCCAGAAAGCTCACCGAGGCCGTCATATGGGCATCCTTCTGGCTCCACAGGAACAGCCCGCAGGCCAGCAGCACCAGGGCGGCACCGGTGCCCATGGGGGCGGCGTATTCGCCCAGGCTCAGCGCGATCGAACTGTAGTTCAGCATGCCGCCGCTGCTCAGGGTGTCCTCAATGGCACTGGACACCGGCACGCCGGAGGCATCCCACAGCGGGATGGCCGTATAGGGCTGCGGGTAGCGGAACACCTGTTCCGGCCAGGACACCGCCGCCACGGCATAGCCCACGGCGGCCGGGTTGAAGGGGTAGCTGCCGTAGCCGCCAAAGACCTCCTTGCCGATGAGCACACCGGCCAGCACCGCCGCCACCAGCACATAGATGTCCACGGTGACCGGCATCAGCAGGGCGATCACCAGCGCAAAGCTCTCGTTGGACAGGTCGCTGTTCTGATATACGCGGTGCCGCAGCAGTGACACCAGACGGTCGCACAGGTTGCCGGTGAGCATGGCAATGCCGCACAGCAGCAGCGGGCGCAGGCCGTACAGGTAGCAGGCCATGCACAGCGGCGGCACCGCCATCCAGCAGATGTGCTTGTAATATTTTCCGGTCTTTTGCAGCTGCTGTTCCTGCTCCCGGATCAATGCTTCATCCATACAACGCTCCCTCTCACAGGGCAGCCAGACGGCGCACGGCGGCGGTCATGTCGTCCTTGCCGAACACGGCACTGCCTGCCACCAGAACGTCGGCACCGGCCTCCACGCACAGCGGGGCGGTGGTGTCGTCCACGCCGCCGTCCACTTCCAGCAGATAGTGCAGGCCGCGCTTCTCGCGCTCCGCCTTCAGCCAGCGCAGCTTGTCCAATGCCGAGGGCATGAACTTCTGGCCGCCGAAGCCGGGCTCCACGCTCATCACCAGCACCAGGTCCAGCTGGTCCAGATAGGGGGCCAGCGCCTCCGGGGCGGTGCCGGGCTTGATGGTCAGGCCCGTCTTACAGCCCAGCGCCTTCACGGCATCCAGCGTCTGCTGGATATCGTCCTCGCATTCCAGATGGAAGTTGTACAGGGTGGCACCGGCCTTGATGAAGGGTTCTGCATACTGCAGCGGGTGGCTGATCATCAGATGCACATCGTAAAAGGCATCCGGCAGGGTCTTGTGCAGGCTCTTGAGCACCGGCACGCCAAAGCTGATGTTGGGCACAAAATGGCCGTCCATCACGTCGTAGTGCAGCATCTGTGCACCGGCGTCCAGCACCGTGCGGCAGTCCGCGCCCAGCTTGCCAAAATCAGCCGAAAGGATCGAAGGACTTACAATCGCCATAGTATATCGTTACGCTCCGTTATATTCAAAAGTTTTTATCCTCACAGGCCCAGTATTTTTCCGGATTTGCGGTTTCCGGAATACCGGGGCATGGATATCTTTAGTTTACATGAAAACGCACAAAAAATCAAACCTGCCAGCCTGTTTTTCACCGAAAAGTCGTAATTTGAAAGATTTGTCCATCTGCCCTCTTTCTTTTGGCCCTGCGGGCGGCGTATTGACGATTTGAAATGGCTTCGCCATAAATAGCGGAAAAATTATTTTTATATTCGCGTTTGTCGCGCTCTGCGGAGCGCTCCAAACGCCTTTTCACAGGAGGGGTCGTTATGGGCACCGGCATCGGCAGCTGTCAGCCTGCGGCTGTCGCACAGCAACCGAGGTGGCTCGCCCCAACAAGTTCTCTTTTGCCATCAAAAGAGAACATTTTCCGTTCCTGAAACACAAAACAGCCAGACCGCCCTGACGTCCGGGCAGTCTGGCTGTGCGGTTATTCCACCGGTTTCATGCTGGCCGGGTCCTCCACGGCGGGGGCACCGCCGGCCTCGTCGGGCAGACGCTTCATGCCGCCGGGGTTCGGGGCCTGCGAGGGCAGGGTGAATACGAACCGGCACCACTCGCCCTGCTGGCTCTCCACCCGGATCTGTCCGCCGGACAGGTTGACCAGCACCTTGCAGATGTTCAGGCCCAGGCCCGCGCCGCGGGCGTGCAGGCCGCGGGAGCGGTCCTCCTTGTAGAAGCGCTGGAACACATAGGGCAGTGCCTCCGGGCTGATACCCTGACCGGAGTTCCAGACAGCGATCTCGGTTTCCGGGCCCAGTTTTTCCACGCTGAAGCGGATGGTGCCGCCCGCCGGGGTGAACTTGATGGCGTTATCCAGCAGGTTGTACACCACCTGATGGATCAGGTCCGGGTCGGCGTACACCAGCGCCTTTTCGTCCATGGTCAGGCCCTCGATCTCGATCATGCCGTCGTTGATGCGCTGCTCGGCCGAGAGCGCCACGCCGGTGAGGGTGTCCCAGATGTTGAACATCCGGGCATTGACCTGATATTCGCCGCTTTCCAGCTTGGACAGATCCAGCATGTTCTGGATCAGACGGGCCAGACGGCCCGTCTCCTCGCTGACCAGCTGCAGATAATGGTTCTGCATGTCGGGCGGGATGGTGCCGTCCAGCATGCCGTCCACAAAGCCCTTGATGGTGGTCATGGGGGTGCGCAGCTCGTGGGCGATGTTGCCCATGAACTGGCCCCGGGAGTTGTCGTTGGTCTGGATGTTGTCGGCCATGCGGTTGAAGGTGCGGGCCAGGTCGGCCACTTCCCCTTCGCCTTCCACGCCTTCCACACGCACGGACAGGTCGCCGCCGCCAAAGCGCTGGGCCGCGTCGGTCACCTTCTGCAGCGGGTCGGTGAGTTTGCGCATCAACAGCTTGGTCAGGATGCTGGCGCACAGCAGCATCACGCAGGCCGACAGCAGGAAGTTGGACCAGAACTGCTGCTTGAACTCGGTGAGCTGCCTGCCGGAGGAGCACAAAAAGATCCAGCCGCTCTGGTTGCCGCGCTCGTCGCACATCTCACTGACGGTGATATAGCTTTTTTCGGTCAGCACCCCATCCAGCGCACCGAATACATGGTAGTAGTCCGCGCCGGAGGCCGCCGCCTTCTTCATCATCTCATCCGGCACGGCCTGTGCAGTGAGCATTTCCGGGCTGGAAGCGATCAGCACCCGGCCGTCGTTGTCGGTGAAGAACAGATAGGCCTCCGCGCTCTCGCCGATGATCTCCAGCTTGGTGTTCAGGGCGTCCAGCTCATCGCCCTCCGGCAGCGCCGCCTGCTGGGCCAGATACTGGGCCGTGCGGCGGGTGACCCCCACCACCTGGTCCAGCGTCTCATAGCGGTCCCTGGCAAAATAATTCTTGAACAGCACCCATTCCGAACAGCCCATCAGCACGATGCCCAGCACCATCAGGGTGGACACCAGCGAGAAGAATGCCGTCGAGATACTCTTGCGCATTACTGACGCACCTCGAATTTATAGCCCACGCCCCACACGGTTTTCAGCTCCCACTTGTCGGAAGCACCGGCCAGCTTTTCGCGCAGGCGTTTGACGTGCACGTCGATGGTACGGCTGTCGCCGTAATACTCAAAGCCCCACACCTCGTCCAGCAGCTGGTCGCGGGTGTACACGCGGTTGGGGTGGGAAGCCAGGCAGTTGAGCAGTTCCAGCTCCTTGGGCGGAGCCTCCACCACCTTGCCCTTGACCCGCAGCTCATAGCTGTTCATGTCCAGGCGCAGGTTGTCGAACTCGATCACGCCCTCGGTGCTCTCGGCTGCAGCCGAGGTGGTCTGGCAGCGGCGCAGCACCGCCTTGATGCGGGCCACCACTTCCTTGGCGTCAAAGGGCTTGACCATGTAATCGTCGGCACCCAGCTCCAG
>ENA-UEQJ01000918-UEQJ01000918.1-human-gut-metagenome-genome-assembly--contig:-NODE-918-length-24172-cov-3.646815_pt1 | contig 24172 bp, 11 predicted proteins | sample MGYA00242937_ERZ507938 | MGnify/ENA primary metagenome ERZ507938 (study PRJEB26167, sample SAMN06115437) | human gut metagenome | host: Homo sapiens | place: China:Gansu | collected 2015-07-03 | study...
AACACGCTCTATATTCACCCTTTTCATAATTATAGCACTTCTCCTTTCGATGACCTTCCCTGTAATGGCGGCCGATTCGACTATTACTGTAAAGTACTCGTTGAGTGGATCAGAAAAAACGGCACAATTAAAAGAGATAGGGACATATCAGAAAACAGTAGCTAAAAAAACTTTGACTGGGTCTGTGTTCTTAGCTGAACTGCCATTTGGGGCAGCCGTAATAGAACCAACGACGACAACAAATGAAACACTATACTACGCTGGAAAAGCAAGATCAAAAGTTTTTGCGAATCTTGAATATGTAAGCAATGAGGCGATGACGAAACCTGTCAGTGGAACCGGTTATCAAAAACTTTTTGACCTCATCACGTTTAATGGAAACGTTTCGCTTGCAACAGAGAATGTAGCTGGTTTTATAATTGAGCGGTCAAACTTTAACACGAAACGCGGCGAGCTAATTATTGTGCAAATCAGCACATCCAGCGGCGAAACAATTACAGACGAAGACAAAACACCGCTCAAGGCACTGATTGAGTCTGTAACGAGCGGAAAATATCTGATGCCGACGGACGGCTCCGACAGATGGAACGGCAAGACCTATGACGCAAACGGTCATTGGAACACGTTCAGCGAAAGCGGCGTGCTGGAAAAGGCAAAAGGTGTGCTGGCCAGCCCCGGCAGCAAGAAAGCGCTTGATGATATGTGCAAAGAGCTTTCTGCGGCCATCGCGAACCTCATCCCCAAGTCTCAGGTCAACCCGACGGGGCTGTATGAGACGCTGAACCAGTACGCCGACAAAGATGAAAAAGATTACTCTGTCAGCAGTTGGTCAGCGTTTGTCCGCAAGCGCGATGAGGCGCAAAAGCTGCTCGATTCCCTGTTTACGAAGGACGCGGAAGGAAACGTCACAGCAACGGAGGAAAACAGCTCCACCAAGCATCCGCAGGAGGATGTGGACGCGCTGGTAAAAGAGCTTCAAGACGCGGCGACGAATCTGCAAACTCGTGTCTGCAGCACGCAGAAACCCGGCAGCGAGAACGCACTTGCCGGTATCGCGCTCTACGCGGGCTATTACGACACGCTGAAAGCGGCCGACTATACGCCGGAGAGCTGGCGGGCCTATGTCTCGGCGCGCGCGGAAGCTCTGAACACCGCGAAGAACCACGGCCTGTTCACCACCACCATGGGCACGGACGAGGTCGCTCTCCAGTCGCAGGCGTTCAATGCCATCCGCACAGCGTATTTCAGCCTCGTTCCGAAGGCAAAGACGATCACCGTGCGCGTTTCGCTGACCGATGAACTGTCTGCCAAGCAGCCGACAGGTCTTGCGCATCGTGTCATCCCTCGTACCCAGAAGCTGACTGTTCCAACAGGAACGACCATCGGAGAGCTTCTGACGACCAGCTTCAAGAATGAGAATGTCTGGCATGTCAACTCCATGAGCCAACTGATGGTCTACGTCAACGGCACGCTGGCTTTCTGGTCTTCTCCGGGCGAGTATTATCTGGACTACCCGCAGGCCAGCGAGTATTGGGCATTTAAGCTCCACGACGGCGACGAAGTGACCGTTGTGCGCGTGAAGATGCCGACGATGGTCAACATCAGCGAGGACCTCTGGCCGATGGCGCTTGGCCGCGTGACCGACAAGATCCGCTATCAGACGCTGACGACGGATCTTCAGAAGGACGAGACCACCGGCGCGTACAAGGCGGTCGTCGGCGTGCCGTTCACGCTGACGGCGACGTCGAAGGCGGCCATGCCCGCCTACATGACAGACGACGAAGCAAAGCCCACTGCGGGCGCATACGTCTTCCGCAGCGCGATCGTGGACAAGCTGGCTGACGTCATCAACGCCGAGATCCTGACCGACACGAAGCTCAAGACCGGCGCGGACGGCACGCTTACCATGACCGTCTATCAGCCGGGCTGGCAGCTCATCAACGTCTATGACCTCGACAGCGACGACGCGGCGTTCGTCAACGGCGGCGCGATTCTGATTTACGCTTCCGTCGACGAGTCGCAGGCCGACCTCACGAAGATCAAGAACGATCTGCGGGCAGAGCTCAAGAAAACGTATGAAAACCCGGATTATCCGAAGGAATGCTTCACGGAGGCTGATTGGCAGACGATCGAAACGCTCTACAAGACCGGCATGGACGGCATCGACGCGGCTGAGGACGCTGCTTCCGCTTACGCGGCGCAGCTGACCGCGAAGTCCGGCATCGAGACGCTCCAGAGAAAGGCCGCGGACACGAACGCGAAGAACCTCGCCGATTTCCGGGCGCTCATGAAGCGCTTCCCCGAAGATCTGACGAAGCTCGACGCGTCGGCGGTCAAGCTGATCGACCAGCTCGAGAGCTACTACAACGCGATGACGCAGTATCAGCGCGACGAGCTCAGCGTGCAGGAAACGAAGCGTTACAACGAGATTCTCGCCGCGCGCGAGGGACTGGCAGCTGGCGGCGCGAAGAACTACACGCTGACGGTGGCGTATGACCTCTCTGCTGTGCCGGAGGAAGACAAGGTCGGTCTGGAAGCCATGATCAAGTGGCTTCAGGAGCACCGCGTCGTCGACGGCACGAACGGCACCACCGGCGGCACGATGATGGCGGGGCTGTTTACCTTCAACAAGGTGAACACAAGCCAGACGAAGGTCAATTACGAGGAAGTGACGACGGTCGACGTTGGTACGGACGTCTACTTCTGCGCGAACCCGACCTACGCCACCTACTTCCAGATTCGCGGCGCGCGCAAGGACGACAAGAATAGCCAGCCGCTGACGGATGCGAGCGTGAAGACAAACTTCCCGTATCTCGTTCCGGGCAACGACTACGCCATCACTGACACCGGCGCTGCGTGGCGCATCGAAGACCACTGGGACAAGGGCACGAACACCACCGAGGTTCCGCACTTCTACGTCAATGACAACGAGTACGAGCTTCGCGGCATCACGTTCTCCGGTCTCGCCGAGGAAGACATCGCCGACCGAAGCCTTGATACCTTTGACTTTTCGGACTACGGCACGGACGTCAAGGCCAGCCGTATCCTCCGGAGCTTCAAGTACTTCACCATGCCGTATGACAACGTGGTGGCCACGGTGACGTGGGTTCCCGCCGGCGGCTCCGCCGACGAGATCACCGCTGCGAAAGACAGCGCGCTGGCCGCAGCCAAGACCGCGCTCGACGGCTACGGCACAGAGCATCCGAAGTACGAGCAGATCTACGCTGCATATGAAGCTGGCATTGAGGGAATCAAGAACGCCAAGACCGTCGAAGCCGTCGGCGAGGCGCGCAGAACCGTGCTCAAGAACATGGCCAACGCTGCCAACGACGTTAATACCGGCGCCGAGATCAAGGGCTGGGAATACGGAACAGGCGAGTATTGGAAGAAGGTCAACGACGTCACGAACGGCAATGCCTTTACGCCCGGCGTGCAGGTCGGTACTGTGACCGTCAGCGTCCAGAACTACACGAACGACGGCAGCAGCGCCGAGGGCGAGAACAAAGCCGCGCTCGAACACTTCTACAGACCTGAGGATCAGTACTGGCTCGAACGGAAGAATTACCCGCTTGGCGAAAACGACACCATGATGACCGTTCTGCTCCGCGCACTCACGGAAGCGAACTGCACATGGCTCGGCACCGGCGGCAATGGCGACGGGACGTATGATTTCGACATCACCTATCTTTCCACCATTACCGACGGCGATTACAGCCTTGCCGAATTCACCGGCGGCCAGCAGTCCGGCTGGATGGGTACGCTCAACGACTGGTTCACCAACGAGGGCTTTGCCAACTTCTCCGTGAAAAACGGCAAGCTGGCGGACGGCGATATCATCAGCATCAAGTACACCTCCGTGGGTCTTGGCGAAGATGTCGGCGGTACGTGGAGCAACTCTGACACGACGCTCAAATCGCTGACGTTCGACGGCGATGGCAACCCGCGCCTGACCACCACGTTTGAACCCGGTAAGCGCGGCGGCACCTATACCTACACGCTCGTCATCGACGGCGACAGCTCGAACCTGACGGTGACCCCGACGGCGGCGAACAAGAACTTCCTCGTGAAGACGTTCTTGAACGAAAAGGTCACGTCCAACACCGAGGGCAGCAGCTTCTACAAGCGCACTGAGTCCATCCCCGTCGTCGCGGGCGACACGATCTACATCGGCTGCGGCATCAAGGGCTGGCCCACCATGAACAATCAGGCCGGCAACACGCAGTCGAACGACGGCACGTGGTATGTGGTCAGAGTGATCTCTGCCAGCGGCAGCTACAAGGTGGTCGAAGATCAGCTGAAGCAGCTCCCGCAGGCCGACACCATCGACTTTACCAACTACGAAAAGTACGAAAAGCAGATCGCTGCGGCAGAGGCTGCGTACAAGCAGCTGCAATCCGAGCAGCAGGCTAAGGTCAATAAAGATGCTGTCGAGAATCTGGAAAAGCTGCTTGAGAAGGTGCAGAGCTACCGCAAGCTCAAGGAGTTCAAGGCGACGGTCAAGTCGCTTCCCAGACCGGCTGAGGCGACGCTCGACGATGTGGAGGAGATCCGCAGCGCCCAGCGTACATACGAGGAGATCAAGAAGAATTCTGACCTGTATGAGAGCCTCTCCGTCGCGGAAACCAGAAAGATGGACGAGCTGATCGAGGCTGCCGATACGCTGATCTGGAACGACGCTGTCGAGAAGATCAACGCCATCGGTACCGTGACCATCAATAGCGGCGACGCGATCAATGCGGCGAAGGCAGCTGTATCCAGACTGTCGGCAGATCAGATGAAGACCTTCCCGCAGGAGCTGCTGGACAAGCTGGCCGAGGCGGAAAGAATCTATCACCTGCTGACGGAAGGCAGCGATACGCCGGTTCTCCCTGTCACGCCGAGCAAGCCGAAGAACGACAAGCCCACCACGGGCTCTTCGTTCACGGATGTTCCGGCTGGAAGCTGGTACGAGGAAGCTGTGAATTATGTCCATGAAAAGGGCCTCATGAACGGCACGTCCTCCAATGCTTTCAGCCCGAACGCAAATACGACGCGCGGCATGATCGTCACGATCCTTGCACGTGTCGAGGGCGTGAACACCAATGGTACGCCGTGGTACGCGGCGGGCCAGAAGTGGGCGATGGACAACGGCATTTCGGACGGCACCAACATGCCGGGCGTCATCACCCGTGAGCAGCTGGCGACGATCCTGTACCGCTACGCGAAGCAGAAGGGCTACGACGTGAGCAAGTCCGCCGCCCTGACTGCATTCTCCGATGCGGACAAGGTCAGCGGATACGCGGCAGAGGCCATGCAGTGGGCAGTCGCCGAAGGACTCCTTCAGGGCTCGAACGGCAAGCTGAACCCGCAGGGCTCCGCCACCCGCGCACAGGTCGCGACCATCCTCATGCGCTTCATGGAAAAAATCGCAAAATGAAACACGCAGTCCAACGTTCTGAATTGAATATTGGATAACCACCCCAAGCGGGGCGGTTCCCCACGCGAAAGCGTGGGGAACCGTGCGGCTTATTCGTGCGTTTAAGAGAAGTTTTGAACATACGAATAAACTGCACAAAATGCAGACTTTTTTAAGGGGGAAGCCCTTTTCCCGGAGGGCGAACACACATGAAAAAATTCTTTGAAAGGTTCCCGTGGCTGCAGCAGGCCGGCTGCGGCGTGCTTGTCTGCGCGCTGCTGCTGAGTATCTGTCTGCCGCTCATGGGCATGCGGTCGGCCGAGCCGGAAAATCCCATCCTGCAAGCCGCGCCGCAGGAGATCACCGTCCTGCAAGCAGGACAAGCGCCCGGCCACGCCGGAAACGGCGAAGCCGAAAACACCGGCGCAGCCGGTTCGGGCGGCAGCACCGACGGCGAACCGACCGGCGAGCAAGAGCAGCCAGACCCGGAGGAAACGGAAAACCAGACGGAGCAGGGACAGGACACCCAGCCGGAGCAGCAGCCGGAATCGAAGCCCCAGCAGGAGGTTCTTGCTGACGCCGCCATCGGTACGAACACCGATTCCAACAAGGGCGACGAGGACGAGGAAGCCGGAGATACCGGCGAGACGGACGAGGATCTGCCAGAAACAGAGCTTGACCTCGGTGCGCTGCTGACGTGGTACAAGTACGGCTCACAGGCAAGCTCCATGGTCTGCGCACCGGGAGAATCTGTCGGCAAGCGTGTTCTGCTTGCCCAGCTTGACCGCGGCAGACTGCGCTATGAGCTGAACCTCACCGGCCTTGACGCGGAAGATGCAAAGATCACCGATGTGCAGGTCGCAGTTGGAAACGGCGTATCACAGGAAGCGGAAACGCGCGGCGTGCTGGATATGACGCTGCCGGACGGCGCGGAGTTTCAGAACTATATCCTGACCGTACAGGCCCATGCCGTGCAAAAGAACCAGAAGGGTGAAACCGTGGAGACAGACGTGAATTTCGCGTTCGTGCTGCGGCTGGAGAGCGGTATTGACCTTGATTTGCAGCTTATGTGGCAGCCCAACGGTCAGGCCACCTGCCCGGCCAACGGCTCGGTCAATCGCACGGTCAAGAGCGACACGCTGACAGAGGGGAAATTTGCATACGCGCTGCAATTCCTCGGCGAAAGCGCGGATGATGCAACGATCCGCACGGCGGAATACTGGACGACGGACGGCGAGAGCGGAACGCTCTCGGAGTCCGGCGAGATTCAGATGGCCGCCGCAGACGGCAAAGACACGGAAACGTATTATCTCGCCGTGACTGCCGAGGTGCTGGGGCAGACCATCGGCTATACGTTTGTCGTGACATATGAGGACGGTCTTGACCTCCAACTGCAATTCACATGGTACGAGAAATCCGTCACGGCGCAGACCGTTCTCTGCGACGCGGACAAGCGCGCGGCGCTGACCATCAAGCACAACCAGATCAATAACAGCGAGCTTTTGTACCAGCTCGGTCTGACCGGCAGGAGCGCACAGGACGCGCAGATCACAAGTGCCAGCTTCAACGGGGCCGCTATGAGCACGGACAGCGGTTCTGTACAGATGGAATCCGCCGAAAACGGCGCGAGCTATACCGTTCTCGTGACCGCAGCGGTCAAGGAACGCACGGTGAACTTCACAATTACGATTCGCTACCAGAGCGACGTGAGCATGGAAATGTCCTATACGGTCATGGAGAATGGCGCGGCAAAGCCGTGCGTGCTGACGTGTGAGAATAAGAAAACTGTCAATGCGGAGCCGGTCTATGACGATCAGCTGACGGAAGGACTGCTCACCTACACATTCGCAATCCGTGGTGAAGAAGCGGCAGATGTGACCATCCAGTCTGTCCGCTGCTACCAGACCGGCAGCTTTCAGACAATCACGCTCCCATCCCCCAGCGGCAGCGTGACGCTGCTGTTGGACGGCGACAGAACCGGCGACAACACATTCACGGTCACGGCCGCCAGTTCGGGTGGCGAAAGCTATACGTTCATTTTTAGCATTCCGTACAAACATCGCGGCGAAAACAAGGTCAAAATCCAGACCAACCTGCATGACGGCGACACCGTCACCAACGGGCAGGAGGTCAACCTGACCGTTGAAGCATGGACGGAGGATGCCCAGGGAAACCGCGTCAGCCATATCCTTGCCACTGGCACGGAAACAAAGCTGACCGTCCAGCTGGACGGCAAAACCGTGCAGTTTGAAAGCAGCTCCGGCTATGTGCAGCAGTATCTGCTTGTTCCGGAGAATCTGGATGTGGGCGACCGGAATGAACATGAGCTGTATATCTACGCCGAGGATGAAAAGGGCAACTTCGGTGAGCTGCGCCTGAAGCTCATCGGCAAACGCACCGAAGAAGGTCAGAAGATCGGCACGGCCAGCATCTATATTGACATGAGCGTGCTGGGACTTGGTGTCCGCGGACCAATCAGCTACGATGTGCTGTCCAAGGAACCGATTTCCTACGCAGTCGCCAAGGCTGTGTGGGATTATGACGCGGGCGACCCGTTCGGCACAGCAGCGTCCAGCTTCCACTGGCCCGCCAGCCGCTGCTCCTACAGCGGTACGCTGGATACCGGCTTCTATCTGGAAACCATGGACGACGGTTCCGGCCTTGGCAGCCGCGCGAACGCACTCAGCGGCAACTGGAGTCAGTTCGGCAGTACAGAGGACGAAATCCTCGCCGGAATTGACAGTCACTTCGGCGCGAGCAGCAATGAGGCAATCCTCTGGCGCTGCATCTACCGCAACGGCATCCCGCTGTCCAGTACAAGCACCGGCATCGGTGAGTTTGATTATACAATGGGTTCCGGCTGGATGTACTCCATCGGCGGTGCGGACTTCTACCCCGGTTCGCCCATGTCCGGCTATTACCTGCAGGACGGTGATACGCTGACGCTCCGCTACACACTGGCCTACGGCTGGGATGTCGGCACGGGTGAAAGCGGCTACGGCAATAACGTGGGCTACTGCATCACCTGCATGAACGGCAGCTGGTCGGTCCATCACAGCTACGAGACGGTCGCGGTGGAGGACGGCACGACAAGGTACGTCTGCCGCAGCTGCGGCATGGTCGAGGGCTGCCCGCATGAGCATAAGGAATATCAGAATCAGGGCGACGGCACATGTGTACAGGTTTGCAAGGACTGCGGCGAGAAGATCGGCGTGCCGCGTGCACATGAGCTGGAATATACCGCAGACGAGGGTGCAGATACGCATACCGCGAAGTGCAAGAATTGCGGCTTTACGGAGCAGTCCCCGCACGAATGGACAGAGCTGTCCGACACGGCCACCTGCACCGAAGCGGGCGTGAAGACCTCCAAGTGTGAGATCTGCAATGCGCAGAAGGAAGAAGAATCCCCCGCGGCCGGGCACAAGCCGCAGAACGTGTGGATCAGCGATGATGACCATAAGCATCACTATCAGGAGTGCCAGATCTGCCATGAAAAGCTGGAGGATACTGTGGGCGATCATCACTATGTCCCGTATGGCGACGATTGGCAGTGCAGTGTCTGCGGCCAGATCCACGGCTTTGACTGCGATGGCAGGCTGATCCCGGATGCATCACGGTCTACCTGCTCGCACTTGATCGGCTACTGCTCAGACTGTGGCCTGGAACTGGAGAAGATCGGTTCAGAGGGCGAGTTTACAGACTATCATACGTTCAGCGAGGGTGTCTGCACGGTTTGCGGCACGACAGACCCGAACTACCAACCGCCGACTGACCCAAATCCGGGCGGCGGAGATGATGGCGGAAACCCCGGTGGCGGAGATACCGGCGGCGGTGACGCAGGCGGTGGAGATGACGGCGGAGGAGACTCCGGCGGAGATCTGTAAGGAACATCATAAAAGAAAGAAATAACGATAGGAGCAGATTTATGAATACAAAGATCAATGAGATTTTACAGGAGATCGAGTCCGTCATCGTCGGCAAGAATGAAATTGTCGAGAAAATTCTAATGGCAATTCTGGCGCAGGGCCACGTTCTCATGGAGGACGTGCCCGGCGTCGGCAAGACCACCACAGCTATGACTTTTGCAAAAGTCCTCGGCTTGGAGACCCGCCGTGTGCAGTTTACGTCGGACACCGTACCGTCGGACATCATCGGCTTCTCTGTCTATGACAAAAAGGCAGACGAGTTTGTCTATAAGCCCGGCGCGATCATGACGAATCTGCTGCTGGCGGATGAGATCAACCGTACCTCCAGCAAGACGCAGTCCGCGCTGCTGGAGGCCATGGAGGAGCACAAGGTCACGGTGGACGGCAAGACGTATGCCCTGCCTGACCCGTTTATCGTCCTCGCCACGCAGAACCCGGTGGGTTCTGCCGGTACGACGATGCTCCCCAATTCCCAGCTTGACCGCTTCCTCATCCGCGTCAGCATGGGCTACCCCGACCACAAGAGCAGCGTCAACATCCTCCGTGACCGCCACGTGGATAATCCCCTTGACCGGGCGTATGCCGTGGTCAACAAGGAAGAACTGCTGGGACTGGTGCAGGAGGTGCGTAAGGTGGATATGCGCGACGCCGTTCTGGATTATGTGACAACATTGGTGGAGAAAACAAGAAGCCATCCGCAGGTTGCGCTCGGCGTCAGCCCGCGCGGTGCGCTGGCCGTGTGCCGGATGGCAAAGGCATACGCGTACCTCAACGGCCGTGACTTCGTCATGCCGGAGGATGTGGCGGCGATCTTCCCGGATGTCTGTGCCCACCGTCTGATGCTGAACAGCAAGGCCCGCATGATGGAGGAAAAGCCGGAATCCGTTCTGGCCGAGATCCTCAAGACAACGGATATGCCGGTGCTGAAAAAATGAAAATAGTACGAAAATTCGTCTGGCTGCTGCTGACGCTGGGGCTTCTTGCTCTCACCGTCCAGACAGCCAGCCCCATCGCGCTTGGCCTTGCCGCCTGCATGGTGCTGCTGCCGCTTTTGTGCCTGCCAGTCGATCTGTACGCGGCGAAAAAGCTGAAGCTGGCGGTCAGACTGCCTGTGAATCTCCGCAAGGGCGAGAACGGAACGGCGGAGTTGACCGTGCAGAACCCGACTGTTTTCCCGGTCTGCCAGATTTCCTGCCGGGTGCGCTTGGAGAACCAGTTAAACGGCGAAGTGCAGATTGCGAGTGTGAGCAGCGGCATCTGGCCGAAGGGCAGGCGGACAATGAAGATTTCTCTGCAAAGCCCGTGGTGCGGCCGTGTTCGCCTGAACGTGGAATCTGCCCGCCTGTATGACTGCTTCGGTCTCATCGGCGTGAAAACGCAGCCTGACGCGCACGGGGCCTGCGTCGTGCAGCCGGATACGTTTTTGCAGACGCTGGTGCTGTCCCCCGCGGCCGCGCACATCGACGATACCGAGGATTATTCCAACGAGCGTCCCGGCTATGACCTTTCAGAGATGTTCCAGATCCGTGACTACGTTCCCGGCGACAGCCAGCGGCAGATCCACTGGAAGCTCAGCCACAAATATGACAAGCTGATCGTCAAAGACCCATCGCTGCCCATCACGCGCTCCGCCGCAGTATTCTGGGAGCGCACGGAAGAAAATCCAACGGTAGACAGAACGGATGCAGAAGCCGAGATCGTCGTTTCCGTTTGCCGGAATCTGCTTTCCCAGTCCGTCCAGTTTACGGTGGGATGGAACGAGGGCGATACAGGCCGCTGTGTGTTCCAGCAGATCCGGGATATGGACGACCTCATCGGCTTGCTGCCGCGCCTGTTTACGGCAAAAGCGACAACCGGCGTCAGCGGTGCGTCGCTGCTTCTCCAAGAGGTACCTGCCGGAAGCTGGTCGCATCTGATTTACGTTTCCGGTGAACAGCAGGCGGAAACGGAGCAGCTTTCGTCCATCGGGCGGCTGACCGCGCTTGTCTGCGGTGAGCAGTTCAATGAGAAAGATTACGCCGCGCAGCTCTCCGAGCTGGAACTGTAAGGAGGGCAGGCTATGAAGAACAAAAGAAATACCGGCCTGCGTGCCGGCGTTTACCAGGAAAGCAGCGATCAAAAAAGTACGCCCTTTGATCTGCTTGCCAGCATCCTGATTTTCCTCGCGTTTGCCGCGATTGGTTACACGGTAAGCGGCTTCTCTGCAATGCGCTGGCTGCTTGGGGCAGGTATTCTGACCTGCATCGCCGCCGCAATCATCCGGCATTTCCAGAAGACAAAGCTGCTGTTCCCCATCCTGCTGGCGGCTTTGCTGCTCGTTGTCCTGTTCGCGCGAAATCCGCTCCTGAACGGCTTCGGCGCGGCTTGGAATACACTGCGCGGCCTCTGGGCGGCGGAAAAAGGTATCCTTCTGCCGCTTGCCGAAACGGACGGCACTGGCCTTTGGCTGGCCGGGATCGTGGCAGGTATTCTGCTTGCGATGGTGAGTGTCGCGCTCTCGCGCGTACCGACATTAACGGCAGTTCTATTAGCAGCCTTGAGCGTAGCGGCAGCATTCGTGCAGCCGGGTATCCTGCTCCTTGCTGCGGCAGCGATTGCTCTGCTGATGCTGACCTGGCAGAAAAACAAAAACGCCGTCTCGGCGGCGAGCTTCCTGCTTGTGGGTGGAATCGTCGCGGGCGTAGCCGCAATTTTCCTGCAAACAGGCACGATGCAGGCCCTTTCGGAAAATGCGAAGAACGCTTTGCACTACTGGCGCTACGAAAAAGCGGGAGAAGTCCTGCCGGAGGGCAATCTGTCCGAGCCGGTTACAAAGACAGAAAGCACAGATACGATTCTGTCTGTCACGGCGGATACGGCGCAGACGCTCTATCTGCGCGGCTTCGTCGGTGATACATACGAAAATGAAGTATGGTCTGCGCTGGACGCGGAAACCGCCGCAGAGGAAAAAGACCTCTTTTACTGGCTGCATCAGTCCGGCTTCTATCCGCAGAGCCAGTTGGCAATGGCCGCACGGCTGATGGGCAATTATCAGTCCGGCAGCGTCAGTGTCCAGAACCTTGCCGGGTGCAGCCTGTACCGCTACGAACCGTGTACGATTCTGCCTGAACGCGCAGGTCTGGCAAAAAACAGAATCCAGCCGTCCGCAGTCGAAACGAGCGGTCTGCGCGGTGAGCGCGGCTATTCCTACGAGACAGTTTCGGACGCACAGACGATTCTGCCGGAGCTTCTGGACTTTTTGCAAAATGACACGTCGGACGGCGTGAAATCGTACTTACAGATGGAAAGCGCGTACCGGGAATTTGTGTATTCCTACGCGCTGACCGTGCCTGCGGAGTTCCGCGCGCAGCTCGGCGCGGTGCTGGATAGCTGCTGTGAAAGCTACGGCCCGGCAGACAGCCTGACGAAAGAGCAGGCGCAGACGGCTGCGCTGGCCTTCTTGGAGAGCTGCTTTGATGGAAGCGGCGATATCGCATTACCGCTGACTGACACGGCGGACGGCACGACGTACCAGTACGCAACCGTCGCGGCTTTAGCCCTCCGCTATTACGGCATCCCCGCCCGCTATGTCGAGGGATATACGGTCAAGACCGCAGAAAACGAGCCGACGAGCGTGGATGCCAACGCCGCGGGCGCTTGGGTGGAAGTTTATCAGGACGGCATCGGCTGGCTGCCGCTGGCGCTGACACCGGGCCTTGAAGACCTCTCCGCCGAGCAGACCGAGAGCGGCATCAAGCCGGTCGGCGCAGGCAAGGAAGGAAACGGCGACGGCCCGCGCGTGACCGAGGGTCAGGAGCTGGAGCAGGACGATGCAGAGCCGGACAACTCGGAGGACAACACCCCGGACGGCGGCCAGCGCACCGGGCTTCTCCACAAGCCTGCGTTTTGGATCATCCTTGTTGCCGCGCTGCTGCTTCTGCTGCTTGCGGCTATCATCGTTCGTCACGAGGTCATCCTCAAAAAGCGAAACGAAGCATTCACGCAGGAAGACCAGTCCGCCGCAGCCGCCTGCCTGTTTACAGACTGCGCGGCACTGCTGGCAGCAATGGGCTTCAAGCGCGGCACGGGTTCCATGCTGGAGCTTTGTGAAACGGCAAAGGAGCAGCTTGGAGAGGAGTACGCCGCGAAGCTGCACGATATGACCATGTATAACGCACAGGCGCTGTTTTCCAGCCGTGCGATCTCACCGGAGCAGCTTGCCGAAATGCACACGTTCCACGACGCGACGATGGAAAAACTGAAAACCCACACGAACTGGCCGAAAAAGCTGCGGCTGAAATGGCTGGATTGCCTGTACTGATGGGAGGAATCTTGATGAAACTGAAACGAATGACTGCCGCATTGCTTCTGCTGGCAATGCTCCTGTCCTGTCTGCCGCTCGGCGTGCTGGCAGCGGACGCAGAGCCGGTCGAAGCGGAAGAAACCGTGGATACCGTGCCTGCGGAAAACACAGACGCGGAAGTGACCACAGAAGAACCTGTGGAGGAAGCTGCAATTTCGACGCAGGCGGTCAATGCAAGCGGATATTTCTATTTTTCCGCCGAAACGGCAAATAAGCTGCTCATTGCGCCGGTGCGGATCGCCTTTACGGACGGACAGACCATCCGGCAGGCGCTGTACGCCAGCCAATATAGCTTTGTGGAGAGCAACAGCAGCGGCTTTATTACAACGATCGAGGGTGTCAACGGCAACTATATCTACGGCAGTACGCCGGATGGCGTTTCCATTGACAGCGCTGCCAATACCGTGACGCATTTCAGATTTAGTGAAGCCTCGAACAGCACGCCGTCTTCCGGCCTGCAAACCCTGATGAAGGTCATGGCGGACTATCTGGAAGAAGATGCCGATGTGCAGAACGCCGCAGCAGACGAATACCAGGCGGCAGTCAATGGCTATCTGGGCGTCGCCAGCGAAACCGCGCAGCGCTATGCGGATGCGATCACGGCAAAGATCAACGCCTATAAAGCCGGGCAGGATACCCAATACACCGTGACATTCTCCGGCTTTTCCGGCAGCGACTATACCGTTTCTGCGGTCAACGACTATGGAAAGCGCTTTGAAGATACCGGCCATACCGGTACACTCCAGCTCCCGGCGGGCGGCTATCTCTTCTCTGTCCGGCAGGAGAACCGTATGGTCTCCGGCAGGATCAAGGTTACCGGCCCGAAGACGGTAACAGCCAGCCTGCCCACCGGCGACTGGTTCAAAGAGAGCACACTCAAAATCTCAAGCGGTTATGCGGATGACTTTGACTGTGCAGGTGCCGGACAGCTTTACGGGCCGCTTGTATCCGTATTTTGAACTGAGCAGCAGCGGAACCGACGCGAAGGTCAAGGCTGTCTACACGGACGTGAACGGCGCATCCAGAGAAAAGAACATTCCAGCGGAGTCCACCGCGACCAGCATTGACAATGCGCTCTCCCGCGGCGCGGCTGGCAATACGGTCATTCTCCGGGCCAGCAAGAGCGGTTCTGACGGTTATACACAGAGCGTGGATCTGACGCTGCAGCTCGACCGCATGCCGACGCTCGGCAGTCTGCGCGTGACCAATGCCGCAGATACGGCGCAGGCGGCGACAGAGAGCTTCTCCAGCACCAAGACGGAATATACCTATAAGATCCTTGATTCCGAACAGGTGCTGAAAATCTATCCGACCGCCACGGTCTCCGGGTCTTCCATCACAGTCAACGGAAACGCACTGGACACAGACGGCAGCGCGACCGTGACGATCTCCAGCAATACGACGGTCCCGATCACGGTTTCCTCCGGAAACTACACGACAACCTATACATTGGCGATCCAACCGGGCCAAGGAAAAAAGGTCACGTTCAAGACGGCCAGTGATGTCACACTGACGGTCGTAAACAAGAACGGCGAAGAGCTGGCCTATACCAAAACGGCCGGCGCCGGAAACACAATCAATTATCTCTACACGCTTGTGCCGGGTGACGATTACTCGTATGTCGCAACGCAGGGTACCTATTACCATGCAAAGAAAACCTTTACGCTGGTTACGGAGGACGGCAAGTCCCCAATCATTGATGTAGCGGTCAAGCAGGAGGACTGGTTGTCGGAATTAGCGCTTGGAAACAGTGAAAGCAGCAATAACAAAGGTAACATTGCCCTCAATACAAAATTCTCAAAAGCCACACATACGTACACAGCTGTTGTTTCAGACTATTCAAGCAGCGTGTACGCATGGATTGCAAACGTGGTCGATTTAACGGATCCTTCAAAAAAATATGAGTGTTCTGTTATTTATCAGGCACAAAGCACAGCAAGTAACGATGGGGATTCAACAACCATAGCGTTAACGAGCAGAAAACAGACCGGTACACAGTTGCCGCAGGTATTACTTCCAGGGAGCGCCTATGAAAATACGATTACGTTCCGAGTCACATATGTGGATGAAAATGATGGCGTAACGTATTACACAGATTACACTGTTGCACTTTTGAGAACGCTGAGCCTGAAAAATATGGAAATCTTCTTCCAAGGTGCGCCCGTTACCCTGAACCGCAAAGGCAGCAGTCTCGTTGGATATAGTTCCAGTGAGAACGCGTACAGCATACTTGTACCGGCGGCAGCCCCCTCGCTGGATGTCACATTTGAACTGCACACGGATGCACCAAGATACGGCGATACCGACAGCGGGTATGAGATTTCTGTAAGTGGTGAGCGTGTGCCGTCAGGCGGAACACTTACCGCAAAACTGAATGGCAGTGAAGAGTCGGAGCTTCTCACCATCGAACTGACAAACCGCAATAACAAGACCGCAAAAACCATTTACACTATTGAGGTTCAAAAAGCTGCTACCACGGCAGTTACCTTTGAAATGACCCCCGCGGATGGCCAAATTTATATCTATGAGAGCATCAGCGGAAATCGCAGCTGGCCACGCACAGGGAAAACCTATGCGCTCTCGGAGGGCTTCACCTATACTGCAAGCTTTACCTGTGTGGGCTATCGCGGTCAGCAAGCAGAACTGACGTTGGAAAAGGATGAAAATGGACAAGTCGTGCTGAAACTCGGAGAAGAAACTTTCACGGATCTTCATGCTGTCCAGATCAAATTGGACGTTGCAGAAGAAAACAAGGAAATTCAGCACAATCTGAACGCCGAATGGGCGGATTTCCGCGGCACATCGTATACTGGAAGCACCATAGGCGGCGGTATGAACAGCAACAATGGCATTACAGACGCCAAAACGCCGATCACAGCAGAAAGCGGCATGATGTACTGGGCAGTGAAGCTGGGAGAGGGCTACTCCGACGGAGCCGTCAGCAACCCGATTCTGGTGGACGATTGCCTGATTGTCTATGCAGGTGACCATATTTACCGCGTAAATAAGGACACCGGCGCAGTGGAGGCCACAGGCCAGATGGCCGGGAAATCCAGCTTTGCCATCAATGGCCCGACCTATGCGGATGGCATTGTGCTGGTTGGCCTGTCCAATGGACGGATTCAGGCATTCAACGCAAAAACACTGGAATCCCTGTGGCTGTACACTGACCCGCTGGGCGGCCAGCCGAACTGCCCCATTACAGTCCTGAACGGATATGCCTATACGGGATTCTGGCGCGCAGAGGAGCTTGACGCGAGCTTTGTGTGTATTTCTCTGACCGATGAAGATGTAGAAAAAACAACAGAAGCGAAATCGGCAACGTGGCGGCATGTTCAAAATGGCGGCTTCTATTGGGCCGGAGCCTATGCCTGCGATGACTTTATTATGGTCGGCACAGATGACGGTAAGGACAGCTGCTCGTATCTGTATCTGTTTGACCCGCTGACCGGCGCTGTATTGGATTCCAAAAGCGGGTTCAACGGAGATATTCGCAGTACAATTTCGTACGATAAGCAGAGCAGCGCATATTATTTTACATCCAAGGGCGGCACGTTCTACCGCGTAAAAGTTGAAGTGAAGAACGGCAGCTACGCCATTACAGCATGTGACGGACTGAAGCTGGACAACGGTGCAAATGATCCAGCCCTTCCGCCGATGAGCACTTCCACGCCGGTCGTCTATAATGGCCGCGCGTATATCGGTGTCAGCGGCACGGGTCAGTTTACGCCATATTCCGGCCATAACATCACGGTCATCGGCCTCGGTGACACAATGTCCATTGCGTACAGTGTGCCGACACAGGGCTATCCGCAGACCAGCGGCCTGCTTACAACAGCGTATGATAGCCATGTCTATGTTTATTTCTTTGATAACTATACGCCGGGAACGCTCCGTGTACTCAGAGATGCACCGAACCAGACGTCAGCTGATTACACCACGCAGGAGCTCTACAAGGGGTATAGCTATCAGGCACCATATGCTATTTTTACGCCTTATGGCGATCAGGCGCAGTACGCGATCTGCAGTCCCATCACTGACAGCAACGGCACGATCTACTTTAAAAATGACTCTGCTTATCTCATGGCGTTCGGCAGAAGTGTTGAAAAAATCGAGGTTACAAAGCAGCCAAACAAGGCGCAGTACGAGGTCGGCGAAACCTTTGACAAAGCCGGCATGGTCGTGACCGCGACGCTTTCGGATGGTTCGATGCGCGACGTGACCGACATGGTGTCTGCGCCGGCAGGTAAGCTTGCAGATGGCACGACGGAGCTCACGCTGGAGTTTGGCCGAGGCCAGACCATGTACCGCAATCTGCCGAATGGCAATAAGATGACTGCCGGCAATAAGATTGCTGCAATTACAACGACGGTACAGATCTCTGTAGGGGAATCGACAGATGCGGTCGAGCTTGCCGACGGTATTACCTGGAGCTTCCGCTCGGCTGCAAATACGCTTTCTATTACCGGCAAGATCCCGGAAGGGCATAAGGTCCTGATCGCCTGCTATGATGAAAACGGAATGCTGACAAAGCTGGAGGTGCTGACCATCAGCGGCAGTGTGAAGCTGCCGGACAGCGCAAGGATTCGCGTATTCTATATTGACGGAGACAGTAAGCCGCTCTGTGCCGCCGCAACGGTTCTCGAATGATAAGGAGATGCAGCGCATGAAACGATCTGGTTCTAAATTACTTTGTATCCTGCTCCTGCTTTCTCTGCTGCTCTCCCTGACTGCCTGCGGCAAACAGGCCAACCAGCTTGAAAAAACGGCCGGCTATCTGCAAGCGCAGATCGCCGCGCCGGGGACAGGTTCTGTTGGCGGAGACTGGCTGATCTTCGGGCTGGCGCGCTCCGGTGTGAAGGTTCCGCAGAAATACTTTGACGCCTATTACGAGAATGTGGAAGCGGAAGTCCGGGAGAAAAACGGTGTGCTGAGTGACCGGAAATACACCGAATACTCCCGCACGGTGCTGGCGCTGACGGCTATCGGGAAAAATCCCGCTGATGTGGCCGGGTTTGACCTTCTCAAACCGCTTGCCGACTTTGAACAGGTCACCAAGCAGGGCATCAACGGCACGATCTTTGCGCTGCTGGCGCTGGACAGCGGAAAGTATGAGATCCCTGAAAATCCAGACGCCGCCGTGCAGGCGACGCGGCAGATGTATGTGGACGAGCTGCTTACGCGGGAACTGCCGGACGGCGGCTGGACGCTGGCCGGCGGGGAGCCGGACGTGGATATTACGGCAATGACGTTGCAGGCGCTTGCCAAATACCGCGACCAGGCGGACGTGACGGCAGCCGTGGAGCGCGGCCTTGCAGTCCTTTCCTCCTTGCAGGAGCCGGACGGTGGATATGTCTCATGGGGTTCGAGCAACAGCGAATCCGTATCGCAGGTGATCGTGGCGCTGACGGAGCTTGGCGTTCCGCTGAGCGACGAGCGATTTGTGAAGAACGGAGTTACTGTAGAGGATGCGCTTCTGCGCTTCGCGCAGGAAAACGGCGCGTTCGCGCATGTGCGTGACGGCAGCAGCGGCGACGACGACATGGCGACCGAGCAGGCGTTCTACGCGCTGGCCGCTATCCATCGCGCCGAGACAGGCGAAACCACACTCTATGACATGACGGATGTGATGCAATGAAGCAGCTTTACAGACTGGCCGCGCTCCTTCTGGCGCTTCTGCTCCTTTGCGGGTGCGCGGCGGGAAACGGCTACGGCAAGCCCGAACGAAAGGAGGGTCAGGATCAGTACCTGACCGATCCCGTTCCGGAGGGCAAGCCGCAGCCCGTCGAGCCGCAGAACGTGACGGTCGGTGATACGGAGTACACCTGTACGATCTCCATTTCCTGCGCGTCAATTCTGGAGCACATGGAGCTGTGCGACAAGGAGAAGGCCGAACTGGTGCCGGAGGACGGCTGGCTGCTGAAGCCTGTGGAGGTCACGTTTCAGGAGGGGCAGAGCGTCTTTGACGTGCTCCAGCAGGTCTGCCGGGAAAATAAGCTCCATATGGAGTTTTCCATGACGCCGATCTATAACTCGGCCTACATCGAGGGCATTGGAAACCTCTATGAGTTTGACTGCGGCGAGGTGTCCGGCTGGATGTATAAGGTCAACGACTGGTTCCCCAACTATGGATGCAGCCGGTATCAGTTGCAAAACGGCGACGTGATTGAGTGGGTCTATACCTGTGACCTCGGAGATGATGTGGGCGGCGGCTACGCGACTGGAAGCGAATGAGAAACGAAGACGCCTTTTCCGGCTACCATCCGACGATCAATTTTCTATATTTCGCGCTCGTTCTCCTGTTCTCCATGTGCCTGATGCACCCGGTCTATCTGGCAATTTCCCTGACCGGCGCGCTGACCTACGATATTTACCTGAAAGGCCGGAAAGCGGTGCGGTTTGCCGTCATGGGACTTCTGCCCATGGCGGCGCTTGCCGCGCTGGTCAATCCGGCCTTTAACCATGAGGGCGCGACGATTTTGACCTATCTGCCCTCCGGTAACCCGCTGACAATGGAATCCATGTTTTACGGCGTGGCTGCGGCCGTCATGCTGGCAAGCGTCGTATTGTGGTTTTCGAGCTACAACGAGGTCATGACCTCGGATAAGTTTGTGTATCTCTTTGGACGCATCATCCCGGCGCTGTCGCTCGTTCTCTCCATGGCGCTGCGTTTTATCCCGAAGTTCAAGGCGCAGATGCAGGTCGTCTCCGAGGCGCAGGCGTGCATCGGGCGTGACACGAAGAACGGCAGCGTGTTCCAAAGAGTCGGGAACGCCGTCAAGATCTTCTCCATCATGGTAACGTGGTCACTTGAGAACGCGATTGAAACGGCGGATTCCATGCGCGCCCGCGGTTACGGTCTGCCCGGACGCACGGCGTTCTCAATTTATCGTTTCGACGACCGCGACAAGGCCGCGCTTGCGTGGCTGATCTTCTGCGGCACGTATCTCGTTTCCGGCTGGATGGCAGGCGGCACGTATTTCCGCTACTATCCGACCGTGAAAACCGCCGCATGGACGCCCATGACCGTGAGCTTTATGCTCGTCTATCTCGCACTGGTGCTGACGCCGGTGATTCTTGATCGGAAGGAGGACAGGCAGTGGAAGTCTTTACAATCAACCATCTGAGTTTTGCATATCCCGAGCAGGAAAAACAGGCAATCTCTGACCTCACACTGTCCGTCCAACCGGGAGAATTTCTGGTGCTCTGCGGCCCCTCCGGGTGCGGCAAAAGTACGCTGCTGCGGCAGTTCAAAACCGTTCTCGCGCCGCATGGCAGACGTTCGGGAGAAATTCTGTTTGACGGAAAGAACCTCGATGAGCTATCCCAGCGCGAACAGGCAGAAGCAATCGGCTTTGTGCAGCAAAGTCCGGAGAATCAGATCGCGACCGACAAGGTCTGGCACGAGCTGGCGTTCGGGCTGGAATCCCTCGGCTATGACACGCCGACCATTCGCCGCCGCGTCGCAGAAATGGCATCGTTTTTCGGGATTCAGGAATGGTTTTATAAGCCGCTCACAGAGCTGTCCGGTGGGCAAAAGCAGCTCTTGAATCTCGCTTCCGTTATGGTCTTGCAGCCAAAAGTGCTGATTTTGGACGAGCCGACGAGCCAGCTCGACCCCATTGCCGCATCCGACTTCCTTGCCACCCTCGGCAAGATCAACCGCGAGTTGGGAACGACCATCCTTTTGACCGAACACCGCTTGGAAGAAGCGTTTGCCTTTGCGTCGCGCGTGGCCGTCATGGACGGCGGCAAGCTCCTTTGCACCGGAACGCCCGCCGAAGTGGGCGCGGAGCTGAAAAGCAGTGGGAACGCGATGTTCCTCGCCATGCCCGCCGCCATGCGCATCTGGGCGGCGACGGATTCCAAAGCCGCCTGCCCCATCTCTGTCTGCGACGGCCGGAACTGGCTGCTCGATTATGCGAAAACGCATAAACTGCAATCCGTTCCAGAAGAAAGCAAAAACGCACCGGACACGGAAACCGTTGTCTCGGCGCAGGAACTCTGGTTCAAGTATGACAAAGACTTGCCCGATGTGGTCAAAGGTCTATCCTTGGAACTGCACAAAGGCGAATTTCTTACGCTGCTCGGCGGCAACGGCACGGGCAAGACCACCACGCTCAAGCTGCTGGCGAGCCTGAAAAAAGCCTATCGCGGCGAGCTTGCCATCACGGACAGCGTCGGAATGCTGCCGCAGAACCCGCAGGCGCTCTTTGTGAAATCCACAGTGCGCGCAGATTTATTGGAGATTTTACCAAAATCCGAGCGCAAAACTGAGCGGCTTGCACAAGTTGTCTCCCTCTGCAAATTGACTGAGCTGTTAGACCGCCATCCGTATGACCTTTCCGGCGGTGAACAGCAGCGCGCAGCGCTGGCAAAAATCCTGCTTCTGAACCCGGACATCCTGCTCCTTGACGAGCCGACAAAGGGGTTGGACGCGGAGTTCAAGCAGACGTTCGGACAAATCCTCCACACACTCCAAGCGTCCGGTGTGGCGATCTTGATGGTCAGCCATGACATTGAGTTCTGCGCGAAATACGCCGACCGCTGCGCCCTGTTCTTCGACGGCAACATCGTCACCGAAGCCGAGCCAAGAACATTTTTCAGCGGCAACAGCTTCTATACGACCGCCGCAAATCGCATTGCGCGCGATGTCCTGCCCCAAGCCATCACACCGGAGGATGTCATTGAAGCCTGCGGCGGCGCGGTCGAACCGGAAGCGGCATTGCCGGAATATCAGCGCATCCCGCCTGCACCGGAGAAAGAAACGCGCACGGTGAAAAAGCTCCCTGTCTGGCGAAAATGCCTTGCCGCCATGTCAGGAATCCTATCGCTGGTGCTGATTATCCAAGCCATTGGCGTGACAGACCTCACAAAGCTCATTGACGCAAACGGCATGACCGCGCTGGCAGGCGGGCAGCTCAAGCTCTACGGCATTTTGCTTGCTGCACTTCTTGTGTTTGCGCTGTCCATTGGCCGGAAAGCCGACCGCCCGGATTACCTGATTCAAACGCCCGTGGAAAAGCGCAAGCTGAAAAAGCGCACCGTGACTGCCACGCTGCTCATTCTGCTGCTCATTCCGCTGACGCTGTTTGTTGGTGTATATTATTTCGCGGGGCGGAAATACTACTTTATTTCGCTGCTGATTCTTCTCGAATGTATGCTGCCGTTCTTCCTGATTTTCGAGGGGCGCAAGCCGCAGGCGCGGGAGCTGGTGCTCATTGCCGTGCTCGTTGCGCTGAATGTGGCAGGGCGCGCTGCGTTCTTCATGCTGCCGGAATTTAAGCCGGTCGTTGCGATGACGATTCTCGCAGGCGTGGCTTTTGGCGGCGAAACGGGATTCTTGGTTGGCGCGATGACCATGCTGGTGTCCAATATGCTCTTTTCCCAGGGGCCGTGGACGCCGTGGCAGATGTTTGCCATGGGCATCATCGGCTGGCTGGCAGGTGTCTTGTACCGCAAAGGTGTTCTGCGGCGCGGGCGGCTGAGCCTTTGTATCTTCGGCGTGATCGCGTCCACGATCATCTACGGCGGCATTATGAATCCCGCGTCTGCCCTCATGTGGTCGAACACGATCAACTGGAAAATCATTTTAGGCTACTACGTCACCGGCCTTCCGGTCGATCTGGTGCGCGCCATTGCCACGTTTTTCTTCCTGTGGTTGATTGCCGAACCCATGCTCGAAAAGCTCGACCGCGTCAAAGTCAAATACGGCTTGGCAGAGTAAGCAGTTTTGTGGAAATGCCATTTGGACTACAGAGATACACGATAGCTATCAATGTGTACGGACTTGGTTGCTTGGAGTAAAAAACTCCGCCATTGAGATTCCAAGCACCCTGCAAATTTGCTCAATGGTATCTACAGAAAGCTGGCTGCCTCTGCAGCGAGAGACGCGAAGCGTCGTGTAGGGGATGTTTCCGCTTTGACATAGCTGATATGATGTCATGTTTCTCTCATGCAGTAGTTCATCCAATCGTGCGTGCGTATTCAATGTTCTTTCACTCCTATCAAAAAAAGCAGGATAAACTTTTGATGATAGCGTTGAATGCAAAAGTGAAGGTCATATAAAGTATCGCCTTGCGCACTCAACGTCCATTACAGAGCCGTTTGAGGGCCAATTCGACATCAGATTACGCCCTTTTCACGGCAGATTTCATGTATTTAAGCATAGCAAAGCAGACGAGATGAAGGTCTCCATTGCAGAAGTGAACGTCACCTCGCCAGAATGAATTTTGTGCGGTCACTTCCTGCTTTGCTATTGTTGCTTACTTCTTTCTCAGCAGTCGAGGTGTCAGATCCACCTCATCTGCCGGTATTGCCTTGAGTCCCATCACTTCCTTCAGCTTCAGGAACTCCTCGCTGTCCGCAAGCTCAAACGGCGTCTTGCCGCCCAGCTTGCTGCGTCTGGTGCTGTTGATGTGGTTGAGCAAAAGAATGATATCTTCCTGCGTGTAGGGGCTGAAGCTCTTCCCGCGAGGGAGAACATAGCGGATATACTCGTGGTTCTTC
>ENA-UEQJ01000919-UEQJ01000919.1-human-gut-metagenome-genome-assembly--contig:-NODE-919-length-24170-cov-5.877475_pt1 | contig 24170 bp, 24 predicted proteins | sample MGYA00242937_ERZ507938 | MGnify/ENA primary metagenome ERZ507938 (study PRJEB26167, sample SAMN06115437) | human gut metagenome | host: Homo sapiens | place: China:Gansu | collected 2015-07-03 | study...
GAGCGCCTGGACAAGACCGCTCTGGAAATGTACGGCGTAGAGAACTTCACCGACATGATCGCCGATGAGACCATCTGCACCGAGGATCCCGAGCAGCTGCTGAACTACCTGTCCGAGGTGGGTCACCCCGTCCTCAGCATGGAACCCTTCGATATGTAATCTTCCTGAAAATGAGGGAGCGGTTTTACCGCTCCCTCGTTTTGCATGTGGATGGGCGCCCGGAGTGGGCGCCCGTTCTCTGTTTAGCAGCCGCAGCCGCAGCCGTTGTTGTTGCTGTTATTGCCGCACCCGCAGCCCCAGCTGCCGCAATTGCCGCACAGCAGGAACAGGATGATGATGGCGATGATGATCCACCAGCAGCAGGAAGAACCCTGATTGCACATATTTATTAGCCTCCTATGAAGAATATGGACCCATGGTGGGGTCTCATTCCCATAGTATGCCGGGGCCGGGAAAAGGTGCGCTCAGCCGCGGGAAATGCGGTAGCTCAGCGTCAGCAGCGTGTCCACGAAGTGGACATCCTCGAAAAACACACCGGGCACGTCGGTGGACAGCTCCACATTGGTGAAGTTCCAGAAGCCCCGGATGCCCAGGCCGATCAACTGATCCGCCAGGGGCTGGGCTACGTTCTGCGGTACCGTCAGCACCGCCACGTTGGGCTGATACCGGGCTACATAGTCCGCCAGCTGATCCATAGCGCGGATGGTAACGCCCCGGATCTGGGTGTCGATCAGCGCCGGGGACACGTCAAAGGCGGAGTCCACCTGGAAGCCCACCTTTTCAAAATCGAAGTTCTGGAGCAGAGCGTGACCCAGATGGCCCGCGCCGATGATGATAAGCCGGTGGCCGTTGTCAATGCCCAGGATGTGACCGATCTCGGCCCGCAGCTCGGCTACGTTGTAGCCGTACCCCTGCTGGCCGAACTCACCGAAGCAGCTGAGATCCTGCCGGATCTGGGAGGCGGTGATGTCCATCTTGCTCCCCAGCGAGCTGGAGGAGATGCGCACCACGCCCTTGTTATATAGGTCATCCAGATACCGGTAGTACCGGGGCAGCCGATGGATGACGGCATCAGAAATCTTTTGCTTTTTCATGATAATCTTCCTCTTTATACCGGGTTGTCCGGCAGATATAACCCTCCTCTGCCGGACGCCCTCCACAAAACTCACTGATATTGTACAACAAACAGACCCACTTGTCAACTTTTTTAACAATCTTTCTGAAAAATTTTTCTTTACAACCGAGGAAAAACCTGCTATAATTCATGAGTCGGGATGAAATCGACATGCATGCGCCCGTAGCTCAGCTGGATAGAGCGTTAGACTCCGACTCTAAAGGCCGCTGGTTCGAATCCAGTCGGGCGTACCACTCGCCTCCAAAAGCCCATGGCTTTTGGAGGTTGTCCTTTGCCGCAATTGACAAAACTCCAAAATAAGTGTGGATTTTTCTGGAGCATCGCCTCTATTTTTCGCCACGCATCCGACAGGGTGTGCGGCGTTTTTTATTAGGAGGAACGACGGATGAACATATTTTACCAACTCATCGGGTTCGGCGCACTGATCGCCATGGGTCTCAGCTATTGGCAGAATGACAAGCGTACCATCTTGCTGTGGCAGGTGGTGGCCAACCTGATCTTCGCCATCCACTACACGCTGCTCCACGCACGCTCCGGCGCACTGTGCAGCTTTTTCCAGATTGTCGTGCTGCTGCTTTTCCTATTGCAGGAGAAATTCAACTGGAGTAAACTGGTCACCGCGATACCCATCGTGGCAGTATTTCTGCTGATTGCCGTGGTGACCTATGAGACGCCAGTGACGGTACTGCCCATCGTGGCATCGTTGGCGGCGTTACTGCCGTTCTTCCAGTCCAGGCGGTGGGTGATACAGGTGGCGGGCATTGCCAGCGGCCTGTCGTGGCTGGTGTATGTCATTGCGGTACGGTCGTATTCCGGCATGGTGACAGAGTCGGTACTGACCATCATCACGGCGGCGTCCCTGCTGAAGAAGGAATCCAGAAAGCCCTGAACGGACAGACCCCCGGCACATTGTGCCGGGGGAGTCTGCCGAAGGGGTGCGCCGCGTCAGGCGTAGTGCTTCAGACCCTGCGCCATGGATGAGGCGGTGCAGCGGCGGGCATGGCAGGAGAGCGTGTCACGTTTCTCTCCGGCGCACCGGGTGGCTGCTATCAGCGCGGCCAGTCTCCGCTTGCGGGGGACTAAGGGAGTATCCTGTTTCATTTGCTTTGCCATGGAATATACCTCCGTTCGTTTTACTACCGCTATCATAAAACAACGGAAGGTCTGTTCCATTGGCAAAAATAAATGAACATTTCTAAGAAAATTGTGATAGTATCACAAGGGGGCAGAAGCCATGACATCACAGCACACAGCGGACTATCCCACACTGCAGGAGGTGCTGCGCCTGCCTGTGTTCGCGGGCTGCACGGTCTGCGGCGGCGCGGCGGGACTTGGCCGTAGGGTCAGCGGTGTCAATCTGACGGACACACCGGACTACGCGCGCTGGCTGGCGCAGGGAGAACTGCTCATCACCACTGGTTTTGCCATCGCAGACGATCCGCAGGCCGTGGATGCGCTGCTGCCCACGGCGGCAGAAAAAGGCCTGTCCGGCGTGGGTATCAAGCCGGGGCGCTACCTGCCCAGCCCCCTGCCGGCGGCGCTGGCGGAGAAGGCTGACCGACTGGGACTACCGCTGCTCCAACTGCCGACCGATATGCGCTTTGCTGAGTTGGCCGATGCGGTGTCCCGCGAGATCGCACGGCGGCGAATACCGGCGGAGCAGGAGCGGCAGCTGGCCGTACTACTGCACCATCTCATCTCTGGCGCGCCGCTGAGCGAAGCGATGGAGCGTCAGGCGGCGGAGTCCGGTATCCATTTGGAATGTCCGCATATCCTGATGTGGATACGGGCTGATGCGCCGGAGTTGCAGCGGCGCTCTTGGCTGCACGAGGTAGAAGAGCGCTGCCGGGCGTTGGGCGCGGACATGTGGGGCGCACTGTCGGAGGATGGCTTTCTGCTGGCGCTGGAGGCGGACGACCTGTTCGCGCTGGAGATGCCGCTGCGGCGGGTGATGGCGGACTTTGCCGCCGACCACGGCGTTATCTGCGGCGTCAGCCGCCCTTACGGCGGTACGGTGGGTTTTCAGAAAGCAGACCGCAGCGCCCGCGCGGCGCTCCGCATGGCGGCGCGAACGGAAACGCCCTGCGTGACAGACGACCCAGCGGGGGTGGTACGGCTGCTGGAGGAATCCTCCCCGGCGGAAACGGACGCCTATATCCATCGGCAGCTGGGAACGCTCCTGCGGCAGCCAGAGCCGCGGCGGCAAGAGCTGCTGGACACGCTGGCGAGCTGGCTGCGCTGTATGGGCAACCAGCGCCGGATGGCGCGGGAGCTGCACCTGCACTACAACACCGTGAGTTACCGGCTCCAGCAGCTATGGTTGCTGCTGGAGGCCGATCCGGTCGATCCGATGAAGCGATTGGCATTGGAAACGGCCCTGTATCTGTACCGGTACAGGCGCACATAAAGGAGTGACTGATCATGGATAAGAGCAGGACGGGCGGTGAATGGGAGCGGATGGTGTCGGGGCGTCTCTATACGCCTACCGATCCGGAGATTGCCAAGCGGCACCGGGTGGGTATGCGCCGCTGTGACCGGTTCAACCGCCTCCCGCTGTGGCGTACCAAGACCAAGCAGCGTGCGCTGGAGCGCCTGATCCCCTCCGCAAAAGGGAAGAATTTCGAGGCGTTTGCACCCTTTTACTGCGAGTACGGCGTGAATATTTATGTGGGGCGGAACTGCTTCGTCAACTACAACAGCGTATTTCTGGATGTAGCACCCATTACGCTGGGGGACAATGTGCTCATTGGACCCAATGTGACGCTGGCCACGCCCAACCATCCGTTTATCGCCGAAGAACGAGCCTATACAGATTACCCCAACGGCTGCCATGCGTTGGAGTACGCCGAACCTATCACCATTGAGGATCACTGTTGGCTGTGCGCCGGTGCGACGGTGTGCGGCGGCGTGACCATCGGAGCGGGCAGCATCATCGCCGCAGGCGCGGTGGTGACACGGGACATCCCGTCCGATAGCATTGCCGCCGGTGTACCCGCCAGAGTGCTGCGGCAGATCGGCGAGCGCGACCGCCTGTATGTATGGGAGAAGTATGTGAAGAACGAACTGCCCGATGCGCAGCGGTGACAACAAAATCTGGGAGTAATTACAAAAACCGTCTCAAGCAACTTGCTTGAGACGGTTTTTGTATGCGGAAAGTTAGGAGAATTGAAACCTGATTTGACCACTACTGAACATTTTGTGATCCAACTGAGCTATCCTATGTCATATCTCCAGCATTCCCTGCAAGCCCGCGCTGGCGGCCTTTTTGTTCTTGTCGAAAGCATGGGTGTAGATGTCCAGCGTGGTGGAGGGCTGGCTGTGGCCGAGGATGCCCGCTACCGTGGCCACATCCGTGCCGCCCGCGATCATCAGACTGGCGGCGGTGTGCCGGAGGGAATGGACGTTCAGCTCCTGCGGCAGGCCGTTCTTCTTGAGGATCAGCTTGAAGCGGTAGGTGAAGGTGGTGGGCGTCATGGGGAGCCGCGCCCCTTGCCGGCGGAACAGGAAGTCATCATCGGTCAGCTGCCGCTGGTCATAGGCTTCGGTGATATACCGGCATTCTTTTTGGTACTCCCGCAGGAGACTTTCCATCTCGGCTGAGAAGTACACATAGCGGTCACCTGCGCGGGTCTTGGGTTCTTTGACGAATATCTCATCGCCGGTAATTTTTACAGCGCTGCGGCAGATGTGGATGGAGCGCTGCTCCCAGTCAATGTCCTGCCATTGCAGGGCGCAGCACTCGCCCCGCCGCATCCCTGTGGCGATGATGAGCTTGAAGTAGCCCTCGGACTCCATCAATGATACGAAAGCGTCCTTGTCGGCGGCGTACTTCATGCACGCATCAATTCCTCTCAAGGCGAAGCTTCCGATTTTTTTCAAATTGTCAAGTGTTTTTTTGATTTTTTTGCAAAAATAATCCAGACCGCCCTATCGGCGGTCTGGATTATTGCTTATCTTAATGAGATTACGGATAAGCCAGAGGTTTTGATTTTAAGCCTTGCCGCCGTTATGCAGTCTTCATATCTTGACTATTACCATTTAACGGCTGGTAAAAAAAGGCTGTGGGCCACCCAGATGGGCTCCGCTTTCTGGATCAGCTCCGTGGTCGGAGGCCACCACAATCTCATGCTCAGACGCCAACAGCCGGGAGAGCACCCTATCATCGACCCGGCGCAGGAAAGTCTCCTTTTCCGCCGAATCGTGGCGATGGGCCGCTTCATCCGCCCCGTTGATATGCAGCAGCACAAAGGAGCAGCGTTCCGCCGCTCGCAGGGCTGCCTCTGTCTTGGCGTCCAGATCCGTATCCACATCGCCAGTAGCCCCCTTTACCGGGAAAAGCTCCATGTGCAGCAGCCGGGCAATCCCCTTTACCAACTCCTTGCCGCAGATCACGGCGCTCTTCTGGGAAAATGGCGGCAGTGCTACCGGAACAGACTGTCCCCACAGAAGCATACATCGTTCTTTCGTCAGCAGTCTTTCAAAGGCATGGCGCAGTACCAAGCTTCCCTGCGGGCACAGTGCCCGCTGCCCGCCGGAAGGAATCTGCGTTACAATGTTATTCACAGTATGCGCCATGTGGGGAAATACCAGCAGTGCCTGATAGCCGCCCAGCCGGTAATAGGTAAATGCAGGATCCTCTACCTTTGCCGGGGCACAGCAAGGCATGGTACAGCAGCCCTCTCCATCCAGCGTGTAGCAGCTGCCCCGCAGTAGCAGGTCATCGGGCCGGACGGGGATTCCGGCCCCCAGCGCCTCTACATAGCCTCGGAGATGTACCGGCAGATCCGTTACCCCCAACAGGCGCAGTACGCAGTGCAGTGTTTCCGGTGGGAAGCCGCCGCAGGTATCCACATACCGCACAGAACCCATGGACGCCAGATGGCCATATCGCTCCACCTGAAAGTGGGGATCCGTCATGCCGTCAATCACGCATAATATCCTGCTCAAGTCTCTCCCCCTTTTTCCATTGGAACTTGTTTCGTTATACTTCCCGGCGCAGCACCCGGTAGACAAAGGACATATCCAGTCCGCCGCGTACCACGTCCGCCAGCAGGTCGTACTGCCGTTCCTTGTAGCCGCAGGCGTCAAAGGTTGCCAGCGCGTCAAAGGACACGCCCTTTCTGGCGCACAGTGCTTTCAGGATCGTATCCGTGATGCCCGGCGCGTCAAAAATGCCGTGGACATAGCTGCCGTATACGTTTCTGCTGCCGGTGAGGGCGGGCATCTGCTGCTGACTGCGGCCCATGTGGATCTCGTACCCCTCGTAGGCGAGTCCGTTCAGGCCGGAGAGCATTCCCTCCACACCGTAAAAGACGCCTCGCGTCTGGGTCTGCACCTTTTCACCCCGAAATTCGGTGTCCATCTCCAGCAGACCCAAACCGTTGATCTCCGTGACACCGGCGGCCTCCACCTGCTCCGGGTCGGACACGGTGCGCCCCAGCATCTGATAACCGCCGCAGATGCCGAAAACCAGCGTGCCGGCGTCAGCTGCCTTCAAAATGGCCGCCTCCAGACCGGACTGCCGCAGCCACCGCAGGTCGGCAATGGTGCTCTTGGTACCCGGCAGCAGGATCATGTCCGGCTGGTGCAGGTCGCTCACCTGATCCACATAGCGCAGCGACACGTTTTCGTAATGTTCGAAGGGGCTGAAATCCGTGAAATTGGAGATGCGCGGCACACGGATTACCGCGATATCCAAAAGTTTTCGCTCTTTGGAGCGGTCAAACCGCTCGGTCAGGCTATCCTCGTCGTCGATGTCCACATGGGCGTAGGGGATGACCCCCGCCACCGGGATGCCGCACAGCTGCTCCAGCGTCTTCAGTCCCGGCTCCAGAATGGCCCGGTCGCCCCGGAATTTGTTGACCACCACGCCCTTGATGCGGCGGCGCTCGTCCTCCTCCAGCAGCGCCACCGTGCCGTAGAGCTGGGCGAACACGCCGCCCCGGTCGATGTCGCCTACCAGCAGCACCGGCGCGTCCACCAGCTTGGCAAGGCCCATATTGACGATATCATCCTGCTTGAGGTTGATCTCCGCGGGGCTGCCTGCCCCCTCAATGACGATCACGTCATACTCTGAGTTCAGACTGTTATAGGCCTCCAGCACAGCGGGGATGTAGTCCCGCTTGCGGCGGAAGTACTCCATGGCCTGCATATTGCCCCGCACCTGTCCGTTGACGATGACCTGACTGCCCACGTCGGTGGTGGGCTTGAGCAGGATGGGATTCATGCGGGTGTCCGGCTCGATCCCGGCGGCCTCTGCCTGCACTACCTGCGCCCGGCCCATCTCGCCGCCGTCCTTGGTGATGAAGGAGTTCAGCGCCATGTTCTGGCTCTTGAACGGTGCCACGCGGTAGCCGTCCTGCTTCAAAACGCGGCAGAGTCCCGCCGCCAGCAGGCTCTTTCCCGCATTGGACATGGTCCCCTGAATCATAATATTCATTGCCATAGTGATTTCTCCTTGCAGAATTGCCGGATGGCCGTTATCAATGCTTCATTTTCCCCGTGAGGCCTCACCGCAATGCGATACCACCCGTCACCCAGCCCGTTGTAATTCCCACAGCCACGGATGGCGATACCCTGCTGCAGCAGGCCCTCCCGCAGCCCCAGCGGCCCACGGAACAGCAGGTAATTGGCATGGGACGGGCATACCCAGAAGCCCAGCGCAGTCAGGTTATCCGTGAGCCACCGCCGCTCCGTGTGGACGAGGGACAGCGTCCTTTGCAGGAAGTCCCGCTCCGCCAGCGCCGCCACACCGGCGCTCTGCGCCAGCGAGGATACGTTCCACGGCTGGGACGCGGCCGCCATGCGGCGCAGCAGTGCGCTGTCGGCGCACAGGCAGTATCCCAGCCGGATGCCCGCCATGCCGTAGCTCTTGGTGAATGCCTTCAGGATCAGCAGCTCCGGGTGCGCTGCCAGAAGGGACTTGGCGCTGACGCCGTCCTCCGTGAGATCGAGAAAGCACTCATCCAGAAACAGCCGCGCCCCTTGTGCCGCGCAGTATTGCAGGATCTGCTCCAGCAGAGGGAGCGGGATCAGCCGCCCGGTGGGGTTGTTGGGGTTGCAGAGGAATACCACCTCCGGTTTTTTCTCCTCTAAGAAGGACAGAAACCTCTCGTCCAAATCGAAATTCTGCGCCTGATACAGGAAATACCGCTCTACGCGGCAACCCACCTGCGCCAGTCCCGCCCCATATTCCACAAAGGTGGGGGCCAGTTCCACCGCCGTCCGGGGCCGCAGGGCGGCGCAGTATGTGTAGATCAGGTCTGCCGCGCCGTTTCCGCAGAGAATATAGGACGCCGGCACCTGCTCATGGCCCGCGATAGCCTGCACCAGCCGGCGGCAGTAGGGGTCGGGGTAGCGGTGCAGCCGGGGCAGAGCCCGGCACACCGCCTCCAGTACGCCGGGAGGCGTACCCAGGGGGTTGGTGTTGGCGGAAAAATCCAGCGTGATACCGCCGCCGTATACATCGCCGCCGTGTTGATTTTTTGTTTGATACAGCATCTATGTCTCCTTCACAGTGCAAAGGGCAGCTTGACCCCGCAGCTCAAAAGCAGGGTGAGGATCGCTGTGACGGTCATCAGGCGGCACACACGGAGGATGTCCTCGTGGGTGATCTCCCGCGATGCGTCGCCGATATACTCCTTTTTGTGCAGCACGCCGTGGTACCACGCATCTCCCGCCAGGCGCACGCCCAGCAGTCCCGCGCAGACGGATTCCGTCTGCGCTGAGTTGGGGCTGGCGTGCTTTCGACGGTCGCGGCGGAAGATCCGCCAGCCTGCCGCCGTATCCAGCCCCATCAGGCCGCCCGCCGTCAGCATCAGCAGGGCGGACAGCCGCGCCGGGATATAATTCACCACATCGTCCGCCTTGGCGGGTACAAGACCGATGTTCTTATAGGGCGGCTCCACATACCCCAGCATGGAGTTCATGGTGTTCACTGCCTTGTAGAAAAATCCCAGCGGCGCGCCGCCGATGGCCAGAAACAGCAGCGGCGCCACCACGCCGTCGGAGGTGTTCTCCGCCACCGTCTCCACGGCGGCACGGGTCACGGCGGCATCGTCCAGCCGGTCGGTATCCCGCCCCACGATCATGGAAACAGCATGGCGGGAGGCGGCCAAATCGCCGCTTTCCAGCGCGTCATAGACCTTCATGCTCTCGTCCCGCAGGGACTTGACGGCCAAGATCTGCCAGCACATCACGCTTTCCAGCGCCAGACGCAGCCATGGGCTGACCAGACCGCTCAGCCACAGCAGCAGAGCCGGGACGGCGGTGGATACGATGACCACCGCGCCCCACAGGATGGCGCCCGCCGCCCGCTCGCCGGATGGCGTTTTGGGGCATATACACCGCAGCCCCCGCTCCAACACACTGATACATTTTCCAATCAGCACTACCGGGTGAGGGAAGCCGTGGGGGTCGCCCACCAGAAGGTCTATGCCAAAGCCGATGACCAGTGCCGCCAGCGACCACATCATGTCTGTTCCCCTCCACCCTGCATCGTAAAAATATAAATGGGATTCTGTCCGCTCATCAGGTGGTAGCTTCCGGCTTTTCTGTCCCGCGCTGCTTGCAGGGACACCACCTCCGTCTCCGCAAAGGGGAACGCCGGCAGGCAGTCCGTCAGTTCAGCCACGGACTCCAGCGAAACGGCCGTGGCCACGATGCGGACATGAGGATTTTTTGCCAGCAGCAGCGCCACGATCTCGTGCATATTGCCGGCACTGCCGCCGATGAATGCGTGAGTGGGGGCTGGCAGACCGACGCAGGCCTCCGGCGCGCTGCCGCAGACCACCTGTAGATTCTCCAACGCAAACCGCTCCCGGTTCTGTTCCAGCAGTACAGCGGCGTCCTCCCGCCGCTCCACGGCGCAGACCAGCCCCTGCTTTGCCTGCAAGGCCATCTCCACCGATACTGAGCCGGTACCGGCGCCGATGTCCCAGCAGACGCTCCGCTCCGTCAGCCGCAGCTTGGAAAGGCACACCGCCCGCACCTCACTTTTGGTCATGGGAACCAAGGGCATTCCCTCCGCACTGCGGAGAAAGGCGTCATCCGGCAGACCCGGTGTGACCACCGCGTCGGGATGGGGGTTTTCGATAAGCGCCACGCTCAGAGGGGCATAGACACCATCCGTCAGTTCCGCCGCCGTGCCGCGCACGATGCGCTCATCTGGGTAGCCCAGCCGCTGGCCCACATACACAGAGACATGGCCCAGATCACCCTCTGTCAGCGTACGGCACAGATCGTTGATGCCGCGCTCGCCGCCTACCAGCGCAAAGAGGCGGCTGATTGCCCGCACCTCCGGCAGAATGTTGTGCTGCCGCCCGTGGAGACTCACCACCCGGACATTCTCATAGGAGGTCCGGAGCCGGGCGCACAGATAGGACAACGAGCTCAAACCCGGCAGCACCGCCGTGTCGCAGCCCTCCAGCAGGGGCAGCAGCTTTTTCGTGCCGCTGAAGAAGCCGGTATCGCCGGACATGACCACCGCGAAGCGGCGGTACTCCCAGTGGGTGCGGATAAAGTCCGCAATATCCTGCGGCGCAATGGCGTCACAGGTGTGCTGTCCCGGCCGCGCCACAGCCTCCAGCATCCGTTTTGCACCGATGAGACAGTCCGCCGCCTCAATGGTTTCACTGACCTCACGGGTCATAGCCTCCCGGCTGCCGGGGCCGATGCCGACGATCCGCACCTGCGGCCGGACGGTGCAGCCAAACCGCTTACACAGCACATCCAGCACCGCCGCAAAGGGAAGCCCCTCCCGCTGAGGCGGGCGGCCAATGACCACCAGACCTGCGCCCGCCTTCCGGGCGGCGGATGCCTTAGCGGGAAAGCCGCCGGCTTCGCCGCCGTCCTTGGTCACCATCCATGCGGCGTCGGCAAAACGCAGTGTGGCCAGATCCATCTCCTCGGAGAAAGGCCCCTGCATGGCGATGATATGGGCGGCCTTCAGCCCTGCTGCGCGGCAGGCCTCCAGCGAGGCATCCATGGGCAGCACCCGGGCGTATACCCGCTGGGTAAAATCGGGGATGCCGCTATACGCCGCCAGTTCCTTACTGCCGGTGGTCAGCAGGATATTGCCCCGCGTACTCTCCAGAAATGCGGCGGCCGCCGCCGCATTCTCCACGCAGACCACATCCTCCGTCTGTTCGGAGGATTGCCGCAGCAGGCGCAGATACTCCGTCTCCGTTTCCCGACAGGCTGTGCAGATGCTCTCGGTGATGGAGGTGGCATAGGGGTGGGTAGCGTCGATGACCAGATCGAACCGCATCCTTTGCAGCATCCGGATGATGTCCTCTACCGGGATGCGTCCCGCCAGAATCGTAATGTTTTCCGCCTCCGGCAGCAGCGTTTCACCGTACTCCGTGGCCACGCATACCGTAGCCTGCACCGGCTGTCCGGTCAGGAATTCCACCAGCTCCCGGCCCTCCGTGGTGCCGGCAAACACGCAGATATTACACATTGCGGTATCCTCTGGGTGTGACCAGTTGACCGGCCACCGTTTTGACGGCGGCGCTGCCGATCAGCACGGTGCAGAACATATCCACCTCCGCCTCCCGCAGTTCTGCCAGCGTCAGGATGCGGCTGCTCTGCCCCTCACGGCCAATATTGCGCACGATGCCGCACAGCCGCTCTCCCGGCAGACGGCGCAGCAGGATATCGCAGGCCCGCTTCAGGTGGTCGGGTCTGCCGTGGCTGGCGGGGTTGTACAGGGCGATGGTCAGATCCGCCGCCGCCGCGCAGTCCAGCCGCTTTTCGATGGTTTCCCACGGCGTCAGCCGATCGCTGAGGCTGATGACCGCAAAGTCGTGGGTCAGCGGCGCACCCAGCACCGCTGCGGCGCTGCAAGCCGCCGTCAGACCAGGCACCACCTGAATTTCAGGCTCCTGCGCCTCGCCCCGCAGCTCATAGACCAGCGCCGCCATGCCGTAGATGCCGCTGTCACCGGAGCAGACCATGGCGACGGTCTTACCGCTGCGCGCCAGCTCCAGCGCCAGCTGGCAGCGCTCGGTCTCCCGTGTCATGGGGGTGGAGTGAAGCTCCTTGCCGGGGTAGCGATCCCGCACCAGATCCACATACACCGGGTAGCCTACGATGGCGTCACACGCCCGCAGGGCGGTATCCGCCCGAATGGTCATATCCTCATAGCTGCCCGGCCCGATACCTACTACAATTACCTTACCCAAAGCGCACCTCCCAATGCTCCGCCGCAACGGCGACGGTCACACCGTCCCGCGCTGTTTTTTGTACGATCAGTTTTTCGGCATCCAGCAGCGCCGCCCGCTCACAGACATTGTCCACGCCGGTGACAGAGCGGACAAAGTCGGAGGGGGTGAAGTCACCCGCCACGCCCCGCAGCTGCTGCGCCGTGTAAAAATGCACCGGCCAGTTGTTTTTCTCACAGGCGGCCAGCAGGCCCGCCTCGTCCTGCTTCAGATCGATAGAGTAGACGCCGCAGATGGCCGCCGTATCCAGCCCATTTTCTGCAAACACCGCCCGCACCGCGTTTTCCACCGTTTCGGCGGCGGTGCCCCGGCGGCAGCCTACGCCTACCCGCAGTACCCGTGGGATGAGCCGCAGGGTGCGGGCAAAGGGCGATTTCGTGCGCCAGCCGATGAAAATGCCCAGCGAGCCGCTCTCTCCGGCAAACGTACCCTCCGGCAGGGGGGAGGGCAGGGGGAACTGGCTGCAAAGGGGGATATCTTCCTCTAAGATCGCCGCCGAAACCGCCTTGGCAAGCCCCATGTCAGAGATGACGCAGCCGTGCCGGGCAGCCCATGCGTCCACGGAAAATTTGCCGCGGACATCGGTGGCGGTGGTGACCACCGCCGTGGCCCCCAGCTTTTCCGCCAGCTCCACCGCCAGCGCGTTGGCGCCGCCGATATGGCCGGAGAGCAGGGGGATCACAAACCGCCCCGCCTCGTCGATGCAAACTACCGCCGGGTCGGTTTTTTTGCTTTTGACATAGGGGGCGATCTCCCGCACGGCGATGCCGCAGGCCCCCACAAAGATCAGTGCGTCCATGGAGGAAAAACTCGCGCCATATACCGCCTTGTCCAGCGGCAGAAAGCCCGGCTCTTCAAAACGCGGCATGGTATAGCACATCCATGCCTCCTTCGGCAGCGCCGCCAGTATTCGCCGTGCCGTGGCGCAGCCACCGCGGCTGAAAGTGAACAGGGCTGCTCTCATTGCGCCCCCTTGCGGAACTCCGTTGTAAAGTTGGGGTGATACAGCAGTGAGCGCAGATAGGTGTCACCCAGACAGTTGCCCACCACGATCAGCGAGGTCTTGGTCAGGCCGTTGCCCGTCACCGTTTCGTGGAGCGTGCCCACGGTGCAGCGGAAGATCTTCTCCTCCGGCCACGTGGCCTTATACACCACTGCTACCGGCGTCTCGGCGGCATAGCCACCTGCCAGCAGCTCGGCTTGCAAATGCTCCGTCAGCGAAGTGCTGAGAAACAGCACCATGGTGGCCTGATGGGCTGCCAGAGAGCGGATGGACTCCCGCTCCGGCACCGGCGTGCGGCCGGGAGCGCGGGTGATGATGACGGTCTGGCTCACATCGGGCAGGGTGTACTCCGCCCGCAGAGCCGCCGCTGCGCCGCAGAAGGCGCTGACGCCGGGGCAGACGTCGTAGGCGATACCGCGTTTTTCCAGCTCGTCGAACTGCTCCCGCACTGCGCCGTAAATGCTGGAATCCCCTGTGTGCAGGCGCACCGTGGTCTTTCCCTCCGCCTCCGCCTTCTCGATGAGGGCGATGACCTCTTCCAGCGTCAGTTTGGCGCTGTCGTGGATCTCGCAGCCGGGCTTGGTGTAGTCCAGCAGCGCCGGATTCACCAAAGACCCTGCGTAGACCACCACATCGGCCTCACCCAGCAGCTTGGCGCCCCGGACGGTAATAAGGTCGGCAGCGCCGCTGCCCGCTCCCACAAAATGTACCATTGTCAGTCCTCCTTTATCCGGCACAGCAGTGCCGCTGCGTCCTTTGTCTCACAGAGATAGCCGTATTCCTTGGAGAACAGGATGGCGCCCGCCTCCATATCGCCGCATTTATAGGGCAGCATCGCGTCGATGCGTCCCGCCAGACGGTGCAGCACCGCCTCGTAAAGCCCTTGCTCCTGCAAAATCCGCAGGGCGTCGTCACAGGTGGCGCAGCGGAGCAGCTCCTCCGCTGCCGCCGCGCCCAGTCCCTCCGCAGCGGCACAGGCCGTCAGAATGTCCGTGCGGCAGTCGCCGTAGCGGGAGTGGGTGTTCCACATACCGCCCGCCAGCTTTACCAGCTTGCCGATATGACCGATGAGCAGCGCCCCTCGGAAGCCCAGCTCCCGGCACATCTCCAGCGCGTCGCCGATGAAGTTGGAGGTCATCACCGCCGTGGCGGGGTCGATGCCCATGGCGTCCTTGATATAGTCCGCGCCGTAGTTGCCGGGGGCAAGCAGTACATAATCCGCGCCGCCCTCCCGCCGCTGCCGCAGCTCTACATGGATGGTGTCCACCAGCGCCTGCTCGCTCATAGGCTCCACGATCCCCGTGGTGCCTAAGATGGAGATGCCGCCCTCGATGCCCAGCCGGGGATTGAAGGTCTTTTTCGCCAGCGTCTCGCCATCGGGAGCGGAGATCACCACCCGCAGGCCGCCGGTGTAGCCCAGCAGGCCGCAGACCTCCTCCACATTCTCCCGGATCATCCGGCGGGGTACGGAGTTGATGGCCGCCGCGCCCACCGGCTGGTCAAGTCCAGGCTTGGTTACACGGCCCACACCCTGTCCGCCGTCGATGACAATGCCCGCGTCCTCTGTTTTCCGCACCTCGGCATAGATCAGGGTGTCACGGGTGATATCCGGGTCGTCACCGCTGTCCTTCCGGATGGCGCAGCGCACACAGTCCGGGGAGCTGTGGATGTCCTCCACCGCCAGCGTCAGCTCCATGCCCTTGGGCGTCAGCAGCCGGATAGTCTCCTTTTTGCCGCCGCGCAGCAGCATCCACGCGGCGGCCTTGGCCGCCGCCGCGGCGCAGGAGCCGGTGGTGTAGCCCAGACGGAGCTTTTTCCCGTCCCGCATCACAAATTCCTTCATGACCTACCGCCTGATCTGGTAGAGCATGGCGTTGCAGATGGCCGCCGCCACATTGCTGCCGCCCTTCCGGCCCCGGGCCACGATATAGGGCGCAGCAGCGGCCTCGATGATGCGCTCCTTGCTCTCCACCACGTTCACAAAGCCCACCGGCACGCCGATGATGAGGGCGGGATGGAGCTTGTCTGCCTCCATCAGTTCCTCCAGCGAAAAAAGTGCCGTGGGGGCGTTGCCGATGGCGAAGATGCAGGGCTTTTCCAGTGCCGCCGCCCGCTCCATGGATACAAAGGCACGGGTCACGCCCCGCTCCTTGGCCTCCGCCGCCACGTCCGCGTCCGACATGAAGCAGTGTACCTCCCCACCCAGCGAGGCGAGGATGGTCTTGTTGATCCCGGCCTTGGCCATCTGGGTATCAGTCACGATGTCGCAGCCCGCCCGCAGGGCGGCGATGCCCTTTTCCACCGCGTGGTCGGAAAAGGCCAGATTGTCCACATAGTCAAAATCCGCCGTGGTGTGGATGACCCGCTTGATGACCAGCTCGTTTTCCGGGTCCAGCCGCCGGTCGCCCAGCAGTTCGGTGATGATGGCAAAGCTGCGCTTCTCGATATCCATAGGCTTCATCTGTTCCGTCATAGCGTCTCCTTTCTGCAAGCCGCCAAAAAGCGCTGTGCCATGACAGGCTTGGCGTAAAAATGGAAGTGGGGGAAACCCGCGTACAGCGTGTCCGTGGCATACGCACAGCGCCACTGCTTGCCGGAGGGCTTTTCCGCCCCAAAAGCATCGCCGGGCTGTGGGGTGTCCCAGTGGTGGAATTCATGCATCGGCACCTGCTCTCCGGCGCGGCAGAGGAGATTGTCCTCCCGGGCCGTGGCGGTGATATAGCCGAACCGGGTCAGCCTCCCCGTATCAAAGCAGTCCCCCGGCAGCGCACCCACCATGGCGCGGCCTGCGATGGCCTGTGTCAGATACATGAAGCCGCCGCACTCAGCGATACAGGGCATCCCCGTGTGTACAGCGTCTCGGATTTGCCTGCGCAGGGCGTGGTTTTCCTCCAACTGCGCCGCGTAAAGCTCCGGGTAGCCGCCGCCCAAGTACAGGCCCTGCACACCGTCGGGGAGCCGTTCGTCCGCCAGTGGGCTGAAGGGTATCAGCTCCGCCCCCAGCTGCCGCAGCAGGTCGAGACTGTCCTCATAGTAAAAGCAGAACGCCCGGTCCCGCGCCACGCCGATACGCACCGGCGCGCCCTTTTCCGGCAATACCGGCGGCGTGAAGTCCAGCACCGGCGCATTGTGGGCGATCTCCAGCAGCGCGTCCAGTTCCAGCGTCTTTTCCGCTGCCTCCGCCAGCTGCCGCAGCTTCTCCCGCAGATCCGCCACCTCGTCCGCTGTCACCAGCCCCAGATGGCGGCTCTCCAGCGCGCACTCCGGCAGACGGGGCAGGTAGCCGCAGGCGCGGACGCCCAGCCGGCTTTCCAGCTCCCGCGCCAGCGCGCCGTAGCTCATGGCACTGCACCCGTTCAGAATGACGCCCTGCACGTTGTTGTCCGGCGCGAAGTCCAGAAAGCCCTGCACCGCCGCCACAACGGACAACGCCGCCCCCCGTGCGTTCACTACCAGCACCACGGGGCTTTCCGTTTCCCGCGCCGTCTCATAGGTGCTGGCGCGGGTGGATGTCAGCCCCAGACCGTCATAATACCCCATGACCCCCTCAATCACCGTGATATCGCAGTCCTGACCGTTGTGAGCCAGCAGATAGCGCATGGTGTCGCGGTCAAAAAAGAAGCTATCCAAATTGGAGCTTTTCGCGCCGATAACACGGCTGTGGAACATGGGGTCGATGTAATCCGGGCCGCATTTCGCCGCCCCTACCCGCAGTCCCCGCCGCACCAGCGATTGCAGCACGGCGCAGGTGACGGTGGTCTTGCCGCAGCCGCTGTTGGTTCCGGCAAGCACCAGCCGGGGCACTCGTCTCTGCATAGTGTCCTCTCAATCCGCCACAATGGTGGCAAAATAGCTGATCTCCTCCGGCAGCTGCCGCAGGTCGGTGTAGACCTGCTCCGTCTCCAGCCCACAGTCCGCCACCATCCCGGCACGCGCTGCAAGACCGTGCCTTTCCAGCGCGTCCACCGTCTCGCGGATGGCTCTCCCGGACTTCATCAGCACCTTCGTTCCTTCCAGCGTGAGCGCACTGTCCATGTCCATGCTCCCCGGCAGGATATGGAGAGGCTCCTCCATGCGGGTCAAACTCCGCCCCAGCCGCGCCGCCACGGCGCAGAAGCTGGTGACGCCGGGACACATCACCGTCTCAAACCCGTCAGCGCGGATGCGCTCCAGAATATAGTAGGCCGTGGCGTACACGGACACGTCGCCCAGATTCACCATGGCCACGTCCCGCCCCGCCGCCAGCGCCGCCTCGATGGCACCTGCCGCCGTGCGGTAGCTCTCCTCCCGTACCGCCGCGTCATGCGCCATGGTGAAGTCCAGCGGCAATATGGTCTTTCCCCGCATATCCACCGCGCCTCCGGCGATGTCCAACGCCAGCATCCGATCGGCCTTGGTTCGGGGAGCCGCTATAACGTCACACGCCTCCAGAACCCGGCAGGCCTGCCGGGTCAGCAGCTCCGGGTCGCCGGGACCCACGCTGACGGCGTAAAAAACACCCTGTTTTGCCATGATGACACTCCTTACGGCACGAATTCCAGACTGTCGAAGCAGGGGTCGTACTTCCCGTGCTCCATCTGGTACAGCTTTGCGATATATGCGCGGGTGAAGATCTCCTCCGGCGGGCCGATGCGGTCGATCCGGTCGCCCGCCACGCACACCACGGTGTCGGAGATGCGCTCCGCCAGCTCCAGCTCGTGGAGCGACAGCAACACCGCCAGATCATTCTCCCGCACCATGCGCTTGAGCACCGTCAAAAGCTCCAGCTTATAGCGGATGTCCAGAAAGCTGGTGGGCTCGTCCAGCACGATGATCTCCGGTTCCTGACACAGCGCCCGGGCCAACAGAATGCGCTGGCGCTGTCCGTCACTGATGGCGGAGAAGGGGCGGTCAGCAAACTCCATGCCGCCTACCTGCTCCAGCGAGCGCTCCACGATGGCCTGATCCTCCGGCTGCAAAATGCCCAGCCGCCCGGTATAGGGGTAGCGGCCGCTGCTCACCACGTCCCGGCAGGTCATCAGCTCCGGCTCCATGCGGGCCGTCATCAAAATGGCCATGCGCCGGGCGATCTCATTGCGGCTGCGCTCCTCCATGGCCTTGCCGTCCAGAAACACTGTGCCGGACACCTTGGAGAGCTGGCCGATAATGGTTTTTAAGATGGTGGATTTTCCCGACCCGTTGGGGCCGATGAGCGTCACGATCTTGCCCCGCTGCACATGGAGGGCGACATCTTCAATCAGCGGCTTGCCGTGGTAGCCCACGGCAAGCGCCTTGGTTTCCAGATATGCTGCCATACTCACGCCGCCTTTCTGTGGATCATCATGTAGATGACGATGGGTGCGCCGAATACCGCCGTGACGGAGCTGATGCTCACCTCTGTGGGGGCAAAGGCGGTGCGGGCGACGAGGTCGCAGAACAGGCAGAACACGCCGCCGCCTAAAAAGCAGGCCGGGATCATACACAGCGGCTCCGCCGATTTGAACAGGGACTTCATCAGGTGCGGCACTGCGATGCCAACAAAGGAGATGGGGCCGGCAAAGGCCGTGACGCAGGCGGACAGCACACTGGACAGCAGGATCAGCGCCGTCCGGAAGGCCCGCAGGGGGACGCCCATATTTTGGGCATAGACCTCGCCCAACTGGTACGCCCGGATGGGCTTGGAAAGCAGGAAGGTCAGCAGCAGCGTGATGCCGCAGACAACGGCCATAGTCTTTACGTTGTCCCAGCTCATGCCGGAGAAGGAGCCGAGAGACCAGTTGTGCAGATTCACGATGCTGGAATCGTCGGCAAAGGTCACGAGAAAATCCGTCAGTGCCGAGCAGATATAGCCGATCATCACGCCGCAGACCACCAGCAGGCTCATGCGCTTGACCCGCTGGGAGATCAGCAGCACGAAGCCCATGGATACCATAGCTCCCACGAAGGCCGCTGCGATGAGAATGGCGGAGGAGGTGGTCTTGCCGCGGCTCAGCAGCACCAGCATGGCCACGCACACCGTCATCTTTGCGCCGGAGGAGATGCCCAGCACGAAGGGGCCTGCGATGGGGTTGTGGAAAAAAGTTTGCAGCAGATAGCCGGACAGGGACAGCGCCCCGCCCAGGATCAGCGCCGATAGGAGCCGGGGCAGACGGATCTTTACGATGATCTGGCTCTGGGTAAAGCCAACATCGCCCCCCAGCAGGATCCGCCATATCTCAGACGCGGAAAGAGAAACGCTTCCCGCGAAGATATTCCAAATCAAAAATGTGAATAAAAGCAGGAGAAGCAGCAAGAAGCCTCCCCAGATGCGAAGTGTTCGGTTTCTCTTCATGCCGCTCCTCCTTATGATGTAAAAAATGCTCACTTCATCCGTGTCAGAAAGTGAAAAGCCGTATCCGGCGCGTCGTTCAACGCATGGTTCACGTCCAGAATGAGATCGCTCAGCTCCAGCGACTCCTGATAGAAGTTTTTGGTCAGGCACCACACATTACCGCTCTTGACGGCCTTGAAGTCGGCCATCAGTGGATCCAGTGCCACCAATTCGTCCAGTGTGTGCAGCTCGCCATCGATGATGCTGTTGTAGATCAGCAGATCGGCGTCCACTGCACCGTGGTAGAAGGATTCCATCTGAATGTTGACGGTGGACTGGGCGTTGTCCTCCGCCGATTCATCGAAGGAGACATAGTCTCCGCCTGCGATGGCAACGCACTTCGCCACATAGTCCGTGGACTTGCGGACGTTTACAGCGCCGCTGCTGGTGATGTAGAAAAACGCCACAGTCTTGCCGGTGGGCTGCTGCTCCAGTACGTCCGCCACGCTGTCCATCTTCTCATTAAACAGCGCCTCGGCCTCGTCCTCCTTGTCCAGCAGCGCCGCGTACAGCTTGATCCACTCCATCCGGCCCATGGGCTGGGTCTCGTAGCTGGATGTCTCCACCAGCACAGGGATGCCCATCCGCTCCAGTTGCTCCAGCACCGCCGGAGAGTGATAGATCATGGTGTTTTCCACCGCCAGATCGCAACCCTGTGACAAGATCAGCTCATAATCCGGCTCGGAGTACTTGCCGGCGTATACCAGCGCTCCGCTGTCCATGGCGTCCTTGGCACGTTGGATATACCAGTCCGACTGCTTTTTGCCGCTGAGGGTGATGCACCCGACGGCGTCCAGCTTGTCGAAGTAGTCCATGGCGGCGGCGGCTACCAGATAGATCTGATCCAGCGGCTGCTGCAAAACGGTAACGCCGGCGGGTACGCCCTCCGGTACCGCCGCGCCCTCCGCTACCAGCAGGTACACCCGGTCGTCGTGGATGGTGATGCGCTTGTAGCTCTCTCCGGCATACTCTACGGTAAACTGCTGGGCATAGCGCAGGGGCATGGTACGGTCAAAGACCAACTCATCCCACGATACGGAGACAGTTTGTCCATCTGTTTTGGCAGGGGCGTCTGCCGTGCCGCAGCCACAGAGGGACAGCATCAGCAGCAGCGCCAGTACCGCGGCGGTCAGCCGTTTCACTGGGCTGCCTCCACCACCGTGGTGGAATCAAAGGTCAGGGTGTACTCGATCTCGTGGGGGGTGCTCATAGCGGTGGTGTCGCCGATCACCGTCAGCGGGGTATCCAGCGCCCGCACGGGGATCTCGAAGGTGGAGCCGCCCTCGATGGTGAGAACGTCATAGCGCTGGCCGTCCACCAGCATATAGTCGTACTTCTGGCTGCTCCACACGATGGTGGCGGTGGCAGCGCCGTTCTCCACCTTCAGGGTGCAGGGGGTCAGCACATGGGACTTACCGGAGCCGCCCTCGAAGCCTACCTCAATGGTGTAAGTGCCGTCCGCCAGCGTAATGGCGGCAGCGTCCACGCCGTCATCCTCCTTCAGAACAGGGTTGGAGACGGAAACCTTGTGGTCATACCACACGCCCTTCTTGCCGATGAGGGCCACGTCGAACTCCGTGTCCAGTGCGGGCACGGGGATATCAAAGCCGTTGACCGTCTCGGTCAGGCCATCGGGATAGGTGACGGTATCCTTGGTGGGCTGCAGCAGCACGGCGCCGTCCTTCTGTGCGTCCTCCTTCAAACCGGGGAACAGATTCACGATGCTGGTGGAGGCGAGACTGACGTGAATGGTCATCTGGCCGTCCTTCACGGTCAGTACGCCCTTGCCGTCGCAGGTCTCGTTGGCGTGGAACATACTGCTGTCGGTGTTGAAGTCGGCGGTGTATACGCCGTCTGCCAGAGCGGGCTGGTCGGGCTCCTCGTTGCCGGGGGCATCGGTCTGCTGCTGCCCGCAGCCCACCAGCAGCGCTGTCATCATCAGAGTGGCCAGCAGAAACGAAAGAATTTTTTTCATGGTAAAGTCCTCCTTGCTTTGAAAAAAGGCTCCGAGGCGATGGTATACCGCCCCGGAGCCCGTTCAGTCCTTGTTACGCGATGGCGTCGATAGCCGCCTTGGTGTGGGCGACATACAGCGCGTGGATGGCATCGATACGGCCCAGACCGGAGATCTGGCAGTTCACGGTGAGACCGGCGGCCTCAAACATGGTCTTCCAGGAATCCTCGTCCGCACCGGCCATGTCGTTGTTGGCGTGGTCGCCCGCCACGACCATCAGGGGACGCAGCACCACGGTGGTGTAACCGGCTTCCTTGACAGCTGCGATCACGGCCTCGCAGGAGGTATCCTCAGGCTCGCCCTCCACGGTGCCGATGAACACGTTCTCATAGCCCAGCTTGTCCATCTGGGTGGCCATCTGGCTGTAAGTGACCTTCGCCACATGCGCCGTACCGTGACCCATCAGCACATAAGCCACACCGGCCTCCTTGGCGGCGGCGGTGGACTCGTAACCGCTCTCGCTCAGAGCAGCGGCGACGACGGCCTTGGCAACGGCTTCCTTGTCGGCGTTGATGACGGCGGCGTCGCTGCCCACCTCACCCAGCATGGGCTCGGCGATCTCAACGGACTCGAACTTGTCACGAACCTTGTCGATGGCGGCGCACATCTCGTCGTACTCAGCACCGTGCATCAGATGGGTGGGCTGCACCACCAGCTGCTTCACGCCGTTGGCGACAGCGCGCTCCAGAGCCTGCTCCATGTTGTCGATCTTCTCGCCGTCACGGGCCTGGATGTGGTTGATGATGATCTGAGCGGTGAAGGCGCGGCGCACGGACCAATCGGGGTTGGCCGCCTGCAGGGCGTCCTCAATGCTCTTGATGTCAGCTACGCGGCTGTCGTTGAAGGAGGTGCCGAAGGACACCACCAGCAGCTCCTTCTCGCCGATCTCGTCCTGGTTGCGGGGATCGTCCTTGGACGCGTCACCGGTGTCCAGACCGAAATAGTCGGGGCTGGCTTCCTCACCTTCCACCAGCGCCTTCTGGGCGTCGGTCAGGGCATCCCAAGCGGCCTTGGCGGCCTCACACTGGGCGTCGGTCTCCTCGGTGCGCTCCTGCACGTAGATGGCGTCGATGAGGGCGGCGACCTTATCGGCGGCGGCCTTGTCGGTCTTCTCGGTGTTCACGTCGTTGTTGTCCTTGTTGCCGCAGGCGGTCAGCATGCTCATCAGCATCACAGCCGCCATCAGAAAGGCAAGTGCTTTCTTCATGGTTGATCTACCTCTTTCCAAATATTTGTTCTGAAAGAAATATAAAAGCGGCTGTGTTTCACACAGCCGCCCTCGGAGCTTCTTACTACATATACATCCGTGCGGCGCTCCGCGACGGATCATAAGTTTGTAGGAAAACCAACCCGTTGGCAGCAGGTTTGAGATTCCACACAGAGGCAGGTCTCCTGACTTCGTTCGTCACGGCATTGCCCTTCCCAGTTTCCCAGTGGATTGCAAGGCCGCTCCCGTACACAGTGACTGCATCGCTCCGGATTCCCACCGGATTCCCTTTTCATCTGCTTTTGAGCAGATACCTCTGTGCTACAACTTTATATTTTTCCAGACAGTGGGATTATATCACATTTTGTCGAATTGTTAATCCGTTCTGATGGTGGGGCTATCTAAAATTTGAGGTTTTTCTGCGTTGAATTGTGACATTTTCGTAAACGCTGCCTTCTTCCATTACTCACGGAACTTTATGACTTCTTGAATACTTCCCGAAAAAGAAAAGCCGCCGTCGTTTGACAGCAGCCTTTCCGATAGCTTGTTATGCGTAAATCAGATCGCTTGAAATAATCTCCATAAGCTGATACAACTATGGCATCGCTGGGCGGATGAGCACGGCATGAAAGAGCGGCGTCGTTATACGCTTGACAATGCGGAGGACTTCTTTGCTTTTAACTACTCCATCAAAGAGCTTCTTTCCGAAATTTACAAGGAAGAACTCCAGACCTGCGTTTATAACGCCTTTTATCAGGTAATGATGCCACAGTACGGAGCAGATCCTGCCGAGTGCTACGAAGCGAGGTTCTATTCCTACGGCCTGTTCGGTTTCCTGGACGAATGGATCAAGCGTGGCTTTTATGAAACGCCGGAGCAGATCACGGAGCTTTTCCGAAAGATGATGGAAAGGCGGGGCTATGCTGAAAACGGGAGCCGCTGCATCTGAGATGCATGACCTGTGGGGCGCTCAGACTACTGTTTGACTACTACCGCGAAAAACCTCGGAAGCCCTGCCTTGCAAGGCTTCCGAGGTTTTTCTCCAAAATGGCGGAAATTTGTGCAACACCAACCAAACCCTTGCGCCGCAGGGCTTTCCGGCTTGACGGTCTGATAACTCCGACTCTAAAGGCCGCTGGTTCGAATCCAGTCGGGCGTACCAAATTAACGAAACGGTATAGATGCGTCTGGCGAAAAGTCAGGCGCATCAACCGTTTCCGGGCTTTTTCAAGCCCGGATT
>ENA-UEQJ01000924-UEQJ01000924.1-human-gut-metagenome-genome-assembly--contig:-NODE-924-length-24064-cov-124.325093_pt1 | contig 24064 bp, 19 predicted proteins | sample MGYA00242937_ERZ507938 | MGnify/ENA primary metagenome ERZ507938 (study PRJEB26167, sample SAMN06115437) | human gut metagenome | host: Homo sapiens | place: China:Gansu | collected 2015-07-03...
CCTTATTTGGTTCTACATAGATAATATCATTCTGCTGCAGATAATAGAATGGTGAATTAATAATATTTGCATCATTCAAGTTCATACGATAAGTATGCTTCTCTCCTGCTGCATCCTGACGAATCAATAATACATTGTCACGCTTACCATAGATGGTTAAGTCGCCACACTGTGCCAAAGCTTCAAGAATACTCATCTTCTCCTGTGGAGCATAAATAATTCCTGGCTTTTCTACTTCACCTAATACAGATACATGGTAACTGCCCATGCGAACCGTAACAATAGGATTTTCTTTTTCTGCCAGATAAGGCTTCACCTTATTCTTGATGAGATCTTCAGCCTGTTTCTTGGTCAAACCACCGACATGCAAGGTTCCAACAACAGGAAACTCAATATTACCATCATTATCAACCAGATATCCTTGCAGGGAACCACTACCATAACTCAGCTGTCCGCCTGTACCCAATGTTTGAGAGACAGAGAGGTTGAAAGGCATGGCAGCCTTTGGGTCTGTCGTAATCACGGTAATGGTAAGTTCGTCCTTAGGCATAATCTTAGCTTCATAAAGCATTCTTGAAGCAGCCAAACTGATAGAATCCGCGTTTTGGAAATAAGCTACATTCTTAGTACTTCCGCAACTGCCAAGTACTAAGATCATAGTCAAAGCGACTAAAACTAAACTAACGAGTTTTTTCATTTTCTAAAATTTTCGTTTTAAAATATTGGTGCAAAATTACGGTATTTTTTTGAATACTGCAAATTTTTGCACCAATAATTCTATTTACGTCTATTTTTTTTTGAAATAATAGCCTTTTTTACTTATCTTCGATGCCATTTGATGGCAAATTAAAGCTATAACTGTTATCGAAGATCTTCTTCACCTTGTTGATTTCTACGAAGGTGGTTCCTCCACCCTCACCGAAGCTACCACTCAGATAAGCAATCTTATCCTCCTCACATAAGTAGCCTTTCTGGCGAAGCATACGTACCGCTGCGGTAAACATAGCCTTGGTAGAAACCTGATCCTTCTGATGAATTGGAATAATACCATAGCTCAGATTCAACCAGCGCTGGAGTTTCTCCTTATAGCAGATTGCCAATACCGGATTTGGGCCACGGAAGGCAGCCAGGTCGCGTGCAGTCTGACCGGTCTCGCCATCGGTAATAATACCAGCAACACCCAACTTCTTAGTAGCCTCAATGGCAGCATGAGCCAGGAAGAGTTTCTGGTCAATCTTACCATCTTCCATTGGATCAATATCATTCAGTGGAGACTTATCCTTCTCTGCCTGCTCAGCAATACGGGCCATGGTCTGCACAGCTTCTAAAGGATACTTACCGCTTGCTGTCTCACCAGAAAGCATCAGCGCATCGGTGCGATAGAAGATAGCATTGGCAATATCAGTTACCTCAGCACGAGTAGGACGTGGATTCTTAATCATGGTATGCAACATCTGTGTTGCTACGATTACCGGTTTCTGCGCCTTCACACACTTAGAGATGATGCGGCGCTGGATGCCTGGAATTCTCTCGATTGGCACCTCGATACCCAGATCACCACGGGCAACCATGATACCATAGCAGGCATCAATAATCTCGTCTATATTATCAACACCTTCCTGATTTTCAATCTTAGAGATAATCTTGATATCACTGTTGTGAGCGTCCAAGATATCCTGAACTGCCTTCACATCGGCTGCATTGCGCACAAAAGAGTGAGCGATGAAATCAATATCCAACTCGATAGCGAGTTCAATATTTCGGCGATCTTTCTCTGTCAGTGCAGGCAGGTCGATATGCTCTCCCGGCACATTCACGCTCTTGTGAGCCCCGAGCACTCCCTCGTTCTGAACCTCGGCAACCAGCATAGGACCCTGGTTGTCGATAATCTTCATATCGAGTTCACCATCATCGAAGAGCAAATCATCACCTACCTTAACATCGGCTGCGATGTCAGGATAGCTCACATTCACAATATCATGAGAAGACTCTATTTCCGGACGTCCAAAGATTTTCACTACATCACCAACATTGTAGTGGATAGGTTCCTTCACACCTGTAGTTCGCACCTCAGGACCTTTGGTATCAATCATAATACCTATATGTGGAGACACGGCTCTTACATTCTTTACGATGGTGCGTATACCCTCTTCTGTGGCATGAGCAGTATTCATACGAACAACGTTCATACCGGCGAAAAACAGTTTTCGGATAAAATCCTGATCACATCTACGATCACTGATGGAAGCGACAATCTTTGTTTGTTTCATATTTGTAATTTACCTTATTGAAATTTCAATGTTTGCGGTATTTCTACCATATTTCTTAAATTGAGTGCAAAGATACAAAGAATTTCTGAAATAAAAAACATCTGAAATACAAAATATATATAAAATATTAAGTTACTTTCAAATTGAAAGCGCATAAAACAGAAAATCTAGCCAATGGGACACTTCTCGTTCCCATTGACTAGATAACAAATCTATTAATCCCGCTGAAAAACAGGATTCTTAATGATCAATTCTCAATTAGATATCCAAGTCTGGCGCCTTCTCAGCTCCTGCTGCTGCCTCAAACTTAGGCATCACATTGAAATTGAAGAGGCTGGCGATAAGGGCACTTGGCATTTTTCTAACCGTCTGGTTATAGTTCTGAACGGCTTCATTATACTTGCGGCGTGCCTCGCTGATACGGTTTTCCGTACCCTCTTCCTGAACCTGAAGAGCCTTGAAGTTCTCGCTGGCTTTCAACTCAGGATATTTCTCGGCTACTACCATCAGTTTGGAGAATGCATTCGCCAACTCGCCCTGTGCTGCAGCATATTTCTTCAGGCTAGCCTCAGTAAGATTGTTGGCATCCAGCTTTACCTGACCTACAGCAGCACGAGCCTTGGTCACCTCGGCAAAGGTTTCTTTCTCATGCTTGGCATAAGCCTTTACGATCTTAGCCAACTGTGGCATCATATCAGCACGACGCTGATACTGAGTCTGAACATTAGCCAACTCTGTGGTAGCCAACTCCTGTTTCTCTACCAATCCGTTATAACCACTGAACATCCATAGTACCAGCACAACTACGATGCCCAGAATAATCCAGCTTTTCTTTATACCTCTCTTTGCCGGTTGCATGTTTGAATTCATTGTCTGTTCCATTGTCATTATTATTAATTAATTATTTACTATAAACTATTAACTATAAACTATTAACTATAATCAGTCATCACCATCCACCGCCAGAGCCGCCTCCGCTAAAGGTGCCTCCGCCAAAAGAACCGCCCGAGAAACCGCCGCCGGAAGAACCGCCACCTCCCATAAAGAAAGGAGGTATCCAGTCATCATCATTGTTTCTCCTACGAGACTGGTTTCTCTGATGGCTCTTCGGTCTTGGCTTCACAATACCGAGCATCTCCAGAATATACCTGATAAACAGATAGATAGGAATGCCGAAGAAGATAAGGAATAGGATAATGACCAGGAACCAGTCCTCTTCGTCATTAACCGAACCTTCATCAACATCCGCAATTCCCGTCCGTCCACTTTTCACCTTATTATATATAGCACGGCTTACAGATGCTACTGCCTCGCCCGGATTGCCTTCACGCATATACTTCACGATGCAAGCCCGGGCAATATCATCGCAGTCCACATCGGTCAACTCCCCCTCCAGTCCACTTCCTGGAGCAATAAAGTACTTATGGTCCTCCACCGCGATGACGATAACCAGTCCTCTCCGGCTCTTCTTGTAACCGATACCATATTGGTTGCCCACATCCTGCGCCATCCGGAAAGCATCCTGGTTGTCAACCTTTCCCACAATGATGAGCACATTCTGTACGCCACACTCCAAATTCAGTTTCTGAAGATAGAAATTGGCAGAATCCTTCTGAGCCTTATCAACATATCCATCCGGGTCGGAAACATATTGCGTAGAATCCCTGAGGAAAGGAATCGGTACATTTTTCGCCGTCCAGACCTCCCCAGCCGTCAACGCCAATGCATGAAAGGCAACCATCATCAAAGCCAAAAAATATCTCTTAAATCTCATAATTTCTCTATTTTGGTGCAAAAATACGCAATAAAAACCTTATATGCAAATACTTAGAGCATTATTTTTGCAAAAAAAGCCTTAAGTATTTTGTTATATCATAAAAAACTTGTATCTTTGCACACCGAAATAAAGATTAACAAGTAAAATTAGTAAAAAAATAAAGAAATGACCAAAGCAGATATCATTAATGAGGTAGCCATCGCTACTGGTATGCCTAAGAAAGAAGTAGGTACTGTAGTAGAGGCTTTTATGGAAGAGGTTAAGAAGTGCCTCATCGAGAAGAAGGACAATGTATACTTGCGTGGTTTCGGCAGCTTCAACATCAAGCATCGTGCTGCTAAGACTGCCCGTAACATCTCTAAGAATACAACCATCACCATTCCTGCTCACGACTTACCAAGCTTCAAGCCATCAAAGAGCTTCATCGAGGAGATGCAGAACGCTCAGTAATACTGCTGGACAGGAAGAGAGAAATATCATTTTTTATAATAACAATATTTTAAAATTTTAAAATCATGCCAAACGGAAAGAAAAAGAAGGGCCACAAGATGGCTACTCACAAGCGTAAAAAAAGATTACGTAAGAACAGACATAAGAGCAAGTAAGCTAGCAGTGTAGCTAGTCTACTATAGCTCTCGGTCAGTTCGTGACTGAGGGGGTGTGTCAGTTCTGATATGGAATGACATACCCTTTTTTTGTATTAATTTAAAGTTAAAAGATTATTGAAGATATGACAAGCGAAGTTGTAATTGATGTCCAACAGAAAGACATCTCTATCGCACTCATGGAGGACAAGCAGCTGGTGGAATACCAGAACGAACCTCGTGAGGCATCGTTCTCTGTGGGCAACATCTACATCGCAAAGGTTAAAAAACTGATGCCGGGTCTTAACGCCTGCTTCGTGGATGTAGGTTATGAACGCGACGCCTTTCTTCATTATCTTGACCTAGGAAGTCATTTTAATTCCTACCAGAAGTACCTTAAACAAGTACAGAGCGACAGAAAGAAACTTTTCCCATTCTCTAAAGCCAGCAAAATGCCTGAATTGGAAAAGGACGGCAGCATACAGAATGTACTCAAAGCAGGACAGGAAGTGCTGGTACAAATCGTAAAGGAACCAATCTCTACCAAGGGACCTCGACTCACAGGCGAAATCTCATTCGCGGGCCGATACCTGGTACTCATGCCATTCGGTGATAAAGTTTCTGTCTCGTCGAAAATTAAAAGCGGTGAAGAACGCTCCCGACTCAAACAACTCATTCACAGCATCAAACCAAAGAATTGCGGCGTTATCGTCCGCACTGTGGCTGAGGGTAAGAAGGTCGCTGAGCTCGATGCTGAGCTGAAAGTCCTGGTGAAGCGATGGGAGGATGCTATCGCCAAGGTACAGAAGACCCAGCAGCGCCCGCAACTTGCATTCGAGGAGACCGGAAGAGCCGTTGCTCTCTTGCGTGACTTGTTTAACCCATCTTACGAGAACATCTACGTGAACAACGAAGATGTGATGAAAGAGGTGAAGAACTATGTTTCTCTAATAGCCCCTGAAAAGGCGGGCATAGTTAAGCTCTACACCGGTAAGGTGCCTATCTTCGACAATTTCAACATTACCAAGCAGATTAAAGCTGGCTTTGGTCGTGTTGTTAACTACAAGCACGGTGCTTATCTCATCATCGAGCACACCGAGGCCTTGCACGTTGTCGATGTAAACAGTGGTAACAGAACTCGTGAGAAAGGTCAGGAAGCAAATGCACTGGATGTTAACCTCGGCGCTGCTGATGAGTTGGCAAGACAATTGCGCCTCCGAGATATGGGAGGTATCATTGTTGTCGACTTCATCGACATGAATCTTGCCGAAGACCGACAGCTGCTCTATGAACGCATGTGCAAGAACATGCAGAAGGACCGTGCCAAGCACAACATCCTGCCATTGAGCAAATTCGGACTGATGCAGATTACACGCCAGCGTGTACGTCCGGCTATGGATGTGACTGTAGATGAAACCTGCCCTACCTGTTTCGGTACGGGCAAGATTAAGTCGAGCATCCTCTTTACCGACCAGTTGGAAAGAAAAATCGACCGCTTAGTCAACAAGATCGGCGTCAAGAAATTCACTTTGTATGTGAATCCTTACGTGGCTGCCTTCATCAACAAGGGCTTCATTTCCCTGAAGCGCAGATGGCAGTTTAAGTATGGTTTCGGCTTCAATGTGATTCCTTCACAGAAACTGGCATTCCTCCAGTACGAATTCTACGACAAGGACAACCAGTATCTGGACATGCAGGAAGAACAGGAAACAAAGTAAGTTTTTAATTATCAGAAAAAGCTCCATTCGCATCTGATTGCGAATGGAGCTTTTTTATTTTGTTTTTCTACACCTTATTATATATAGGGCATTTTAGTACTCTATCTCATTATTCACCATCTTCTCTGTATCCCAAGGTGCAGGAGCACCACCGAGATAACGATGGAACCAGTCGAGGTGCGCATTGTAAAAGAGCGGCATCGACTTCAGGTTGCTTGGCCAGTGACCATCATACTTCAAGACTATCAGTCGAGAAGGAATGTTCAGGGTCTGCAAAGCTGTGAAATACTGCAAACTCTGGGTATACGGTACACGATAGTCTAGCTCGCCCGTCATCACGAGGGTTGGTGTTGAGAAGTTCTTGATGTATGAGGATGGTGACCACTTCTCGTAGAGATCGGAATTATAAGGCTGTCCCTCTAACTCAAAGTTAGGAAACCATACTTCCTCAGTACTGCCCCACATAGAGCGCAAGTCATATACGCCCATCATGGAAGCCAGACACTTGAATCGCTTGGTATGTCCCTGCAGCCAGTTCATCATGTAACCGCCATACGACCATCCCATCGCTCCCATCCTCGTGGAGTCAACATATTCCAGGGTTGCCAATTTATCGGTAACCTTCATCACATCCTCAAATACCTTTCCGCCCCAATCACCGGAAATGGCACGGGTAAAGGCCTGACCATATCCCGTAGAGCCATGAGGATTAGGATAAGCCACCACATAACCGGCTGCAGGATAAACCTGCCAGTCACCACGGAAGGAATTCATCCATTGCATCTGTGGTCCGCCATGCACATTGATGATAAGCGGATATTTCTTGCTGGCATCAAAGTTGTGTGGCTTCACGATGAATACCTGTACCTTGTCGCCACCAGCGCCATCTACCCAGATACTCTCAGATGGACGGATATCCACCTCATTCTCCAACTTCTGGTTAAGGAAGGTAATCTGCTGTTCCTTGCCGCTTGCTACAGGAGTTCCATTCCACTTTTTCATCTGCTGGCGATAGAGAGCCGATGGCTTACCTGTCGTGCTATAGGTATAATATACCATACCCTTATTGTCGAAATCAAACTCCGAGATGGCCTTGCCCGTCAATACCGGCGAGATGGTTTTTCTGGCTATACCGAGCTTGTAGAGCGGCTGAGTGCCCTGTACCTGACCGAGGAAGAAGATACTCTTGCTGTCGGGAGCCCATTTGTAATCATCTACCCAGTTATCAAACTTCTCTGTCAGAACGGTAGACTTCTTTGCAGCCCGGTCGTAGATAGCAAGACGGAAGCGATCAGACTCATAACCAGGCACTTGCTGCAAGCGGTAAGCGATATACTTGCCGTCAGGCGAATAGGCTGGAGTACCATCCCAAGCCTTGTTCTCCTTCGTGATGCAGACCGGTTCTCCCCCATTCACAGATACCGTCCACAGGTCGGCATTGGTGCTAGCCTCCTGATGCTCATCATGATTGGATACGAAACAGATCTCCTTGCTGTCAGGAGAGAATTGATAGGTGATTCCACCCCCAACCACGAATATCAGCGAATAATTGCCCGGAGTCAGATCCTTGTAAGTCTTCGTCTGTGTATCGAAAAGGATAAGGTGATTGCATCTGCCATCATTATAGCTCGTCCAATGACGGTAGAGCAACTTGTCGGCGATATGCGCCTGTACAGGTCCCTGCTCCTTTTTCTCCATCCGGGCCTTGTTAGCCTTGGCATCAGCTCCCAGGTCGGGATATACTTCTGCGGTAAAGGCAATGTATCGCTCATCCGGAGAGATGACAGGACTACCGATACCCAACTCATAATCAGTTACCTGTTCCGTCTCGCAGGTAGTCAGATCCATGCGAAAGATCTGAGCCGTCCCTTTCTCATAATTAGTAAAGAAGATACTCTTCCCATCCTTGCTCCATACGGCAGAACTGCTCTTTCCATCCTCGGTAAGAGCCTTGGCGTGAGAGCCATCCGCATTCATGATGTAGATATCGGAGCCAGACTTCTGGTTCTTCAGGTCAGAAGAACTGGCGGTATAGCAAACCGTCTTACCATCAGGCGAAAGGCTCACCGAAGATACGCCCTTCACCCTGTACAAATCCTCGATGGTAAACGCCCTTTTCTGAGCGTTTGCCGAAAGCAGCGTCATCACGACTGCTGCCGAAAACATCAATCTCTTGTTCATATAACCTATTAATATTTATATTTACGATGCAAAAATAGCAATTATTTTTGGATTTTCTGCAACCTTTTCTCTACTTTTATCGTCTAAGCTATAAATAACATTGATAATAACATAAAAAAGAAAGGAAAAGATTATGATTTTAAGTACAACTCCAACCATAGAAGGCCACCCTATCCGTGAATACCGTGGCGTAGTGACCGGCGAAACCATCATCGGTACCAACTTTGTAAAGGATTTCTTTGCCAGTGTCCGTGATGTAATCGGCGGCAGAAGCGGTTCTTACGAAAGCACCCTCCGCGAGGCTAAGGATACAGCCCTCAGAGAGATGGCCGACCGTGCTGCATCCCTGGGCTGCAACGCCATCGTGGGCATCGACCTGGATTACGAAACTGTAGGCAACAGCGGCTCCATGCTGATGGTTACGTGCAGCGGAACGGCGGTGATTATCTAAGTTCTGCGACTGTACAAAAGAACAAAATATGCATGAAACGGGGCGGTAACTGCCTAAAAAATCGAGTTACCGCCCCTGTTCAGATATATTTTTATCTATATAGTGTGGTGACATACACCTGATGAAGGTCACCAACTTTCTTCTATTTCATTTATTCTATCACCCAATCCTCTATACTTCGCTGGTTTTCCGAGAAGTTAATACCCACTTTCACAACCTTTCGCCCATCATCGGCAAAAGCCTTGGCATAGTTCTTATCGCTGATTTGCGCCATGGCGATGTCGGCAGACTTCTTATATTTCAACTCAAAGATAAAGATACTCTTATCCGTCTTGAGCACAAGGTCTATTCTTCCATCCGAAGTGGTATGCTCCACCTTCACATCTTCGCCAAGCATGGTGAAGATGGTGAATATCACGGCTTGATAGTGACGCTCATTATTGTTGATAATCGTATATGGGAACTTATCATAGAATGCCTTCAAGTGAGGCATAAAAGCTTCCATGTCATCATTGATGAGCACATTCTTGGAATAAGCATACACGATGGCATCATATCTGTTCATGTCTTGCGCAGAATAATACCTGACGAGACTTTCCGAGAAACCTTGTCTTACTTCTTGATTTGGGAAACAGAGATGATACAACTTGCCTTTCTTCTCATATCCTTTAATGGTAAGGTAGCCACTTTGGAAAAGGACAGGAATAGGATCAGCAAGCCTTTCTGTAGGTGTATCAAAACGTGATGCCTGTATCCACAGATCGTCCAGATTGAGCATATCCAAATTCTTCTGCTGCATCAGTTCTATCAGGAACGTAGGCGTACCAGATGTAAACCAATAGCTATTAAACTCCTTATCGTCCAAAGCATTGATAATGCTGTAAGGATTGAAGATATCCTCGCTATTGATACTGAAGTGGTAGCCATCATAATGCTGCTTGAGTTGCTGCAAGGTCTCCTCATAAGTGAGTCCATTATGCTCAGCCATCTCCTCGATTCCCTCACGGAAATACTGAGTCAATTCACTCTTGGTAATACCACAACAGCTACTGTATTCATCCTTCAACGTGAGAATCTTGAGATTGTTCAACTCGCTAAAGATGCTGAGCTGACTAAACTTGGAAATACCTGTGATGAATACAAAGCGGATGTTTCCCTCTTGCTGCTTCAAGGGGCTGAAGAAATCTCTCATGATATTGCGGATGGTCTTCTGCAACTCTTCGTCACTTACAGAATCATGCATAGGTGCGTCATATTCATCGATGAGAACGACAACTTGTTTACCTGTTTGAGCAGTAGCAGCAAGCAAGATGTTCTTAAGACGACCACCAAAAGACTTCTCATCTATTGGATTAACCTTTAAACCATATTTTTTCTCTTCTACTTCTAGTATTCCGTTTAGAATTGAATATGTATTCTCCAAACTATAATATTTACCGCAGCTCAGATCCAAGTGGATGACAGGATATGCCGTCCATTCCCTCTCCATCTGTTCGATGGCAAGTCCCTTGAACAGTTCTTTCTTACCTTCAAAGTAGGCCTTGAGAGTAGATACAAACAAGGATTTTCCGAATCGACGTGGGCGACTCAGAAAATGAAATTTGGCATAATGAGCCAACTGATAGACGATAGCCGTCTTGTCAGCATAGAAGTAATTCCCCTTCACGATTTCGGAGAACGTTTGTATTCCCAAAGGATATCTCTTTGAAGCCATAATCTTACTCTTAATAATTAATGTACAAAGATACAGATAATATTTCAGAAAACAAGCATTTTTCTGATTATTAACAATATATCACTGCAAAAATAGAACCACAATTCAACAAAACATGCTTGAAACGGGGCGGTAACGGCCTTAAAAAACGACCCGCACATTTGAGCATCGTTGAGAGGCTTGGCGGGTTCTCGCGCTGCAAAGATACGAATAATCTTTGATAATACAAACTTTTGAGCAAGAAAAAACAGCCAACCTTCAATAACATATTTGAAAGTTGGCTGTTTTTCATTTATAATGCATTCTACAAATATTTTACTTTGCTAATTATATAGGTAAAGTATAACTTTTTTTCATTTACCTTGTTTCATTTGCCTTGTTTTCCGTGGCTGAGTATAGTATTTCCATCATTTCGTTAGCAATTTTGTAGTCAGTTATTCGCATGACATTATTTGTTTCCGAGTTATAGCCAAAGAAGTTGATATTTCCATACCAAACAATAGATTTGTCTATGATGGCACATTGTAGAGTTTGTTCCTTGTTGCACACTACATCCATTCCTGCATTTGACAGTTCTGTCTCATTAGCCCCTTCCTCTTTTACATGTACAACCACAGAAACACCATCATGAAGAAGGTTTGCGAGTGCAGACATGATAGAGGGTTTATATTTGAACTTCACTTTCGGTACTGCGATAACAACAGAATGTTTGGCTTTTGCCAAATCATTTCGGAATGCCGCTTCGTAATTATTTTGCTCATATATCAATTCTTGGGATTTTTTATCTGGTGCTGGTGATGTCACATTCTTTCCATATCCAGCTTTAATATACCCTTTCAGTCGTTTACGATACATAGAGTCGCAAAGTGGAACACGAATATCCACATAATCATATATGCATACTTCGCTCTTTCCTTAATATTCTCTATGTAAACGCCCTGCATATTGCTCCACGTTTCCTTTCCAGGCAATAGGCATAGTAAGGAACAGGGTATCAAGGCGAGGATAATCGAAACCCTCACCTACATACTTTCCTGTAGCCACAATCACAAGTGATTCTGATGTAGGTATTGACTGTAGTTTTTGTAATGCAAGACGTTTTTCTTTAGCAGAGTCTGCACCTATGAGTTGTATAACATGATCAGCAAAAGGCATTAGCATTTGTGCCAACACCTTGACATGAGCTGTACGAGTTGTCAGCACTAAAGGTGTTCGTCCTTTTTGAATCGCAGCCTTGATATCCTCCATAACAAACTCATTTCTAACCTTATCCTCGGATAACTCTTGCGTTATTTGAACATAAGTCTTGCGGTCTGATGTAATGCTTCGGAACGAGGTAAACCTTGGAATCAGCAGGCGTTTGAATCCTTGATTTTCCATTTGGTTCTTGGCATCAGATGTGAATCTTATCTTTCCGCATTGCATAAAGATAATAGGTTGATGCCCATCTTTTCTGATTGGAGTTGCGGTCAAACCATAAACAAAAGTAGCAGTCACTTGTCGAAGAACCAGCTCGAAGCTGACTGAAGACACATGGTGACATTCATCGACTATCACCATACCGTAATCCACGACAAAAGGCTTTACTTCACCATCATTCAAACAAGATTGTATCAAAGCTATATCAATGATTCCATGCAACGTGTTCTTGCCTGCATACAAACAACCGATAGCAGAGGATTTCGTTTTTCGTCCTCGTTTTGTTTCAGGCTCTTCTATGGTTTCATCAATTTTAAGAAACGATTCCAACCGCTCCTTCCATTGCTCAAGCAATGCCTTGTTGTGAACAAGTATTAGTGTATTGACCTTTCTCTTTGCTATCATTCCGATGGCAAACACGGTCTTTCCAAACGCTGTTGTTGCTGATAGTGTTCCGACATTATGCCCAGCAAAAGCTTCCATTGCCTTTTGCTGTCCTTCTCGAAGACCTCCTCTGAATGTAACCTTTATACTACGCCCATGGTTAGTCTTGTCTGAAATCATAACTTTAACATTATGCTGGTTTAAGATGTCACGAACCGCATCCTCACACCCACGAGGAAGAACAAGATAGTCGTCTGTTATTTCCGAACACGAAATAATACGTGGAATATTATACGTAGAGAGGCGCATCCCTTGTTTCTCATAAAATTCAGGATTACGGAAAGCAGCTATGCGCTTGAAAACGTTCACGCATTTGGCAGACAGACTTGCCAAAGGTATATATAGCATGTTAGCTCTTGTCAGCACAATTTCCTTTGGATAACAATCTGTTTGCATCATATCCATTTGAGGTGTCTCCCAAGGCTTTGCCTCACTGGTCTTCGAGAGCTCGCCCAATGTTGGCACAATGTGAAGCCGTAACAACATATCAAGTTCTACCTCCGACAACTTACGAATTTTTGATAACAATTCCCATTGGTCACCATACGCATTGAAATCTTCATCAACAAACACACTGTTTCCTTTGCGGCGAGCCATCCCCTGTAAAGGCAAGGCTACAAGATTGCCAAGACCTCCTTCAGGCAAAGTGTCTTGGTTAGGAAAGAAACGGTCGTATGACATGAAAGAAAGATGGACATCACTATTCATCGCCTCTGTAAGAATGGCATTTCCTAACTTTCGTGCCTTGAAAGCTGTTATTGGCGTATCAAAGAATATCCACACATGAGCTCCATTACCAGAACGTGAGCGCTCAATGTAACAAGGCACATTCCAAGTTTTGCAAACATTTACAAAAGAAAGCACATCATTCTTGTAGCCATGTTCACAGCTTTTGTCATCAAAGTCTGTGCAAAGAAAACTGCAAGTATTGTCCTTTCGTATTGGATAAAGTCCAATAACATCACGTCCCCATACATCCTTTCCTGCAAGATGATTGAAAACGTCATTGTATGTCAAAGGAGCGAACTGCCTGTTGGGACAATCCGCACACTTATATTTTCGTTTATCGCAAAATTCTCGATTCCATTCTCTCGTGCATACAGGCTGATAGCCAGACTTTTGGGTCGTACTACTATACCAACGCTTAGCAAAAACATCATCACGACCTTGAAAAACACTACGAAATAGCGCAACCTTTTCCTGTAGACTCAGCTTTGAATCTATATGGAATATGGCATGTAGGCTTTCTTTCGTAGTGACATTAGGCTCGGTTACAATGTATGGTATTCCATGCACATCAAGAATTTTTCTTAACCTGGCATTTTCTTTCTCTAATTCTTGAAGCTTGGCAATAAGCTCATTTGCATTTAGTTGTTTGCCTGTATCCATAGCGGTTCTTGTTCCCAACCAATAGGGAATCCAAGAGCTGCCAGGTCTATCTCTGGAAACTTGCTGAACAAATTGTGCATTTTGTCAAGCATGTCATTGTTGGGAGAGATGATGTCAAGGAAATACTTGATGATGCACATATTATAATAGATTCTTCGCTTGTCCGCAGGAATAGTAATCCAAGGACGAGTCATGCCTCTCATATCATTTGGAATAATCTTGTTGACTTTGTTCCAAACACGAGCGTGATGACAACAAGCGTTGCGAGTAAGCGTAAGCACAGAAAGCCAAGACTCAAACACTGGAGCATGAAGGCAGAAACGCTTGGCGATCTGCTTTTTGAGTCCTTTATCTTTCAAGTTCCTGTAGTACATATTCACGCTACCCATTGGGAGAAGTTCACCAAGAATCCATGCTGGTGGAAAAGGTTCTGTATATGTTCTTTTGAAGTGTTCTATAAAGTCTTCAGTAGAACGTTCATACTCCTTCGACAACATTGCCATACTATTGACGAAAATGGACTGATCACGAAAATGTGCTGAATTGGTAAGCCAATATATATCACCAGTCCGTTCAGCCGTCATATTCATTACGGCTTCTCTTACAGCAATTTCGATCTTCTCAATCTCGTTAAAAAGGAGTAAGCGCAACTTTTTGTCAAAGCGATAAAGCATCATCACTTTGTTAAAAGTAGCACCTTCCTTATACAGATGAAGAATCTTTGGAGTCTTCAACAAAGGATGCATATACGCAGACAATCGATAATAGCCAATGCTCTCCAAATACAATTGAGCCTTTTGCCTATCATTGATTACCAATCCACGATTTTCCAATAAGGTTACAAGTTCTCGTGGAGTCTTGTAATCTTTTCCAAAATTTCTCTTTGTCATAGCTTATAAACAAAAAAGCCCAGCCTATTTAAGCATTGTAAAGAGGCTCGGCTGGAACTAACACTGCAAAGATACGAATAATCATTGATAATACAAACTTTTTGGCAAGAAAAATCACGCAAAAGTGGATTTCTTTGACATATTTATATTTAATAATGTTAAATCATGACTTAAAATCATATTTTACCAGCCAAACAAAGTGGTTTTCAAGGTAAAAGTGTTACCTTTGTAACGTCTATACCCATACCGAAAGCCCCGATGGGCAGAGGTTGGGCAGACATACATACGGTATAAGGCGTAACTGTACGCTTTGGTTTTGACGCCATAAGAACTTCGCAACTTCAAACTGATTGTCAAAAACAAAGCAACGGGAACGTCTCATGAGGTGTATTATATACAGTCCTCATTGGCTTCGAGCGATTTTGTCGTTCGTTGTCAATAGTGCTTTCTATATACTTACACTGGCGTGGGGCTTTCGGCGTTGCTCGTTTCGACAATCAGGGCAATGCGAAGGCCTTTATGGCGTGGAACGAGTGACAGGATAGACTCCACGCTTTTTCGTATGTATAAGTCAAAACTATTAACCGTCCGAACAGGAGCCATAGGACATAATTATGTAAGCCTATGGAAAAGTCGGAACTTCTCTCTCCTGACAAAATACGTTGTGGGCAGGAACTAATCAAAAGCAAAATTTTCGAACGGGCAAAAAAGTTGGAACTTTCTAACGATGGTCTTGAACCTTTACCCGACGGTGTGGCTGACATAGAAGGCTATTGCAAGTCTTCTCCACGCATTATGTGGATTCTGAAGCAGCCTTATGATGACATGAAAGATGGCAAACCGTTTGGTGGCGGTTGGGAAGTGTATGGAGCATTCGAGAATAGTGATGCCCATACCAACATGACTTGGCAGCCTATAGTCTATAGCCTTGTGGGCATACGTGAACACAAACTGTATAACGATATGCCTTATATACGTGATGACAAGTCGATGCTTGATGTTTTGAAAGACATTGCTTATATCAATATTGACAAGATGCCTGGTTATAGAACTACTTCCGATGCAGAATTGGCTGAAGCCTATGAGCAATGGAAGGACATTGTTGAAGAACAAATCCGTCTGTACGACCCGCAAGTAATCTGTTTTGCCAATACCATGTGGCTTTTCAAAAAAGACTGGGGCATTGATGAGCACACAAAGCATGAGTCCATTCCGTTAGGCAACGACAAAAGCATGTTTGTCTATCGTAAGGACGGCATACTATGCCTTGACACATACCATCCTGCACAGCGGGTTGTGGCAAGGGGAAGTTATGTAGATGCTATTATAAAAGCGGTAAATGAATTATAAACTATTTGGATAGAAATTCGTATGAAAAAGCTATTTATTGTTTTTACATTCTGCATATCGGCAGTATTGGCACTTGCACAGCAAGCCAAGAAGCCTACAATCATGATTCTGCCAAGTGACAATTGGTGTAATCAGCGGTATTTTATGACCAGCTTCTCAGATCAAGGGAATACAGTGAAGGTTCCAAACTATCAGCAGGCATTTCTGGAGGATACAGAACTGGGACAGGTTATCAGTAAGGTTGGACAAGTGCTTACCGAGCAAGGATATAGCCTGAAAGATGCTGGGCAAGAAATCAAAAGCATCAGCATGAAGACCGCAGAAGAAAATGTAACGACCAGCAAAAAGAGTGGAGCCTCACTTGTGGAATCCCCACTTGACCAACTGAAACGTAGAGTGAAGTCTGATGTAATCATTCAACTTTGGTGGCAAGTGAATCGTGCCGGAAGTGGTAATTCTGCATCATTTACTCTTGAAGCTTTTGATGCCTATACCAATAAACGTATAGCAACATCTACTGGTACCACCAAGCCGTCGTCGGATATTATTCCTGTACTATTAGCAAAGGCTGTCAAGGAAAACATTAAACCTTTCGACCACCAAATGGATGATTGGTTTGCCAATCAGACTAAGTGTGGAAGGGAAATAAGCCTTACAGTTAGATGCTGGGATAGTTGGGACAAGGATTTGGTAGAAGAATATAATGGTGAGGAATTGACAGACTGCATACAAAGCTGGCTACAGAAAAATTGTGTGAACGGCACATTCAATCTGAGTGACGGAACAGAATCGTTTGCCCAGTTTGAACAAGTGCGTATTCCTTTGTTTGATGATAAAGGCAAGGCTATGGATGCCAGAGCATTTGCCACAAAATTGAGAAAGTTTTTGCAACAACCGCCTTTCGATATTACATCAAAGGTAATGGTGAGAGGTTTGGGTGAAGCTATTGTTGTATTAGGAGAGAAATAAAATGAGACAGCTATTCTTTATAATAACATTAATGATGTCGATAACAACTTTTGCACAGACATCAGATGAGGGGCGAATTTCAATTCAGGCTATGATGCCCGATGATGTAATCCCTATGGAGGCAAGCAAGAACCTAACCACACGTATGCAACGTATGCTTGTTAGTAATGGTTATGGCGACAATGGCTATGTAGAACGTTTCGTCTTGACTGCTAAGGTTGATATTACGAGCAAGGATATTGTACCCTCCACCCCCGCACGAGTTTCTGAGAAAATGGAAGTAACATTCTTTGTGGGCGATGTGATAGAAAACAAGCTATATGCATCGTGCACGTTATCGCTTCAAGGAATTGGTACCAATGAAAACAAGGCTATGATTAGTGCTTTTAGCAAACTAAACCCTAATCATAAAGACTTTGGCGAGATGCTGGAAAAGGCAAAGAGCAAAATTATTGATTTTTACACTAATCATTGCGCAGAAGAGATAAGCAAGGCTCGCACGATGGCATCTATCGGTAATTATGACGAGGCGATATCACGAATGATGGCTGTGCCTAATGTTTGTGGGGATTGTTATGCTCAATGCCAGTCAACAGCCACATCTTTATACCAACAGAAGATAGATGCAAAAGGCTTGCAGCAGTTAAACAAGGCACGCAATGTGTGGATGAAATGTCCAGATGTTGAAGGAGCCAACGAGGTTGCAAAGTTCCTCAATACTATATCGCCATACAGTTCGTGCTACTCTGATGTCGAGAATCTGCGTAAAGAAGTGGCTTCCAAGCTGAAAGCTGATGAACTTCGTGAATGGAACTTCCAAATGAAACAATACGAGGACAGCCAAGCAAACAAACGAAGCATGATTAAGGCTTGCCGCGATGTAGGCATGGCTTGGGCAAACAATCAACCTCAAAGTATAGTAAAAAACATCATCCGAGGATGGTGGTAACGTTTAACAATAATAATAAATTTATGAAAACAAAGATTTTATTTTTTGTAGTGTTGTTGGCTTTAGCTCCAACTTTTAGCACAGTTTCTTATGGTCAGGCCGCATTGCAAAGATTGGCTGGTGGACTTTTGCGTAAAGCTGTAGAGAAAAGGAATAACACTAAGACTCTGGATGTTACAAATGATAGTGGCAAGGAAAATAATTCTGCAAATTCAAACGATGAGGTTACTTTGGTTGTTTTTGGTAAAGCTGTTGATAGTGAAAAAGCTACAGCTGTAGCCTTGCGAAGTGCAATAGAGCAAGCTTATGGTGTATTTGTCTCTGCTAATACAACGATTCTCAACGATGACCTTGTAAAGGATGAAATTGTGACAATATCGAGTGGCAACATAAAGTCATATAAGGTGCTTAGTGATGTTAAGTGTGAAGACGGGCAAGAGATGGTTACGGTCAAAGCAACAGTATGCATCTCTAAACTTATTAGCTATGCCAAATCGAAAGGTGCATCAACCGAGTTTGCTGGAGCTGCGTTTGCTCAAAACATGAAGATGAAAGAGCTGAATAAGAAAAACGAGCTACAGGCTTTGCAGAATGTGTTAGCTCTGGTAAAAGAAATGTTGCCAATAGCTTTCGATAAAAAGTTGTCTATAGCAGATCCTACCAATCCTAAAAAAGATTTTCGTACAGATCTAAATCCTATATATGCAAATCCTGCCGTCGGGGCAGATGCTATAATAGAGAGTTATAAGAACTATCTAAATTTATTAGATGGATATTATCAAATGAAGTTCTATGTTTCTATAGTACCAAATGATAATACCAATTATATATTGCAAAATATAAGCAATACCTTAAAAGCCATAGCGTTGAATGAAGAAGAGCGAACAGAGTATGAGAAGATGAATATGAAAATGTCACGATTGATTATTCACTGGCCTGCTGTCTATAAGAGTGGAGAACCTCGGAATGCGTTATATCTGATATTCAGAAATTCAGAAGAAGATATAAGCAAGTTACTTTCAGAATTTACAAATATCTTCTTGGAAGAATTCTCTAATTTTAAGATTGTGGATAATTTGGGTAATTCTTCTTCGTTCAATGGCTTCTTAATGGGATCGTACCATGGAATGCATAGTGAAGATGAAGAATTGTTTAGACAAAACGGAACGATATGGTTTGGCGGTGATGGTCGGACATACTTTACGAATCAAGGTTCTGGCCTCTTTAAAGAAGGAGTATTGGTTGAACCAACCGTTCCGACTGCATTTGGTAGTGCTATTAGGTTTCATTCGGGTTCTAATGATGTGGATGATGCAATTCAGGTTTCCAACAATTTCGGTAATTGGATAATAAAATTCAGAATCCCTGCTTCCGAAATTTCGAAGTATTCTGATTTCAAGTTGATGCCTAAGAACAAATAATGTAAAGATGAAGAAACTGTTATTAGTATCCGTGCTAACAATAATATCCTTGGGCTTGCATGCCCAGGGATATTCCGGCGACAAAGTTGCTTTTACTAACTTTCTTGTCCGGATGTATAACAACGCACCCTTTGAAGGTGTGCGTGCAGTGAATGATTATGATAATGCTTATTTGATTTCTGTCTTGGCACTTGAACCAGCTAAGTACAAAAACAATGAAAGCGTTATCAATCGTGTGGCTTCCGTGAAGGCAATGGCACAGGCTTCCCGTTTTCTGAATGGTTCTAACATCACACAGGACATGATTATCCATACTACTGAAAAGAATGATGGGACTTCCGACACTGAAATCATAGAGAACATTCATGAGAATTCGGTCGGTTATGTCAAAGCAATGGAACAACTGACTAACTTCAAAAGAAGCGATGGCAAGCTGGTCTTCATATTTGCAACTTTACTGAAAAACGATGAACCTAAACTACAAAAAAATGAAGAACAATAATTCGATTCTGATAACAATTGTCTTGGGAATATGTATCCTGATTGGTGCTTGGTATTTTCAGGTATTTACTGACTATGAAGTGCCAAGTCGTATATTGGCTGCAATTCTCGGTGTTGTTATTACTGCAATAATAACCCAATTGTTGTTGAGCAGTCAGACAAACAAGGAGGTGACTCTACGCCAAGAACAACAGAAATGGCAAGCAGAGCAAGATAAACTAAAACAGGACAGACAAAAAGAACTTGCAAAAGAAACGCGTGAATGGCAAGAACAGCAAGCTCTTAAAACAAAGGAGTGGCAGGAACAGCAAGATAAGAAAACTGAGCAATGGCGTATTGATCATGATAGAAGCAATACTGTTTTCTGCGAGAAATTGAAAATCTACAAAAACTTTCTTGACACGTTGTATGATGTTGTAAAAGACAGGAAGCTGACAGAAGACGAAAAACTTCAGCTTGAGTATAAAACTTCATTAGTAGCTATGCACTGTAAACCTGCAAACTTAGATTCTGTAAGTGCTGCAGTACGTAATGTAATATCCTCCGTCTGTCCGTCTGACGAAGCGAAGAAACAGAAAAGTCAAGGCAACATCCCACTCTTGGAAAGTCTTTTAGGTGTTGTGGAAGCATTGAAAATAGACCTTTACAATGTTGATGTGGAAAAGGATGGCAATATGGATGATAATGATTTGGACAAGATGCTGTTCAGTTCTGCCATCAAAACTAACACTATAAACAATTTCCAAAAAGCCTATGTAGAAACGGCAGAGAAAGAAGATGCAGGATCTAAAGATACATGGTCGCAAGCTGTAAAGAAGTGGCAGAGCCAAGGTTGGGAGGTGAAAGCAGTGGAAAGCGAAGACTGTCCTCTACAGATAACTCGCAACGATGGCAATCCTGGCAAGATAGATATGGGGTTCTACAACGGCCATTATTATCTGCAGGCAGGATACGAGGGTGACGGCAACTTCTCAAAATGCCTGAAATGGGACAATGGCGGCAGAAGACAATACGACTTGTGGTATGAGTTCCCTACATTGTCTATGGATGTTCCACAAGGCGGCTTTATAGACAAATTCAAGTCTTCGCTGGAACTGCAGCAATACATCATCAAGAAAGTGAACTACCTGATTGAAGTAATTAAGAAAGAACACCGTACTATCCAGTGGATGAAAGCCGTTGGCGAGCATAAGGACTGGCAAATCTTCACATGGTATTGGTCAACATTGGCTTGCGAATGGCAGAATAATGAGGAGGGCAAAGTGTATATGGACACGATGCCAGATGATAAAGACAGTTCGAAGGTGATTGTAAAGCTGGGCAACAGAGCCAATAACGTGGAAATGCTCAAGCGGACATTGGAACGTATCGGACACGCTGATAAGATAAACGCTATTGACACTACCGACAACTGCTATGTGACAATAGCCACAATAGACTCACTCGGACCTGACACAGAGGCTAATACAGTCGCAGGAAAGCTTAAAGAGTTGATAAAAGATATAAGTCTTAAAAACATAAAGTAAAACATAAAACTGTTAAGATTATGGGAAATGTATTTAGAGTAAGACCCGTGCGTGTCAAAAGAGCAAATGGGCAAGTATTGACTCCTGATATGGAGATTACAGTTACTACACAGTCATACACATCTGACCCTTTCTATAATGGGGCAAAAGAGATACAGGAACAGTATATGCGTATGTATCAGTTCGACTACAAGAAGAGTAACTGTAGCAAATACGATTTCGAGTTTATGAAAATCGGTTAGTCTTCCAAACAAAAGTGTGCCCTCTCCTATATGGCTGCACACTTTTGTTTTGGTTCCTGGTTTTGTGTTGGCTTACAGTATTTCTGCATACCGCTCCTTGGTACGAATGTCTTGCCACATAATTCACATTTTCTTGTCGGTCTCATACTCTTTGATATTGCTTTGTTCAAATTCATTTGAGTATTCCACCGATGGAGTAAACGGAAGTGAACCATTGACAACCTTTGTCAACCCAGTCCACGATATAACGCTTTTTGCCTATCAGCTTCAAATATGTCATCCATTGTAGTCACTCGTAACCCCTTGTCAACTATGTTCACGATATGACAAAATAAAAGCTCCGCAAATTCTCCACGGTAGAAATACGCTGCAAAATATGTGGAAAATCGGGAACTGCCAAAAAGCACTCAGAAAGTGTTAAAAATCAAAGAGTATTGAAAATCAAGGCTTTATGTTTAGTTATTCATGGTAAGTTATAGTTAGTTATAAGGGTCTAAATACAACCCTGAAAACAACCATTTGGAATACTTGTTATGTTCGCTTTAATAGAAACTCTTGTTAGAGATGTACAATCAGAGAAAACAGAAGTACCCAAATAAGATAACTGTGCAGGAATTTCAACATTCTCAAGTTTGGTAGAAGCAAAAGCACCATTTCCTATTGATTCAACGTTAGATAAATCAACACTACTCAAATTCGAGCAGCCATAGAATGCGTCATCAGGTATATTCTTTATATTGCTGCCAAACAAGACTTTAGCCAAGATTGCATTTCTCACAAATATACTGGCCTTCAAATTTCTCCCGATTGTAACTTCCTCAATACCACAATTTTTAAAGGCATCACTTTCTGCATCCAATCTGTCCTCACCTTCTGCCAACACAAGTTTATTCATGTTGACACAATTCTCAAATGCACCAGACTGAATGTACTTGATATTAGCAGGTACTATTAATTTCTTAATGTCTGTGCAAGACAAGAATGCTGAACCTTGAACCGTTGTTACACGATAATCCTTTCCACCATAAGACACAGTGGATGCCAATGTTAATTCTCCATTTTCAGGAATTTCGCTATATCCTTTAATGATGGCGGTATCTGCATTTGCAACATAACTAATACCATCTACCTTAAAAGAGATTGCGAATGACTTTCCTACAACGAGGGAAAGCCCTAATGCAAGAAGTAAACTTTTTACTCTCATACTCCAACCCCCATGATACGAGATGAGCATTTATCGCTGACTCTATGGAACTGATCCACCTATCATCGTTTTGTATGACGAATCCTCTGTGCCCTTTTCTCATCCCTTCTCATCAGATAAGGTGAAGGGGGCAGCTCTGGAAGCACATCATTGATGGCATCAATCTGACCCACCACCTTCAACAAGAGGAGAAAAGTGGATAGCGAAAGATTGCCCGCTGTTCCATTCTCAAACTTGTGGATGGTGGTCAAACCAAGCCCCGTAAGCTCGGCTACCTCCTTCTGGGTGAGATTGCATCTCATTCTATATTCCTTGAATCTCACTCCCAGCAAGCGTACCAACTCTGGAGTAGAATATTCATATAAATCTGCCATAATCTTTCATTTATTTATCTATCATTATAATGATATTTATCCCATATATCAGCCTTTATCTTCAATATACTGATATTTATGGGTACAAAAATAAGAAAAAGGAATGAGACTGGCAAGCTTTCTGGAGATTATTTTCTAACTTACTATCATTTTTCTGGAAAATGATGCGAGGAGTCGCTTAAAAATGACGCAGATTCGCCCATCCCTTTATCCTCGCACATAAATGTTTTTTCTTGAAAAAAGTCTCAAAGTATCATTATTTGCAAATATATCACTGATACATAATGAATTACAAAATGATACTTCCAAATATATTTACAAAGAAGTATCATAGAAGTATCATGATTTCAAGTAAGCGGCTCCGCGTTTATACCTTGCATAATTCAAAAAAAAGCAGTAACAGCTGATTAAACAAATGCTGTTACTGCTTTTTCCATCGGTCGGGAAGTAAGTCTCTATATTTCTCCAGTGTGGTATTCGGTTGCCATTCAATGGTCTTTTCTATGACATCGCTAATGTATTCAAACAGATTAATGCCATTCAACTTGCATGAAATAGCTATAGAATATAGGATAGCTCCCCGTCTTGCTCCTTCGTGCGAGCCAAAGAACATAGAGTTTCTTCTTGATAGTGATATGTACCTCTGGATTCTCTCAATGTAGTTGTTATCGAGAGCCGTATCACCTCTTTT
>ENA-UEQJ01000957-UEQJ01000957.1-human-gut-metagenome-genome-assembly--contig:-NODE-957-length-23729-cov-20.995899_pt1 | contig 23729 bp, 18 predicted proteins | sample MGYA00242937_ERZ507938 | MGnify/ENA primary metagenome ERZ507938 (study PRJEB26167, sample SAMN06115437) | human gut metagenome | host: Homo sapiens | place: China:Gansu | collected 2015-07-03...
GGCGATGAGCGGCGTTTGCACGCAGATTTCCATTATTGCCGGCAGTTGTTTGGGTGCCAGTGCCCTGATGGCCAATATGGCCGATGTGGTGATCGCCGTAAAGGACGCCGATTTCTATGTAACCACCCCCAGTGATGTAACTGCGGATGCCTGCTACGAGCAGGGCACGGTGGATATTTTGGCAGACGATCTGGACGGCGCACTGACCGCCGCCAAAGATGTGTTGGCTCTGCTGCCGGGCAACAACCTGTCCCCGGCACCGGTGTATGACTTTACTGCACCGTCTGTGGCTGTGGACACCGGTGCGTCTGCAATGGATGTGATCTGTGCTGTGGCGGATGCCGGCAGCGTGGTAGAACTGAAGGGCGGCTATGCCACCCATTGCGTAACCGCACTGGCAACCGTTGGCGGCACCACCGTCGGCTTTGTGGCCTTTGACGGTTCTGCGGTTTGCCCCGCTTGCGCCTATAAGGCAGAGGCTTTCGTAAAGTTGTGCGACGCCTACAATCTGCCCATCCTCACTGTGGCAGACGCTGACGGTTTTGTAAAAGATGCAGAGAACGCTATGCTTACCGCAGCTACCCGTATGGAGACGACTTATGCCACTGCGACCTGCCCCAAGATCGCATTGATCACCAGTAAAAGCATTGGCGGTGCGTATATTGCGCTGGCCGGTAAGGGCGCCAATGCGGATTTGATATTTGCTTGGGATACTGCTGTGCTTTCTCCGCTGGACGCAGAAGCTGCCGTTGCATTCCTGTACAGCGACCGCTTAGCGGCAGGGGAGAATCGTGGTTCTCTGGTGAAAGAATATAAAGAGACACTGGCGTCTCCGTATACCGCAGCCGCCAGCGGTGCCATTGACGATGTGAGCGTACCTGCTGACAGCCGTGCAAAGGTAATGTCTGCACTGGATATTTTTCCCGGTAAGCGTGAGAATACGCTGCCGAGAAAACATTCTGTTAAATAATCTGGAGGTTTCAATATTATGAAGAACTACACCATTACCGTGAACGGTACAGCTTACAATGTATCCGTAGAGGAGGGGACTTCCGCCGCTCCCGCAGCTGCGCCTGTTGCAGCTGCTCCGGCACCTGCTGCCGCTCCCGTACCCGCAGCAGCGCCTGCTCCTGCTGCCGCACCGGCGCCTGCTGCTGATACCGCAGTCACCGGCGCTGTAACCGTTGAGTCTCCCATGCCCGGTACCATTCTGGATATTAAAGTGGCTTCCGGCGCCGCCGTTAAGAGCGGCGATGTACTCTTTGTTCTGGAGGCTATGAAGATGGAAAACGAGATTGTGGCGCCTCAGGACGGCACGGTCGCCAGCATTAATGTAAACAAGGGTGACAGCGTGGAAGCCGGTCAGACCCTTGCTTCTCTCAACTGATAAAAAGAGGTACAAGAATGGCTAAAATCGGCATTACGGAAACCGTGCTGCGTGACGCGCATCAGTCCCTGATCGCCACGCGTATGCGCACGGATGAATTTGAAGGCATTTTAGAGAAGATGGACAAGATCGGTTATCATTCTCTGGAGTGCTGGGGCGGTGCCACTTTTGACGCCTGCCTGCGCTTTTTGGATGAGGATCCCTGGGACAGACTGCGCTTGATCCGCAAAAAGTGCCCCAATACGAAGCTGCAAATGCTCTTCCGCGGGCAGAATATGCTGGGCTATCGGCATTATTCCGACGAGCTGGTGGATTACTTTGTGAAGAAGAGTATTGACAACGGTATTGATATTCTGCGTATTTTTGACGCACTCAACGACGTGCGTAATTTGCAGACTGCCATTAACGCAGCCAAGAAATACGGCGGTCATGTACAGGCAGCAATTTCTTACACCACCGGTCCTGTGTTTGACACGGAATACTACTGTCATTACGCTAAGGAGCTGGAGGACGCAGGTGCAGACTCTATCTGCATTAAGGATATGGCCGGTTTGCTGACCCCTTACGGCACCTATGATTTGGTTAAGGCGCTGAAAGAGACGGTAAACATTCCCATTCAGTTGCATTCCCATTACACTTCCGGTTTGGCTTCCATGGTCCACTTAAAGGGCATTGAAGCGGGCGTTGATGTGATTGATACTGCCATGAGCCCCTTGGCTATGGGTACTTCTCATCCGGCTACCGAGTCTATGGTAGCGGCTCTGCAAGGCACCCCGTATGACACCGGTTTGGATCTGAACCAGCTGAATGTCGTCCGCGCTTACTTCAACAAGCTGCGCGAGAAGTACATCGCCAACGGCCAGATCAACCAGAAGTCTTTGGGCGTTGATGCCAACACCCTGCTGTATCAGGTTCCGGGCGGCATGTTCTCCAACATGCTCAAGCAGCTGAAGGACGCCGGTAAGGAGGACAAGCTCCAGGACGTTCTAGAGGAGATTCCCCGCGTCCGTGAGGATGCCGGTTATCCGCCGCTGGTCACCCCGACCAGCCAGATCGTTGGTACCCAGGCCGTCTTTAACGTCATCATGGGTGAGCGCTACAAGATGGTTACCAAGGAGTTCAAGGGCCTGGTCCACGGCGATTACGGCAAGACCCCCGCGCCCATTAAGAAGGAGTTCAGTGACTTTATCCTGAAGGGCGAGCAGCCGATCACCTGCCGCTTTGCCGACACCCTTGAGCCCGAGATGGAGAAGCTGAAGGCCGAGGCCTCCAAGTACGCCATCCAGGAGGAGGACGTTCTGACCTACGCCATGTTCCCGCAGGTCGCGCCCAAGTTCTTTGAGAAGCGCAACGCCCGTCTGCAGGGTGTCGATGCTCTGCACGCCGACTACGAAAACAAGTCTCACCCCGTCTAAGTAAAAGAATTGCCGCTCCCGCTCTGCCGCGGGGGCGGTTTTTGTTTACCGCGCCACAAAAACTGCGTGAAATATTGCAAAATCCCGGCGTCAGCCTTGCATCTTGCGCCCAAAAATAGTAAAATATAAAATATATGTGTTTATGAGGTGTAGGTTATGGTTTTGAGCATGACAGGATATGGCCGTGCCGGTGCGCTGCTGCATGGCCGTGACATCAAGGTTGAACTTCGCAGCGTCAACGCGCGCTTTTTTGAGTACTCCTCGCGCCTGCCGCGCTCCTGCGCATTTCTGGAGGACAAGCTGAAAAAGCTCGTCGCCTCCAAGGTCAGCCGCGGCAAGGTAGAGCTGAGCCTTTCCATCCAGACCGTCACGGCGGCGGATACCGTCGTCACCGTCAACTGGCAGCTGGCCGAGGGCTACCGCGCTGCGCTGAATGCGATGGCCGAGCGGATGGATCTGAAAAACGACGTCTCCGTCGGGATGCTGTCCCGCTTTCCGGACGTGCTGACCCAGACTGCCGCCCCGACGAATGAGGACGAGCTGTGGGAGGACGTCAGGACAGTGGCCGAGCAGGCCGTGGACGCCTTTGTCGCAATGCGCGCCGTCGAAGGCGAGAAGATGAAGGCCGATGTTGCAGGCCGCCTGACCACGATTGAAACGCTCGTCGCCAAAATCGAGGAGAACAGCGCGGGCCGCGTGCAGGCCTACAGCGATAAGCTCTACGCCCGCCTGCAGGAGCTGCTGGGGGATCGCAGCATCGACGAGGGACGCCTTGTGACCGAGGCCGCGATTTTTGCGGACAAGACCGCCATCGACGAGGAAACCGTCCGTCTGCACAGCCATGTGGCGCAGTACCGCGAGATCCTCGAGCTGGACGAGCCGATTGGCCGCAAGCTCGACTTTTTGACGCAGGAGTTGAACCGCGAGTCCAACACGATTGGCTCCAAGTGCCAAGACGTAGCCATCACGCGGCTGGTCGTCGAGCTGAAATCCGAAATCGAAAAAATTCGCGAGCAGATTCAGAACATCGAGTAACGGAGGTTCGCCATGAAGCTGCTGAACATTGGCTTTGGCAACATGGTCAATGCCGACCGCATCATCGGCATCGTCAGCCCGGATTCTGCGCCTATCAAGCGTCTGGTGCAGGATGCCCGCGAGAAGGGTGCACTGATCGATGCCAGCTACGGGCGGCGCACCCAGGCCGTGCTCATCATGGACTCTGACCATGTGATTTTGTCCGGCATCCCGCTGGAAAGCCTGACCGGGCGTGCCAACGAAGAAACTGAAGAAAAGAGGAAGTAACGATGAAAGGTGAAAAATATCTGTTTGTTGTCTCCGGCCCTTCCGGCACCGGCAAGGATACCGTTGTTGCCGCTCTGCTGAAAAAGCACCCTGAAATTCAGCACACCGTCTCCGCCACGACCCGCACCCCGCGTGAGGGTGAAAAGGACGGCATCAACTACCACTTCATGTCTGTAGCTGATTTTGAGGATCATCTGGCACATGACCAGATCGTCGAGCACACAAAATACTGCGAGAACTACTACGGCACGCTGCGCAGCGAGATCGAGGGCCGCATGAAGCTGGGCATCCCGGTCATCCTCGTCATCGAGGTCGAGGGCGCAGGCAACATCAAGAAGATGTACCCCGGTGCAACGACCATTTTTGTGCTGCCCCCGGACATGCAGGAGCTCGAGCGCCGTCTGCGCTGCCGCGGCACCGAAGATGAGGAGACCATCCAGCGCCGCCTGAAGCGTGCCGAGGCAGAGATTGCAAACTCGGTCAACTACGACGAGCATGTCGTCAACATTGAGGTCGACTCCTGCGCCGAGAGCATTTATTCCATCATCCAGTTCAAGCTGCAGCACGGCAGCGACGAATGAGTCTGCTGCTGGCCCAGGCTGCCGTCAACGACGCGAACATCCACTTTGACAAGCTGTACTCCTACCGCATCCCCGCGGAGCTGGCCGGGAGGGTCTTTCCCGGCAGCATGGTGCTGGTGCCATTTGGCCGGGGCAGCAAGGCCCGGATGGCCGTTGTGCTGGCTGTCGGAGAGGTGGACGAGAGCGACGCCCCCAAGGGGCTGAAAACGCTCTACGATGTCGCCCCCGAGGATGCCCGCCTGACGCCGGACCTTCTGGAGCTTGTGCGCTTTTTAAAAGAGCGCACCTTCTGCACCTGGTTCGAGGCCGTCAAGGCAGTCATCCCGTATGGCGCACAGTACCGGCCCGCTGTCGTGGACGGCAGGCACGTCATGCAAGGCCGCCTGACCCGCTCTACGGAGCGGCTGTACACGCTGGCGGGGGCGCTGCCGGAAAAGCCAAAGCCCGGCCCACGCCAACTGGCCGCTGTCGCCGCCCTGCAAAACGGCCCGCTGACCGCGCGGCAGCTCGACGAGGTCGGTATTTCTCGGGCAACGCTGGACGGCCTTGTCAAAAAGGGCGTGCTGACCGCCGCCGAGCAGGACAAGGCCATCGACCTGTTTGCAGCCATCCCGTTTGACCCGCAGCCGCTGGAGCTGTCCCCTGAGCAGCAGCAGGTTTTTAACGATCTGCTGCCGAATCTGGAGGATGCCAGGCCCCACGCGGCACTGCTGCACGGCGTAACCGGCAGCGGCAAGACCATTGTGTTTCTGCGGCTTATCCAGCGCACGCTGGAGTTGGGCCGCCGCGCACTGGTCCTGGTGCCGGAAATCAGCCTGACACCGCAGATGATACGGCGGCTCAAGTCCACCTTCGGCAGCCGTCTGGCCGTGCAGCATTCGGCGCTCAACAATACCGAGCGCCTTTTGCAGTGGCGGATGATCCAGCAGGGAAACGCCGATATTGTCGTAGGTACGCGCAGTGCAGTGTTTGCACCGCTGCAAAACCTTGGCCTTATCATCATGGATGAGGAACAGGAGCACACCTACCAGAGCGAGTCCGCCCCGCGCTTTGACGCCCACGATGTTGCCAAAAAGCGTGCGGTCATGGAAAACGCCCTGCTGCTGTTTGCCTCGGCCACACCACTGACCGAGACCTACCACGCCGCCGAGAGCGGCAAGCTGCAGCTGGTGCAGCTGACCCACCGCTACGGCGGGCGGCCTCTGCCCAGCGTCGATTTCATCGACATGCGCGCCGAGCTGGCCGCAGGCAACCCGCGCGAGGTCAGCGTGCGGCTGGCGCGGGAACTGCAGGAAAACCTCGACAACGGCGAGCAGAGCATTCTGCTGCTCAACCGCCGCGGCTACCGCACCATCGGCATGTGCGCCACCTGCGGCCATGTGCTGAAATGTCCGAATTGCAGCGTGCCGCTCGTCTACCACAAGCCGCAGCAGGCACTGTTGTGCCACCACTGCGGCCACACGGTACACCCGCTGCCGCAGACCTGCCCCGAGTGCGGCGGCAAAATCAGCTACAGCGGCTTCGGCACCCAGCGGGTGGAGGAGGAGCTGGCCGAGCTGCTGCCCGGTGCGCGCATCCTGCGGATGGATCAGGATTCCACCTCCCGCAAGGACGCGCACGAGACGATGCTTGCACAGTTTGCGCGGCACGAATATGATATTCTGCTGGGAACCCAGATGGTCGCCAAGGGCCTTGACTTTGAAAAGGTCACGCTCGTCGGCGTTTTAGGCATTGACTCGCTGCTGTTCGGGCAGGGCTTCCGCGCATACGAGAGCGTGTTCAGCCTTATCACCCAGGTCGTGGGCCGCGGCGGGCGCGCCGCACTGCCCGGGCGGGCGCTGATCCAGACATCCGTGCCTGACCACCCCGTTTTGCAGCTGGCCGCCGCGCAGGACTACAAGGGCTTCTACCGGGAAGAAATCACCTTCCGCCGGTTCAGTCTGTACCCGCCGTTCTGCTCGTTCGTGGTCGTCGGCTTCATCGGTGACCAGGAGGGGGCCGTGTTCATCGCAGCCCAGCGGTTTGGCGCACTACTGGGTCAGCACGCCGCACAAAAGCCCAATATCCCGCTGCGCATTTTAGGCCCCGCGCCGATGAACATTACGATGCTCAACAACAAATTCCGCTACAAGCTGACGCTGAAATGCCGCAATGACGCAGCGTTCCGCGCGCTTTTGCACGAGACACTGGACGCCTACGACGCCGAAAAGCTGCCGCAGAAGGCGTCCGTGATCCTCGATTTCAATTCTGACGGTGATTTATAACATTTGGAGGTTATTTTTATGGCACTGCGTACCATTGTGCAGGACGGCGACCCGATTCTGAAGAAAGTCTGCCGCCCCGTTACCAAGTTTGATGATCGTCTGGGCACTCTGCTTGACGATATGAAGGAGACCCTGCTGGCCGCGAACGGCCTGGGTCTGGCCGGCCCGCAGGTGGGCATGATGCGCCGCCTGTTCATCTGCCTGGATGACCGTGACCTGCCCGAGGAGGTTCCCGCGAACTACGAGTACAAGTTCATTGAGTTCATCAACCCCGAGATCCTCGAGCTGAGCGACGAGCAGGTCGAGCTGTATGAGGGCTGCCTGTCCTTCCCGGGACATAACGGCGCGATCAAGCGCTCGAAGCACGTCAAGGTCAAGGCACAGGACCGCCACGGCGAGTGGTTTGAACTGGAGGCCGATGACATGCTCGCCCGCTGCATCCAGCATGAGAACAACCATCTGGACGGCATCACCATCATGGACCTGGCCGAGCATTTCTATGAGGACGACTACCCCGAGGAAAACGAGGACTAAAGTTTATGCGCATCCTGTTTATGGGAACTCCTGACATCGCCGCCGAAAGCCTGGCCGCCCTGCTGGACGCCGGGCACGAGGTCTGCGGTGTCTTTACCCGCCGCGACAAGCCCGTGGGCCGCAAGCAGATCCTGACCGCGCCGCCGGTCAAACAGCTGGCTGTTGAGCACGGTCTTTCGGTCTACCAGCCCCGCACGCTGCGGGACGGCTCGTCCGATGAGCTTATCAAAGAGTTGGCGCCCGACATCATCGTCGTTGTGGCCTACGGCTGCATCATCCCGCCGCAGCTTCTGCATGCGGCGAAGTACGGCTGCATCAATCTGCATGTCTCGCTGCTGCCCAAATACCGCGGCTCCGCGCCCATCCAGTGGGCCGTGCTCAACGGTGACGAGGGCACCGGCGTGACCATCATGCAGTTGGACGAAGGGCTGGACACCGGCGACATCCTGATGGTGGAGCCGGTCACCATTGACCCCGAGGAGACGAGCGGTGAATTGTTTGACCGCGTCAGCGCCGTGGGTGCCGGAACGCTGGTCACCGCGCTGGAAAAAATCGAGGCAGGGGAGTTGACCCCGCGCAAGCAGGATAACGCTGCCGCCACCATGGCCCCGCCGCTGACGAAGGACATGGCACAGTTCGACTTTACGCAGGATGCCGCCCACATCCACAACTGGGTGCGCGGCATGAACCCGTGGCCCGTGGCGTGGTTCGCGCAGAACGGCAAGCGCATCAAGGTGTTGGAAAGCCGCCTGGCCGAAAACCCGCAGCACGCAGCCCCCGGCACCGTGCTGGCCCTGAAGCCGCTGACGATTGCCGCTGAAAACGGCGCTGTCGCGCTGCTGACTGTCACGCCCGAGGGCGGCAAGCCGATGGCGGGCACGGCCTGGGCCGCGGGCCGCCGCCTGAAAGCGGGGGACAGCCTGTGACGCCGCGCCGTCTCGCCGTCAAGGCCCTGATCCATCAAGAGCAGACAGGCTACGCCAACCTTGTGCTGGACGCCGAGCTGAAAAAGTGCACGCCGCCGCTGGATAGCCGCGACGCCGCCTTTGCCGCGCGCATTTTTTACACAACACTCGAGCGTCTGCCGCTGCTGGACTATCGTATAAATCAGTTTACGAAAAAGCCCGTCGCCAAGCTGGACGCGCCGGTGCGCGCCGTGCTGCGGGCGGGTCTGGCACAGGCACTGTACATGAATGTACCGCTGCCCGCCGCTGTAAATGAATCGGTCAAGCTGACGCGGGCACTGGGAAAATCCAGCGCCGCGGGCATGGTCAACGCCGTGCTGCGCCGCGCCGCTGCCGCCGATGTCTCCGAGGCCGATTTTGCCGACCCTCTGGACCGGCTCTCGATCTACTACTGCCTGTCCCGCCCGGTGGCCAAGCTTTTCTATGCGCAGTTCGGGGCGGAGGCGTTCCCCCTGGCCGCCGCATTTTATGAAAAGCCTAAGACGACGATCCGCGTCAACACACTGCGCACGAACGATACCGACCTGACCGCGCTTTTGCAGCAGGAGGGCCATACCGTGACGCCCGGCCCTTGGCCGGGGGCGCTGGTCGTGGAGTTTGCCGGTTCGCCCGCCGCGAGCGCGGCATTCAAAAAAGGTCTTTTCCATGTGCAGGGGCTTGCCAGCCAGTTTGCCGCGCTCTGCGTTGACGCACAGCCGGGGCAGCAGGTGCTCGATCTCTGCGCCGCACCGGGCGGCAAAAGCCTGACGTTGGCCGAGGCCATGCAGGACAAAGGCCAGCTTGTCAGCGGCGAGTTTGTGCCCGCCCGCGTGCCGCTTTTGCAGCAGGCGTTTGACCGCTGCGGCATCACCTGTGCCGTAGCGGTTGAAAATGACGCCACACAGCACAATTCCGACTGGCCAACGTTTGACCGTGTGCTCTGCGATGTGCCCTGCTCGGGTTTGGGCGTTATCGCCAAAAAGCCGGACATTCGTTACAAGGATTTGGACGGGATAGAGAATCTGCTCGCTGCCCAGCAAAAAATCCTGCAAAACGGCGCAGATTCACTTGCCGAAAACGGCCGTTTGGTGTATTCTACCTGTACAGTGAATGATAAGGAGAATCAGGCCCAGGTGGAGAAATTCCTCTCCGCTAATCCTGATTTTCACGTTGTACTGCCAAAGACGGCGCTGCCGGGGGCGGACATCACGCCGCTGGGCACGCTGTTTTTGCCCCACAGAACCGGGACGGACGGTTTTTTTGCCGCCATCCTGGAACGAAACTGACTGTAAACTCGTTCTTATAAAAGGAGGTGACCCCGCATGGGCGAAAAAATCTGCATTTCCGACCTGACGCTTGACGCGCTGACGGCCTACATCGTGGGACTGGGTCAGCCAAAATTCCGCGCCAAGCAGATTTTTAAATGGCTGCACCAGAAGCTTGTGACGGAGTTCTCCCAGATGACCGACCAGCCCAAGGCGCTGTTGGCCCAGCTGGAGGAGCAGTGCACGATTGCAGCCCCCGTCATCCGCCGCCGCCAGCAGTCCAGGGACGGTACGGTCAAGTATCTTTTGCAGCTGGCCGACGGCAACTGCATCGAGACCGTGCTCATGCGCTACAAATACGGCAATACTGTCTGTGTGTCCACCCAGGTGGGCTGCGCGATGGGCTGCCGGTTCTGCGCCTCCACCCAGGCGGGCCGTGTGCGCGACCTGACGGCAGGGGAGATCGCGGCGGAAATTTACACCGCACAGAAGGACACCGGCGAGCGCGTCTCCCACATTGTTTTGATGGGCATCGGTGAGCCGCTGCACAATTTTAATAATGTGATGGACTTTCTGGAGATCATCTCCTGCCCGGAGGGCGTCAACATCGGTATGCGCAACATCAGCCTGTCGACCTGCGGCCTTGTGCCCAAGATCGACGAGTTGGCGAAGCGCCATCTGCAGCTGACACTGTCTGTCTCGCTCCATGCGCCGGACAATAAGACCCGTTCCGGCATGATGCCGGTCAACGATGCGTTCCCGCTGGAGCAGCTGATCCCGGCCTGCCGCCGCTACCAGAAGGAGACGGGCCGCCGCATCAGCTTTGAGTATTCGATGGTGCGCGGTGTCAATGACAGCAGTGAGATGGCGCAGAAGCTCGCCAACCTCATCAAGGGCATGGGCGCGCACGTCAACCTGATTCCCATCAACCCCGTGGACGGCAGCCCCTATTCTGCCACCGACGATGCCAATGTGCACCGCTTCCAGAAGGAGCTGGAGGCACTGGGCGTCAACGCCACGGTGCGCCGCCGTCTGGGTACCGACATCAGCGCCGCCTGCGGCCAGCTGCGCCGCGAGGACGCGCAGGGAAAATAAGTTTTGCTCCGCAACGGAGCAGCGGAAAGGAACCAACCCGAATGAAGATTGCCGCGATCACGGACATCGGCAGCTGCCGGCAGGAAAACCAGGACAATTACTGTGCGCAGCAGCTGGCAGGCGGCACCGCCTGGGGCATCGTCTGCGACGGCATGGGCGGTGTCAACGGCGGGCGCATTGCTGCACGCATTGCTACCGACACCATGCAGCAGTATTTTGCCCGCCACATGAAGGCCCTGCAGCCTGGCATGGAAAAAACTTTCATCATGCGCGGGTTCGACATCACGAACCGCGCCGTGTATGAAAAGTCCACCTCTGACCCCGAGATGCAGGGCATGGGTACCACCGGCGTCTGCGCTTATGCCAGCCGCGGCATGGCCCATGTGGTGCACGCCGGGGATTCCCGCGCCTACCTGTTCCACGCAGGCGGGCTGCGGCAGATCACCCGCGACCACTCGATGGTGCAGCAGCTCGTCGACAGCGGCCAGATCACGCGGGAGCAGGCTGCCGTCCACCCGCAGAAGAACCTCATCACCCGCGCGCTCGGCGTCTCGGCCAACATTGTGCCGGAATACAACCGCTGCGAAATAGAGGAGGGGGACATCCTGCTGCTGTGCACCGACGGCCTGACGAACATGGTCGCGGACGATGACATTGCGCAGGTACTGCGCGAGGTTCCTTTTTTTGATGCAACCAGCATTTTGGTAGACCGCGCCCTGCAGGCGGGCGGTCAGGATAACATTACGGTCCTGCTCATGGGCGTGGAAGCTACGGAGGTCAACAATGGATAATCTGATCGGCAAACGGCTGGATGGCCGCTACTCAATTGAAAGTCTCGTGGGTGTCGGCGGCATGGCCAATGTCTACCGCGGCACTGATTTAAAAACAGGCAACCAGATTGCCGTCAAGGTATTAAAAGACGAATTTCTGGACAATGAGGAATTGGTCCGCCGCTTCAAGAACGAATCGAAGGCGATCTCCATTCTGAGCCATCCCAACATCGTCAAGGTCTATGACGTCTCTGTCACCGACAAATTGCAATACATCGTCATGGAATATGTGGACGGCATCACTTTAAAGGAATATCTCAAGCAGCGCGGCGGTGCCCTGACCTGGAAGGAGACCGTGCACTTTGCCACCCAGATTTTGAGTGCTCTGCAGCACGCCCACTCCAAGGGCATCATTCACCGCGACGTCAAGCCGCAGAACATCATGCTGCTGGCAGATGGCTCCATCAAGATGATGGACTTCGGCATCGCACGCTTCTCCCGCGCACAGAGCCAGACCGTCAGCGACAAGGCCATCGGCTCAGTGCACTACATCAGCCCCGAGCAGGCCAAGGGTGAGCGCACCGACGCCCGCACCGACATCTACTCTGTCGGCGTTATGCTGTACGAGATGCTGTCGGGCCGCCTGCCGTTTGACGGCGACGGTGCAGTGTCCATCGCCATCATGCAGATTTCGGAGAAGCCGAAGCCGCTGGCCGAAATCGCACCCCAGACCCCGGCAGGACTGCGCCAGATTACCGAGAAAGCTATGGAAAAGGACCCAGACAAGCGCTACCAGAGCGCCCAGGAGATGCTGGCCGCTATCGAGGAATTCAAGCGCAACCCGTCCATCCAGTTTGCGTATGAGTACCGCAGTGCCGAGGACAACCCAGAAAGGAACATCAACCGCGTGGTAAGCAACACAAAGTCCAGCCCGAAATCCACCAGCATCCACACGGGTGACGCCCGTCGTGTCGGCACCTCGAACCCGGGCCGCAGCAAATCTGCCCAAAAGAAGAAGAAAAAGGCATCCAAGGGCTTTTCCCTGCTGCCGATCTTCTTCGGCATGGCCGTGGCGTTTGTCATCGGTGCTGCCATCCTGATCTATCTGATCTTCACCAATTCCAGCAACCTGCTGTTCTCTAACCGTGCCGATGTGCAGGTCATCAGCTTTGTGGGCATGACAAAGGACGAGTTCCTCGCCACCGACTACAACAACCTGCTGCGCGCCGAATTCCCGGAGGAGTATTCCAGTGAGCCCGCGGGCACGATCATCCGCCAGACCCCCAAGGCCGGGCGTACCGTCAAGGAGAAGCAGCGCATCGTGCTGACCGTCAGCCTGGGCACCCAGTACGTCACGATCCCCGAGACGAAGAACATGGTGGCCGAGGATGCCGAACAGACCCTGAAGGATATGGGTCTGCGCGTGACCAAGAAGCCCATGTCCGACAACTCCGTGGCCAACGGCGCTGTTGTCTACACCCAGCCCGCCGCCGGGGAGACCGTTGAGGGTGACTCCACGGTCATCCTGTACGTCAGCCGCTCCGAGGTCAGCAAGGAGAGCCAGGTCCCGAGCCTGACCGGCAAGACCATTGAGGAAGCCCGCAATGAGGTCAAGGGGCTGAACCTGTCCATCCGCACGATCGAGCAGGCCAGCGAACAGCCCGCGGGCACGGTACTGAGCCAGAGCCCCGATGCCGGTTCCACGGTCCGTAAGTCGAGCGTCATCACACTCGTGGTGTCCACCGGCGTGCCCGAGGTCGTTGCCACTCCCGAACCAGTCGAGCCCACTGTGAACGAGGACGGTACCATCACCGTGCAGGAGAGCTGGTGGCCGAGTGCTGACGGCAGTCACCAGATCCATCAGCTGACCGACGGTACCATGTGGAATGAGAACGGCCAGCGGTGCGACGCACAGGGCAACCCCATTGCCTGATGTGGGGGAAGTCATGGCGTATATTACAAAGGGCATCGGCGGCTTCTACTATGTAAAGACGCCGGACGGCATCGTCGAGTGCAAGGCGCGCGGCATCTTCCGCAAGCGCGGCATCACGCCGGTGGCGGGAGACAACGTCACCCTGTCCGACGACGGCACAATGATCGATGAGATTTTACCGCGCAAAAACGTCTTTATTCGTCCGCCGATTGCCAATCTGGATATTCTGTTCATCGTTACCAGCACGACCCAGCCCGTACCCAGTACGTTGGTGCTGGACCAGCTGGCCGCCGCTGCCATCTACAAGGATGTGCAGCCCGTGCTTGTTGTGACAAAATCTGATTTGGCCGCTGCCGATATGCTGCGCACCGCCTACGCGGGCAGCGGCATCCCGCTGGTGCAGCTGAACTATGAGACCGGCGAGGGCCTTGACGAGGTCAAGGGCTATATTGAAGGGCATCTCTGCGCCTTCTGCGGCAACTCCGGCGTCGGTAAATCGACGCTGCTCAACACGCTGGCCCCCGCGCTGCACCGCGAGACCGGGCAGATCAGCCAAAAGCTGGGCCGCGGGCGGCACACGACCCGCGAGGTCGAAATTTTTGAGATTTGCGGAGGGCGTCTGGCTGATACACCGGGCTTTGCCAGCCTGGAGGCGCAGAAGTTCTGCCGCATCCCGAAGGATGATCTGCAGCACACCTTCCCGGAGTTCGGACCCTATTTCGGGCAGTGCCGCTTTACGGGCTGCTCCCACCGCAGTGAGACCGGTTGTGCTGTGCGTGAGGCTGTCGAGGCCGGAACCATCAGCAAAACGCGCTATGCAAGCTACCTTGCCATGTATGAGGAAGCCAGCGCACGGAAGGAGTGGGAGAAATGAGCAGGCGTGCCGTGATTCTTTCCGCCGTGCCGGTTTCCACCGCACTGTGCCGCTATGTGCAGCCCGGTGATTTTGTTGTGGCCTGCGACGCGGGCTACCGCAATGCCGAACGGCTTGACCTGCGCCCCGACCTCATCGTCGGTGACTTTGACTCCGCCCCGCAGCCCAAAACCGAGCACGAGACCATTGTGCTGCCCCATGTGAAGGACGATACCGATACCCAGTACGCCGCCCATTGGCTGCTGGAGCACGGCTATGACGAGATCACCCTGCTGGGCGCTCTGGGCGGGGCACGGCTGGAGCACACGCTGGCCAACCTTGCCACCGGGCTGTATCTTGCCAAAAACGGCGTGAACGTCCTGCTGGCCAACGAGCGCAGCGAGCTGCGGTATCTTGTGCCGGGCCGCGAGCTTATTTTGCAGCGCAGGGACTGGAAGTATCTCTCCCTTTTCCCGATGGAGGACCGGCTGACCGGCGTCTGCATCCAAGGCGCGTTCTACCCGCTGGAAAACGCCGTGCTGACCGCGGACTATCCGCTCGGCGTCAGCAATGAGTTTATCGCGGACACCGCACAGCTGCACTGCTCCGGCGGCTGCGGTCTCGTTGTGCTGACCCGTGACGATGCGTAACACCGCAGCACTGCCCGGCATAGTATGGCGTACACAAACACGGAAAGTGAGGTGTATGCCATGCATGTGGTCGTAGTTCGCTGCCCGCGCGCCTTCCGTTGGATCTTACGCGCAGCCTTCAAGGTCTGAATCCAAATTTTTCCCCTGCCTGTTCCGGGCAGGGGCTATTTTTTTGCCCTGCTGCATATAATGCCCCAGAACATAACCGGAAAGGGGCAAGCAATATGGAACTCAAGGTGTTCAAAGACACCATCGCATCCTACGGCGGACGCTGGGAAACACGGCTGGAGCTTCCCGTGGAAACGGAGATTCTGATTCCCGACTACCTGCCCGCCGTATTCAAGATCGTCAAGTGCCTGATCACGCCCGTTGTGCTGCAGAACCGTGTGTCCGGCGGGCGCTGGCAGAGCGAGGGCTATCTGCGCTGCACCGTCTACTACCAGAGCGAGGAGCCCGGCACGCGCCTTTTGCGCACCGAGCAGAAATTTGCCTTTGAAAAACTGGTCGAGCTGCCCGCCGGGCAGTACGCCGACGGCCCGGCCCAGGTCTGGGGCGAGCCGGAATACTGCAACTGCCGCGCCGTCAGTGAGCACCGCATCGACCTGCGCGGCGCGTACATCCTCTGCGCCGCAGTGGCCGTGCGGCGGGAGTCCGAGCTGCTGACCGCACTGGCCGACTGCGGCATTGAGCAGTACACCCGCACGATGCAGGGCCTGCAATGCGCCGTGACCGAGGAAAAAACGTTGACTGCCGAGACCGCTGCGGCGCTGCCCGGCACCGGGGAAAGCGTGCTGGACATCACCGGCAGCTTTGCCGCCGGCAGCGCAGCACCGGCCACCGGGCAGGTCAGTGTGCAGGGGACGCTGCAAATTCAAATATGCAGCCAGAACACCGACACCGGCGAGCTGACCGTGCGCAGCAAGGATCTTGCCGTGCAGCAGACGCTGGAGCTGCCCGGCGTGACCGAGGACGACACAGCCCTTGTGCGCGGCGAGGTGCTGGCCTGCACACTGAGCGCAGTCGACGGCGCAGGGGAAGCTTCCCTCTCGGTGACCTGGAAGCTGCGCGTCGAGGTCTGGCGCAGCGTGCAGCACACCGTCGTGGCCGACGCCTACTCCACGCTCTGTAAGACCCAGACCGTGCAGACGGTCTGCCGCCTTTTGCAGAAAACCGCGGATTTGACCGGGCGTATCCCGGTCACGCTTGACGACGACCTGCCCGACGCCGAGGGCACTGTTCTCGGCTGCTTTGTAACGCTGGGTGCCCTGTGCGCCGCACAGGCTGACGGCAGCAAGGCTGAAACACATTTAAAACTACTGGGCAAGGGGACTGCGCATGTGTTCATCAGCGATGCCCGCGGTGAGCTGACCTGCTACGACAAGGCGTTTACCTGGCAGCCTGACGGCCTCTGGCCCGGCAGCACTGACGGTGCGTGGCCAAGTGTCGGGGCCTCCGTCGCGCGGGTTGCCAGCAGCAAAAACGGTGCACGGCTGCGGGTCGATTTAGAGATCGAGATCAGCGGCGCCCTGTTCCAGGCGCAGAGCTTTGACGCGCTCTGCGGCGTGGAACTGGGCGAGGAATACGACGACAGCGACGGCCCGGCCCTCTATATTTACTACGCCCGGCAGGGGGAGCGCATCTTTGACATTGCCAGGCGCTACCATGCCCGCGCCCGTGACCTGGCCGCCGCCAACCATCTGGACACCAACGGTGACCCGCCGCAGGAGCTTACGACGGACACCGCCTGTCTGCTGATCCCCGCAGCGCTGTAAAGGAGGGACACATCCGTGACACAGGATCAAATCTACCAAAACATTGCACAGCGCACCGGCGGGGACATCTATCTCGGCGTCGTCGGCCCGGTGCGCAGCGGCAAAAGCACCTTTATCAAGCGGTTTGCCGAGCTGATGCTGCTGCCGCGCATCAAGAACGAGGCCCGTCGTGCCCGCGCCCATGACGAGCTGCCCCAATCCGCCGCCGGGCGCACCATCATGACAACGGAGCCGAAGTTTATCCCCGAGAAAGCCGTCAAACTCGAGCTTTCGGGCGGCGGCAGCTTCAAGGCGCGGCTCATCGACTGCGTCGGCTACATGGTGGACGGTGCGCTCGGCCATGAGGAAAACGAGGCTCCGCGTCTGGTCAAGAGCCCCTGGTTTGACCACGAGGTCCCGTTTGACCTGGCCGCCGAGACCGGCACCCGCTGCGTCATCCGGGAGCACGCCACGGTGGGCCTCGTCGTAACGACGGACGGATCCGTTGCCGACCTGCCGCGGGAGGCGTATCTCGACGCCGAGCGCCGTATCATCGCAGAGCTGGACGGCATCGGCAAGCCGTATATCATCCTGCTGAACTGCGCCGAGCCGGACAGCGACGATGCACAGCGCCTTGCCGCCGAGATGGCCGAGACCTACGGCCACGCGGTCCTTCCGCTGAACTGCACGACGATGACCGTCGAGACCCTCGACAAGCTGCTGCAAACGCTTTTGTACGAGTTCCCGATTCGCGAGATCGCCGTGCAGATGCCCGCCTGGGTCACGATGCTCGAAAGCGGGCACTGGCTGCAAAGCGCGGTCTACACGTCCATGCTGGATTTTGCTGCCTCGGTGCACCGGATGGCCGACCTTGCAGGCAAGCGCCCCCAGCTGGGGTGTGAATACATCACCGCCGCCAGCCTGACCGGCATGGATTTGGCCAGCGGCAGTGTCAGCATCACCGCTGCCGTCGCCCCGGATATTTTCTATAAGATCCTCGGTGAACAGACCGGGCTGGACATCGTGGACGAGGCAAGCCTTTTGCCCTGCGTCGTCAGCCTGGCCCGGGCCAAGCGCGCCTATGACAAGATCAAATCCGCCCTTGACCAGGTCGAGGCCACGGGCTACGGCATCGTCATGCCGGGCATTGATGAATTGACATTGGAAGAACCCGAAATCGTCCGGCAGGGCGGGCAGTACGGCGTGCGGCTGTCGGCCAGCGCCCCCAGCCTGCACATCATGCGCGCCAACATCCACACCGAGCTTTCACCCACCGTCGGCAGTGAGCAGCAGGGGGAGGAGCTTATCAAAAGCCTGCTGGCGGACTTTGAGACCGACCCCGGCAAGCTGTGGAGCACGAATATTTTCGGCAAGAGCCTGAACGAGCTGGTCAGCGAGGGCGTGCAGGCAAAGCTGCTGCACATGCCGCAGGAGGCACGCAGCCGCCTGCAGCAGACGCTTGAGCGCATCATCAACGAGGGCTGCGACGGGCTGATCTGCATTCTGCTGTGACGGAGGAGTTATGTTCAGACGCATTTCCAGGCAGGAGCGTGAGCGCCGCGCCGCCAGGGCCGAGCTGGAAACGACCTTGCAGGCACTGCGCTCGAACGAGCGCGCCTTCACGGAGGCGCAGGACCCATTTTATATTGACCAGCTGACCTACCAGCACGCCGCGCTGATGTGCCGCTGCCGGGCGCTGCTTCGCACACTGCGGGCGGAAGGGGAGGAGCCATGACCGAATATTGGCCCTGTCTGCTCGCAGCTGTGTGCGCCATCGCCGTACTGCGCTGTGCCGCCCGCCAGCGGCACGGAATGCGCAGTCTGCTGGCAGGGGCCGTCTGCGGTCTGGGCGCGCTGGCCCTGCTGGGCCTGTTGGAGCCGGTGACCGGCATTGCGCTGCCGCTGAATCGCTTTACGGCGTTCTGCGCGGGTGTTTTAGGATTGCCCGGCGTGACGGCCCTGCTGATTTTGCGGCTGCTTTTATAAAATGCCTTGCCAACAGGGCGGAAGTATGCTATACTCTTTTAGAAAACGAGTGGAACATACGGCGGCGGGACAGCCCGCAAGGGCTGCCTGAGGAAAGTCCGGGCTTCACAGAGACAGAGTAACTGCTAACGGCAGCCGGGGGTGACCCCAGGGATAGTGCAACAGAAAGAAACCGCCGCGAAAGCGGTAAGGATGGAAAGGCGAGGTAAGAGCTCACCAGCGCACTGGCGACTTTGCGGCTATGTAAACCCTGCTCGAAGCAACATCCGTATGGGACATTATGCGGAGTCTCGCGCGTCCCGGTGATGGCGTGAGCCTTGCGGCGACGCAAGGACAAGATAGATCGTCGTTTGATACAGAACCCGGCTTACGGTCCAGTCGTTTTTTCTTTGTTTTTTGCAAAAGCACATCTGTTTTTTGGTGCAGATGTGCTTTTTTGTATTTTTCTGCATAAAAAAGCGCACTATCTGGCAAAAAGTGCTTGTTTATTTCAGATAAATCGTATATAATGTAGTGTACGCCTGTGGTTGTGCCAAGATAGAGGGTGGCACGCACAGGATTATGAAGGGAAACGTATATATTTTATTTAGGGGGATTGTACTTATGGCTGATTACTTTGCAATGGATCACGACGAACTCACCGCTGAAAAGACCGCGCTGGAGGCCCAGTACAAGAAGTTTCAGGGCATGAACCTGAAGCTGAACATGGCCCGCGGCAAGCCCGGCCCTCACCAGATGGATCTGGCCATGGACCTGCTCAAGATGGACAACTACATCACCGACAACGGCTTTGACACCCGCAACTACGGTGAGCTGGAGGGTCTGCCCGAGGCCCGCGCACTGTTTGCCGATGTGTTCGGCGTGCAGCCCGGCGAGGTTTTCGTGGGCGGCAACTCCAGCCTGCAGCTGATGTACAACCTGGTCGCCATCGGCATGATGTTCGGTTTCCAGGATTCCCCGAAGCCCTGGGGCCAGGTCGAGCACCGCAAGTTCCTCTGCCCCGTGCCCGGCTATGACCGCCACTTTGCCATCACCGAGGAGATGGGCTTTGAGCTGATCTCCGTGCCCATGAGCCCCGACGGCCCCGACATGGATATGATTGAAAAGCTCGTCGCCGAGGATGACACCATCAAGGGAATCTGGTGCGTGCCGCAGTACTCCAACCCCGACGGCTACACCTACAGCGACGAGACGATCCGCCGCTTTGCCGCGCTCAAGACCGCCGCCCCCGATTTCAAGATCTTCTGGGATGAGGCGTACATCGTCCACCACCTGACCGATGAGATCATCGAGACGCCGGTTTTGCTGAACGAGGCCAAGAAGTACGGCAATGAGGACCGTGTCTTTATGTTCACCTCCACGAGCAAGATCACCTTCCCGGGCGCGGGCATCTCCGCCATCGCCTGCAGCGAGAACTCGATGAAGTACATGTGCAAGCGCTTCTCGACGATGATCATCAGCTACGACAAGATGAACCAGCTGCGCCATGTCCGTTTTCTCAAGAATAAGGCCGGTGTCCTGGCCCACATGGCCAAGCATCGCCGCCGCCTGGTGCCCTGCTTTGACGCCGTCAAGACCACCTTTGCCGAGGAGCTGACCCCCTGCGGCAACATCGCCCACTGGACGAACCCGAAGGGCGGTTACTTCATCAGCTTGTACGTCATGCCCGGATGCGCCAAGCGCGTAGCCCAGCTGTGCAAGGACTGCGGCCTGACCCTGACGGGTGCCGGCTCTGCCTACCCCTACCACAAGGATCCCGATGACTCGCATCTGCGCATTGCGCCGACCTACCCGAGCCTGACCGAGGTCGAAACTGCTTCTGCACTGCTCTGCGTCTGTGTGCGCCTGGCAGTTGTTGAAAAGCTGCTGGCCGACCAGCAGTAAAATATAATCCCGCCCGCCGGTGCGGGCAAGTTTTTTGGAGGTTTCTATGAACAGAAAAGGGAAGTCATGGCCGTTGTTCGTCGTGGCAATTTTGATCGTGCTGTTCTCCCTGACGGCCATCTTTGGTGTGAGCTATACCTACGGCGACACCAAGAATGTCTACGTCAAGGGCGCATCTGACATCCGTTTCGGCATCGACATCCGCGGCGGCGTGGACGTTACGTTCATGCCTGCCGACGATGTGGAGGCCACCGATGCCCAGATGACCGCAGCCAAAACGGTTATCGAGGACCGCCTTGTCGGCCTCGGCATCACCGACTACGAGAGCTACGTTGACAACAACAAGAATCGTATCATCGTGCGTTTCCCGTGGAAGAATGACGAGGCGGACTTCAACCCGCAGACCGCAATCGACGAGATCGGCACCACCGCCAAGATGGTGTTCCGCAAGGGCTCGTCCGCCACGGGTGAGGAGATCCTGAGCGGTGACGACGTGGCTTCCGCAAGCGCTGCCTACAACGAGACCGAAGGCTGGGTCGTCCAGCTGAAGTTCAACTCTGCGGGCGCATCTGCCTTTGCCACGGCCACCACCGAGCTGGCAGCCAGCAACGGCACGATCTCCATCTGGCTGGATGATAATAACATCTCCACCGCCACGGTCAACGAGGCCATCACCGGCGGTGAGGCCATCATCAAGGGCAACTTCGATCAGGACAGCGCCTCCACGCTGGCGAACCAGATCAACTCCGGCTCTCTGCCGTTTGCCCTGTCCGCCGAGAGCTACTCCACCATCAGCCCGTCCCTGGGTGCCAAGAGCCTGGACGTCATGGTGCAGGCCGGTATCATTGCCTTCATTCTGGTCACGATCCTGATGATCGTGCGCTACCGTCTGCCCGGCACCATCGCGGTCATCTCCCTGATGGGCCAGGCCGCCGCCACGCTGGCTGTTGTGTCCGGCTATTTCACGGTTTTCCCCGGCTCCACGCTGACGCTGCCCGGCATTGCCGGTATTATCCTCGGCATCGGCATGGGTGTTGACGCCAACGTTATCACTGCCGAGCGCATCAAGGAGGAGCTGTCCAAGAACAAGACCCTCGAGGGCGCTGTCAACAGCGGCTTCAAGATGGGCCTGACCCCCATCATCGACGGCAACGTGACCATCGTCATCGTCGCCGCCATCCTGATGGGCGCCTTTGGCCCGACGGACGGTTTCTGGGCCAAGGTCTTTAACCCGATCTTCTACTGGTTCGGACCTTCCACTGCCGGTACGATCTACTCCTTTGGCTTCACCCTGCTGACCAGCGTTCTGCTGAACTTTGTCTTTGGCGTTTGGGCGACCCGCGTTATGATTCGCGGCGCTGTCCACTTCAAGCCTCTGCGCAAGGCATGGCTGTTCGGCGGCAAGAAGGAGGGCGGTGCCGACTTCAAGACCCCGTCCATCAACTTCATCGGCAACCGCAAGAAGTTCTACACCTTCTCCTGTGCGCTGATCGCTGTCGTGCTTGTATTCTGCGGCATCTTCGGCGTCAAGATGGATGTCGAGTTCAAGGGCGGTTCCATGATCACGCTGGCCTATGAGGGCGACGCTGACCTGAACGACCTGAAGTCCACCATCGGCACCGAGCTGGGCAAGTCCAATCTGACCCTGCAGACCGGCTCTGATATTTCCGGCAACCAGACCCTGACTGTCACCCTGCCCGGCAGTGACACGCTGACCACCGAGCAGTTCGACAACCTGCTGGCTGCCCTGAATGAGCAGTACCCCGACAACAACTTCGTCCAGAATGAGGTCAGCAACGTCGATGCCACCATCGGTAAGGAGTTCCTGCTCAAGAGCGTCGTCGCGCTGGTTGCGGCCTGCGTGCTGATCCTGCTCTACGTGGCCTACCGCTTCCGCAAGATCGGCGGAGTTTGCGGTGCCATCTTCGAGGAGGCGGGCTGGAACGATATGCAGAGAGCCTGCGACCGCATCGGTGGGTGCCCCACCGGCGCAGCCGTAGCCACGCCCGGCTTCAAGCTCAAGGCCAAATATGTCATCCACGCGGTCGGCCCCGTTTACGCAGGCAGACCTCGCGATGCCGAACTCCTGCGCAGCGCTTACCGCAGCTGCCTGGAAGAAGCCGAAAAGCTCGGGCTGCACAGCATCGGGCTCTGCTCCATCAGCACAGGCATCTACGGCTACCCGCTGAACGAGGCCGTGAAGATCGCAGCGGACACCCTGCGCACCTTCCCCGCCAAGAGCCTGACCGACATCCGCATCTACTGCTACGGCGAGCGCGAGTATCAGGCGTTCACCAAAGCACTTGAATAAACCTGTCACATTTACCCCGGAAAACCATGATACGATGAACCCAGTAACTAACTGGGAGGATCGAGCATGGGCAGAGGACGGCTGGGAAGCCAGCAAGGGATGCAGCGCACCATTGCGGCAAGGCAGCAGACAGCAGCGGCGGTTTCGGTCAGCCCTGCGGACGCAATCCGCGAGAGCTTGCAGAACGATGGCACGATGGAGCTGGCAGCTTTCAATAAGCTGAGCGATGACGACACGGCCGACATCTTGACCGAGATTGACCAGTACGAAACTGACGACGATTTGAGGTGGCGTCAGCTTCAGGCCACGGATACGCAGCGATTTTTCAACCAGATAGGATGGGCTGACGAAAAGCCGACCATTCTGGATGACAAAGCCTACGAGGCTGCACGAAAAGCAGCAGGGGCCAAGAGCTTATACCACACCGACGCCCCGTATGGCCGCTTGTCTACACAGCGGATGCTCGATCAGTTCCGCAAAGGCACCCAATACCTCAGCGGAGGTATCCACGGTGACGGTACCTACCTTGCGGAGTCCTCCAGTGATAGCTGGAGCTACGGGAAGTACAAGCCCACCGCGCGGCAGCAGAAAATGTTCCTGAATCATAACGCTAAAGTGATTGACGAATGGGAGCTGAATCAAAAGTTCAATACCTGGGCGCAGGCTCACCCAAAAGCATACTCTGCCTTGAGGCATATGAGTCAGGGCTACCAAGATAAAAATGCTGGGTGGAGCAGCACGGATGGTAGTCAATCCGTTTTTGCCGCAATGCTTGGGTACAATGTCATCAAGGCAGGTTCCTAC
>ENA-UEQJ01000958-UEQJ01000958.1-human-gut-metagenome-genome-assembly--contig:-NODE-958-length-23722-cov-14.114189_pt1 | contig 23722 bp, 24 predicted proteins | sample MGYA00242937_ERZ507938 | MGnify/ENA primary metagenome ERZ507938 (study PRJEB26167, sample SAMN06115437) | human gut metagenome | host: Homo sapiens | place: China:Gansu | collected 2015-07-03...
TAGTTGTAAGCCTCGTCCAGCTTCTTCACGGTCTTCTGCAGATCGATGATATAGATGCCGTTGCGCTCGGTGAAGATGTACTTTGCCATCTTGGGGTTCCAGCGGCGGGTCTGGTGACCGAAGTGCACACCTGCTTCGAGAAGCTGCTTCATAGAAACGACTGCCATAGTAAAAATACCTCCAGATATTGTTTTGCCTCCGCACACCGTGATCCCGGGCCGTATCGGACGGTTCGGGACTGCCCTCCACCCATTTGGGCACAAAAGGGCATAGTGATGCGTGTGTAATGCCTTGTTATAATATCACAAACAAACGCCGGTTGCAAGAGTTTTTCTCTGTTTTTTACAAAGAAATCGTCTGTTTTTCGCTCATTTGCCTGTGTCCACGCCGCTCAGGCCCGCAAGGCCCATGCGCTGCAGGGCGTATCCCCTGCCGAACATCAGGTCGTACTGCAAAAGCCAGTGCTCTGCGCTCCACCGCTGCTGGAACTCGGTAGGCTCCTGCGTGGTGGTGCCGTCCAGATTCATGGTGGTTCCGCGGGTATTGGTGCGGCTGGCCACACGCAGCTGACGGTTCAGAAACTGGAAGTAGAGCGGCTCTTCCAGACCGTAAATGTCCATCATCACCGGCGAGATATCGTAAGCGGCAATGGTGCCAAGGTCCACCTGCTGCTGGCTGTAGTTGGACCACATCAGCAGCGTGGTCTGGTGCAGGCGGGGGTCTGCGCTGGAATCGCTGGCATAGCCGGTAGTGGTGTAGACATCGTAATTGGAATCGATGGGGTTATAGTGGTCGCCCCAGAACACCAGAATGACCGGCTCGTCCACCTGCGAGAAGTATTCGGTCAGTTTGCCCATCATGGCATCTGCATCCCGGATGCCGGTAGCAAAATCTTCCAGCGCGCCCACGGTGCTGGGCTTGAGGCCCGCCGGGTGGGACAGCACCTTTACGCGCTCGTCGTCCGGGTAGTTGTCCTTGTTATAATTGGTATGGTTCTGCATGGTGACAGCGTGCAGGAAGATGGGCTTGTCCGAGCTGGACTTCATGCTCTCGTACTGCTGGATGATCTGGTCGGCCATGGAATCATCGGTGACAAGGCCGTTGGTCCAGTAGTGCTTGCGCACCTTGGTCACGCCATGCATATCCTCAAGGCTGATAAAATCGTCAAAGCCGAGGTTGGGGTAAGCCTTGTCGCGGCTCCAGTATTTTGCCCAGAAGCAGTGCACGGCTGCGGTCTGGTAGCCCTTGAGCTTGAGGTAATTGGGCATGGCGAACATGGGCTTGGTCACATGCTGCTGGTAGGGCTTGCTGCCGCTGGGCAGGAAGGATACCGAGTAGCCGGTAAGGGCTTCAAACTCCACATCGCAGGTGCCGCCGCCAAAGCTGGGGCTGTAGGCCCGGCCATAGGCGCTGGTCTGCTGCAAGGCGTGCAGGTTCTTGGAGACATCGGTATCAAAGGTGATGCCGTACTGTTCCAGCTCCGAGACATCCCAGTAGGACTCGTCCATCACATAGATGATGGTGGGCTGCTTCACCTGCTCGTCCTTGGGGGTCACGGCACTGTAGCTGGTGGAATACAGCGGACTGGTGGCAAACTTCTGGCTCTCGTCCACATTGTCCAGCAGGGCATCCACCGCTTCCTGCGAGTATTCCTCGGGCTTCGAGATCTCCAGATTGGTGAGGTTGGTCATAAAGCCGGTGATCACGCCGTAGTAGCGGTAGTAGCGGTCCTGCATCCATGCATCCGGCGTAATGCCCAGCACCTGCGTGACCGCGGGCTGCAGGTACACGCCGAACACCAGCAGGCAGAGGGCCGCTGCGGTGGCGGCACTGCCCGCCAGCCGGGGCAGCCAGCGCTGTTTGTGGCGGCCGCGGAACAGGAAGAAGCTGCCCGCCATCAGCACCAGCACCACGATGATGGTCACCACCATGCTGGGCTGGATCTTGAGGCCCGCAGCGGATGCCACACCGGCAGCCTCCGACACCTGTGTCAGATCCCATGGCAGGAACGGCTCGCCGCGCAGCTGCAGGGTGTAAAAGTTCACCGCGCAGGGCGCACAGCCCAGCACCGCCATGCCCAGCGTGGACAGCGGCGGACAGCGGAGCACCCAGTCCAGCAGCAGCCACACCAGAAACAGCAGCAGCCACGCCAGCAGATAAGCCCCGATGTGCGGGAAGATAAAACTTGCAAAAACGTCTGCGCTCAGGCTCCCGCGGGCGATCCCCTCGCCCAGCAGCAGCACGATCAGCGATGCCGCCAGCGGGAATACCATCCGCAGCGCCAAAAGCGGTTTGGGAGTTTTCATAATTCCTGTTCCTTTCCTCATCCGTGAAACCTCAGATCAAACGCAAAAGCACATTTCTTTACGCTTTTTGCACAAAGCTTCTGCGATTATTATAGTCACTTCCACAAAAAAGTCCACCCTGTTTTTGCAAAAAATTTACAAACCCAGCTTCACGCGCAGCTTTTGCCACCATTTGAGCTGTTCCGGCTGCGGCGGTGCTTGCGGCAGGGCCGTGTGCACCAGCACCGCATCCGTGCCAATGGTCTCGATCTCCTGCCATGGAATGGTCAGGCTATCGTCCCGGCCAAGCAGTCCGAACAGCCTTGGCCGCCCCAGCAGGATCAGGCTCTGCAGCCGGGCGGTGGCAGGGTCAAAGGTCAGGTCGTCGGCCCGGCCAAGGCAGACCCCCTGCTCCAGCTGCACCACCTCTTTTTCACACAGTTCCCGGATGGTCAATGCCCTTCTCCCCTTTCTGCCACAGCTTATGCAGCCGCCGGGCACATCATGCAAAAAGCAGTGGAAACCGCATGGCAGATTGTGGTATACTGTGGGCAGAGCATTCCATGAGAAACAGAGGAAATTTTAAATGTATAAAAGCATCGTGTTTGATCTGGGCGGTGTCATGGTGGATTTTGCCCCCCGCGCCTATCTGGTAGACCGCATTTGCAATGAAGAGATCGAAGAGCAGGTGTACGACCTGACCTTTGGCAGCGAGGAGTGGAAGCAGCTGGATGCGGGGCTTGTCTCCCGCTTTGACGGCAATCAGGCCATGCTGCGCAACGCCAAGGCCGCCGGGCGCGAGTTTGAGGTGCAGGGCGTGCTGGACGACTGGCTGCACATCCTGCGCCCGCGCCGCCGGATGCAGGAGCTGGTGCGCCGCCTGAAGAACCATGGCTACAGCGTGTACTATCTCAGCAACATCCCGGAGGACGTGCTGGCCCTGCTCAAGGAGCGCGGCGTGCTGGACCGCTTTGACGGCGGCGTAGCCTCCTGCGAGGTGCACATCAACAAGCCCGACCCCCGCATCTATCAGGCCCTGCTGGATCAATACGGCCTGAAGGCCAGCGAGTGCGTGTTCATCGACGACAATCTGGCCAATGTGCAGGCCGCATTCACGCTGGGCTTCGTGGGCATCCGGATGAAGGAGAGCGTGGGCACCCTGATCCGCAGCCTTGCCACCTGCAATGTGGCCCTGCGCTGACCTCCGTGACCCAAAACAGCTCCTGCCGGAAATGCTCTGGCAGGAGCTGTTTTGCTGCTTTGGGAATTACTTTTTCTCGTAGCTCTGGCAGTAGTGCGGGGTCTCCACCTGCTGCGTATCGCAGGTGCACTGCTCGGTCACTTTGATCTGGGGCAGGTCGCACTTGCAGCCGCTCACATTGTGGCTGCACTCGCAGACATCACAGGTAACGCCGATGTTTTCCATATTTATCACCTCTCTGTCCACAGTATGGCCTGCGGGCAGGGTATTTATTCTGGAAAATTCAGCCAGCCTTTTTCGCTTCGTGCTTCTGATCCAAATTCTTCGGGGGATCCTGCATGGGACGGGGCCTCCTGCTGCCTTATTTTTTTCTACGGTCCGACCGCATTGCAGCGCGGCGCACCGCACGGCGCAAAAATGCAAAGCCTACCGTAACACCAATTGCTGCAGCCACTGCCATATACACCGCCTTCTGAAACCAAAGCGGCAGGAGCGCAGACCTTTCCGTCTGCTGTCCCCTGTTTACCATGCAGCCAGATCTGCACCCAGCTTGCGGCATGCAGCCTGAACATCATCGTCCGGGGCCTCATTGCAGATCAGGCCCTCACCGTTCAGCACCTGTGCACCGTCGCCCTGAGCACGCTCCACCCAGTCACGCATCCACTGGCCGTCACCCCAGCCGTAGGAGCCGAACAGGGCGATCTTCTTGCCGTTCAGAGAACCCTCCAGATCAGAGAACATCGGCTCGAACTCGCTCTCCTCCAGCTGCTCAGCACCCATTGCGGGGCAGCCAAAAGCCACTGCATCAAACTCAGCCAGCTTTGCGGCGTTCATCTCGCTGCAGGGCACGATGGTGCCGTTTGCACCCTCTGCCACACAGTTTGCCATGGTCTCAGTGTTGCCGGTTGCGCTCCAGAATACGACTGCTACTTTGCTCATAAAGATCGTCCTCTCTCAAATCAATATTAGTTAGATATATCTAACTTTATGTTCCATGAAAATGCGTCCAACCACGCAGACGCATCCCCATTTGGTTAGTATCTTCTAACCACCGATAGAATACCACAGCTTCCCGGCTGTGTCAAGCCTTTTATGCAAAAAGAACTGCCGCGGCCGAAAGTACGCCGTAGATCACCGGCTGGTGCAGCAGATACAGCAAAAGCCAGTGCCGCCCCATCCAGCCCAGTGCCGGGCAGACCGAACGGCGCAGCGGTTCCATCCGCGCCCGGCCCACCACGCCGTGCAGAAAGTACCCTGCCCAGAACAAAAACAGCCACGGCAGCAGGGCAAAATAATCGGTGGAATAAAAATCGAAGGGCAGAAAGCCGAAAAACGCTGTAAAGTAATTCGCGTACCATGCATCCGGCAGCGCAAGGCGCAGCCCGCCGAAGCCGAGCCAACGCTCGTCCAGATGATAAGTCAGTGCAAACAGCACCGCCGAAACCGCCAGCCCTGCGGCGGGCGGGATCTTTTTCAGCAGCGGTTCCAGCACACCGGTGAGCAGCATGGCGCTGCCCAGAAAGGTCAGCACACCGAACACCACCCGGTCCTCCGGCATGAAGACCAGCGTCACCACCGTGACCAGTGCCCCGGCAGCAAACACCTGTGCGCCGCGCTTCAGGGTGCGGTGTCCCAGCGGCACGCAGAAGCCGGACAGCAGGATGAACACCCAGCAGATGCTCTGCTGCCACAGCCGCCCCGGCCAGCCGATATACCAGTCCATCCAGATGCCGAACAGGAACATCATGTCCCAGCAGGCATGGTACAGCATCATGCTGACCAGATCCAGCCCGCGCAGCTCGTCCAGCAGGGCGTAGCGGCCCGCCGGGGCCTTTTGCCGGGTGGTGTGTCCGTTTTTCATTTCCCCGTCTCCCCTTTCGCACTTCATTTAACACGAGATAAATTATAACCCGCCGCCGCTGTGCCTGTCAACGGAACCGTTCCGTAGGTTGAACAAAAAAACCGCTGCACAGCGGCAAAGCCATGCAGCGGTCAGAATGGATAACCGGGGAAACCTTATCAGACTTCGGTGTTGAAGTAGCGCTTCAGCAGGCCCTCAAAGCCGCGGCCGTGACGAGCCTCGTCCTTTGCCATCTCGTGAACGGTGTCGTGGATGGCATCCAGATTCAGGGCCTTTGCCTTCTTGGCCAGATCCATCTTGCCTGCACATGCGCCGCACTCGGCCTCGGCACGCATCATCAGGTTCTTCTTGGTGCTGTCGGTGACAACTTCGCCCAGCAGCTCTGCAAAGCGGGATGCGTGGTCTGCTTCCTCGTAGGCATAGCGCTTGTAAGCCTCAGCGATCTCGGGGTAGCCCTCGCGCTCAGCCACACGAGCCATTGCCAGATACATGCCGACCTCGCTGCACTCACCCTCAAAGTTTGCGCGCAGGCCGTCCACGATCTCCTGAGGCACGCCCTCAGCCTTGCCGATGCCCACAACATGCTCGGTCACGTAGGTGTTGCCGGTCTTCTCCACAAAAGCGGAAGCAGGAGCCTTGCAGACGGGGCACTGTGCCGGGATCTCGCCTTCAGCAATATAACCACAAACGGTGCAAACGTACTTCTTCATAAGAATAGACCTCCATCATTCTTTTTATATCAGTTAGAAAACAGGCTGGGCGGTGTTGGTACTCACCGGCCCTTGTCATGGCTCTATTATAGCGAATAATTCCTAGTTAGTCAAGGATAATTTTAAGAATAATTCCTATTTATTTTGCCTTACAGATAAATTCCGGCAGGGTCACTAAAAACCATCCTCAAAAACTGTGTGCTTTGCCCTGTGCACCTTAAAAACAGCAAAGCCGCCCTGCACACACAGGACGGCTTCTGCCTTGTTCTTCCTTCTTCTATGGGAGATCAGACCTGCAGGTTGCTGCTGGTAGCGGCTTCGGAGCCGTCGGCAGCATCAAACTCGTAGTCGTTGCCGGGCAGGACAGCGTTCAGCAGGATGCCTGCGATCGCAGCCACAGCCAGACCGGACAGGTTGATGGTGACACCTGCAACGGCAAAGCTGACACCGCCCACAGAGTTGAAGCCCAGTGCGCACACCAGAATGACAGCGGCCACGATCAGGTTGCGGCTGTTGGTAAAGTCCACGCGGTTCTCCACCACATTGCGCACACCGATGGCGGAGATCATGCCATACAGCACAAAGCTGATGCCGCCGATGATGCCGGTGGGGATAGTGTTGATGACAGCCTCAAACTTGGGGCTGAAGCTCAGGATGATGGCCAGGACAGCCGCAATGCGGATGACCAGCGGATCGTAGATCTTGCTCAGAGCCAGCACGCCGGTGTTCTCGCCGTAGGTGGTATTGGCCGGGCCGCCCAGCAGGCCGGCCATGGTGGTTGCAAGGCCGTCGCCCAGCAGGGTGCGGTTCAGGCCGGGGTCGTTGATATAGTTGTGGCCCACGGTTGCGCTGATGGCGGCGATATCGCCCACATGCTCCATCATGGTTGCCAGTGCAATGGGGATGATGGTGAACAGTGCGCTGATGAACTCCGGGCTGCCGTCGATGGCAAACAGGCCCATGGCCTCCTTGTGCAGAGGGATGCCCACCCATGCAGCCTCAGAAATGCGCTGGAAGTCCACTGCACCGGTCACCAGTGCCACTGCATAGGACACCAGCACGCCGATGAGGATGGGCAGGATCTTGACCATGCCCTTGCCCCAGATGTTGCACACGATCACGACACCCAGTGCCACAAAGGCCAGCAGCCAGTTGGACTGGCAGTTGTTGATAGCAGAGGGGGCCAGGATCAGGCCGATAGAAATGATAATGGGGCCAGTGACCACCGGCGGGAAGAACCGCATGATGCGGCGGATGCCGAAGGTGGAGATCAGCACGCTGGCCACCAGATACACCAGACCGGAAAATGCGACGGCGGCGCAGGCGTAGGGCAGCATCTTGGTGTTGGCAACGGTCAGGTTGCCGTCTGCATCTGCCAGCATGGGGGCCACGATGGAGAAGCCGCCCAGATACGCAAAGGAGGAGCCGAGGAATGCAGGCACCTTCTTTTTGGTAATGAGGTGGAACAGCAGGGTGCCCAGACCTGCGCACAGCAGGGTGGTGGAAACGCTCAGGCCGGTGAGCAGCGGCACCAGCACCGTTGCGCCGAACATGGCAAACATGTGCTGCACGCCCAGAATGAACATGCGGCCTGCGCCCAGCTGGCGCGCGTCGTAAATGCCTTTGGAGTAATCGATCTTTTCGCTCATGAAGTTTTTCTGCCTCCTACAGAACTCGCAGCCCCAAAAAAAGAGGCACCGCCGTCAGCAAAACGGCAATGCCCCTGAAATTTGGGAACAATGATCCCGCCCGGAAATGAGAAGTGCAATACAGCGCAGTCGATGATTCTTGTGCAGCATGGTGCGCTCCCCCTTTCATTCAGGCTCTTTCCAAACCGCCGCCAAAAGCCCCGCAAAAGGCCGCAGCGGGCAGTCCTTCCAGAGATTATAGCAGACTTTTTGCCGCCGCGCAACTATTTTGCTTAATTCTCCTGTATTTCCAGCCCGGAAGTTTGCGCCGCTTCTCTTGCAATCCGGCCCAAAGCGCACTATAATATAACCTACCATTGCAATCTGTATTATAAGAGAATTATCAGGAGAGTTTATGATCTATCTGGATTATTCCGCCAATACCCCGGTAGACGAAGCGGTTTTACAGCGCTTTTGCGAGGTGGAGCGCAATTGCCCGGGCAATGCCAATTCCCGCCACGCAGCAGGCACTGCCGCAAAGGCTGCCATCGATGCCGCCACCCAGAGCATTGCCCGCAGTCTGAATGTGCAGCCCGCCGAGATCATCTATACATCCGGTGCCAGCGAGGCCAACAACTTTGCCATCAAGAGCATCGCCCGGCTGGAGCGCCACCATGGCAGACACATCATTTCCACCCCGCTGGAGCACTCCTCGGTGAGCGGCAGCCTGACCGCCCTGCAGGAGCAGGGATACGAGATCGACCTTGTGGACATCCGGCAGGACGGCACGGTGGACCTTGCCCACCTGAAAGAACTGCTGCGCCCGGACACCATTCTGGTGGCCGTCACTGCCGTGGACAGTGAGCTGGGCGTGGTGCAGCCGGTGGCCGAGATCGCGGAAATGTTGAAGGACTGCCCCCACTGCCACTTCCATGTGGATGCCACACAGGCCGTGGGCAAGCTGCCGGTCAGCTTTGAAGGCATCGACACCATGAGCCTGACCGCCCACAAGTTCTACGGGCTGAACGGCATCGGTGTGCTGGTCAAGCGGCGCGGCCTTGCGCTGGAGCCGCTCATCCATGGCGGCGAGAGCACCACCCTCTACCGCAGCGGCACCCCTACAGTAGCGCTGGCCTGTTCGCTGGCGCTGGCACTGGAAAAGGCAGTGAGCGAGCTGCCCGCCCGGGTGGAGCACATCCGCGCCCTGAACGCCCGCCTGCGCACCGGGCTTGCCCAATACCCCAAGGTGCGCATCAACAGCCCGGACACTGCCGTGCCGCAGATTTTAAACCTGAGCGTACAGAACGTGAAGGGCACCGTGTTCCAGCGGGAGCTGGATGCCCAGGGCGTATGCGTCTCGGTCAAATCGGCCTGCTCTTCGGACGGCCTGCCCTCCCGCGCCGTGTTTGCCGTGAGCCATGACCGGCGCAACGCGCTGTCCTCGTGGCGCATCAGCCTGAGCCACCTGACCACGGAACAGGAGATCACTGATTTTATGCAGGCGTTCGATGCCTGTTACAACGCCCTGACGCAATAAAAAGGAGTATTATGAAGCAAGATCCCCCCGCCGACCAGCAGCGAGGGGATCTTTTTTACTGTTTTTGAATGCCGAACAGTCTGCGCAGAATGCCGCGCAGCGCCTTGGGGCTTCGGATCACAACTACCTGCATATGCTCCCCGCCTTTCCGTTTTCTGGCCCATCCTATGCAGGCAGGGGCCGGAATGTTCCGGCAAGGGCAGCAGCGCTCAGTCTGCGATGGTCTCCACCACCACCAGCGCACCGCTGCGGGTGGAGATGGTGATGCAGTCCGACCCGGCAGCGTACTCGTTGCTGACGCCCAGCGGGTAGCTGGCGGTCAGTTCCGCATCGGTCAGCTCATAGTAGGAGCCGCGCTCGCACACGCCCTGCGCCCTGCCCTCCATCGGGAAGGCCGAGAAGAAGAAGTACTTCTCCTTCGGGTAGCGGCGGGTCTCGCCGGGCATCACGTAGGTGATGCGGCTGCGCTCATCCAGCAGGGTGGTGCGCACACCGCGCTGTTCCAGCCCAAGGCCGGTGCACAGGTTTGCAAGGGTGTGTTCCACCCGTCTGCCGCCAAGGCCGCCCAGCAGCAGCACCTCGTCAAAGCCCTTTTCCGAGACCAGCTTTGCGGCATACTCGGTGTCGGTATCGTCCTTCACATGGGGCAGCACGATGATATCGTCGTCCTGCTGTTCCGGGCAGGGGGCGGTGTCAAAGTCGCCCACGATGATGTTGGGTCTACGCCCCAGAGGTGCGCAGTTGCGGTAGCCTGCATCACAGGCAATGATAAAGTCGTCCGGCCGCAGGGCCTCTGCCAGCTCCGGAGAAACCGGGCAGGCCGAAATGATCACACAGCGTGACATGAATCTCTTCCTTATCCTTTATACTTTCGGGCGCTGCCAATCCTTCACGTCCTTAACTTCCTCGTACATGGCGCAGTAGCTGTCGTACCGGGTCTGGGAGAGTCTGCCCTCGGCCAGTGCGGCGCGCACGGCACAGCCTTTTTCGCTGCGGTGGGAGCAGCCGGTGAACTGGCACTGGCCCAGATAAGGCCCGAACTCCGGGAACGCATGCTCCAGATTTTCCTTGGGGATGAACCCGGCGCGGTTTGCTTCCAGACTGGCAAAGCCCGGCGTATCCGCAATGCGCCCGCCAAAGGCTTCAAAGATCGTCACCTCACGGGTGGTGTGGCGGCCGCGGCCCAGCTTCTGGCTGATGGCACTGGTCTCGCGCTCTGCTTCCGGCAGCAGATGGTTCAAAAGGGTGGATTTTCCCACGCCGGAGTTGCCGCAGAACGCACACAGCCTGCCGCTGATCCACTGCTTCACCTCGTCCAGCCCGCCGCCGGTCTCGTAATCGATGCGGATGAACGGCAGGGTCGATTTTTCGTAGGCCTTACGCAGGAATTCCGCCTCGGCCAAGTCGCCCTTGGTGCACACGATCACCGGCTGCACGCCCTTGTCCACCGCAATGGCGGCAAGCTTATCCAGCACCAGCGTGCTGGGCGTGGGCTGGGTGGTGCTGGCCACAAGGAACAGCACATCCAGATTTGCCACCGGAGGCCGCACGAACACATTTTTGCGCGGTGCGATCTCGGCAATGACGGCTGCACCGTTCTCGGTCTCCAGCGTCACCTCATCGCCCGCCACCGGCGTGATCTTCTGTTTGCGGAAAATGCCGCGGGGCTTGCACTCCACAATGCCCTCCGGCGTTTTTACATAGTAAAAGCCGCCGATGCCCTTTGTGATATATCCCTTCATGTGCGCCTCCGTCAGCTCAGCAGCGAGGACCACCAGTCGGTCAGCGGTTTCTGCGAAGGGTCGCCGCTGCCCGCTGTGCCCTGTTCGGTGCCGGTCTCGGTGCTGGAAGAAGAGGAGCTGCTGCCAAACAGGCCGCTCCACCAGTCGCCGCCGGTGGTGCTGTCGCTGGGTGCTTCCGGTTCCGGTGCAGGCTCCGGCCCTGCGCTTACCACAATGTTCACGCGGCCGTTCAGCTTTGTGGTAGAGCCTGCCGCTGGGTTCTGACTGATGACAGTGCCCACCGGCTGGTCGCTGTACTGCTCGGTCTGGCTGCCAAGGCCCAGATGGTTCTGCACCAGCAGGGTGCGGGCATCAGCGGTGCTCATGCCGGTCAGCGAGGGCACCTTGGTGGTGGTTGCCACCTGCGGGCGGCTGATATACATCACCACAGTGCTGCCTGCAGCCACCTGACTGCCCGCCGCCGGGTCGGTGCGGATCACCGCGCCGGATGCCACAGAGGTATCCACAGCCTGCGTTACCAGCACCGAGACACCCAGCTCCTTGAGCTGCTGCTCTGCATCGGCCTGCACATAGTTGGTCAGGTCCGGCACGGTAACGTACTGGGTGCCAAGGCTCACAGTCAGGGTCACATTCTGGCCCTCGCGCACCGTGCGGCCGGACACCGGCGACTGCTTATAGATATAGCCCGCCGCATAGTTACTGTTGTACTCCTGCTCCCAGGTAACGCTGATCTGGCCGGAGACCACCTGCTCGGTGGCAGCAGCCTCGTCCTGCGTCATGCCGATATAATCGCCCAGCGTGATATCGGCCTTGTTGTTCATCAGGTTGGAGGAATCGTTCAGGATCATCCAGCACAGCGCAAGGCACGCCAGTGCAAATGCAATGGTAATGCCGAACAGTGCCGGCAGGAAGATGGTGCGCTTTTTCTGGCGCGGTGCGGCCTTTTTGCCGCGGGGCGCAGGCTTTTCGGCCTGACGGTTTGCACGGTTCTGGTTCATGGTACGTTTCACCACCTTTTCGGGAGCATCTTCTGTAATATACTTGTACTCGAACATCACGGAGGGGTTGTGCACGTAGGTGTCCAGCGCATCCAGCATTTCGCGGGCGGATGCGTAGCGGTTCTGCGGCAGCTTTGCCATGGCCTTTTCGGTGATCTCCACCAGTGCATTCGGCACCTCCGGCGCGATCTCGTGCAAAGACTTCGGCTGATCGGAGATCTGCTTGATGGCAACTTCCACCATGTCGTCTGCATCAAAGGGCAGATGACCGCTGAGCATCTCGTACATCATCACGCCCACCGAGTAGATATCGCTGGTGCAGTCGGTCTCATCGCCCTTGGCCTGCTCCGGGCTGATATAGTGCACGCTGCCCATGGCCTTGCCGCTCAGCAGCTGGTTCTCGGCACGGGAGATGCGCGCAATGCCAAAATCCATCATGCGCAGCTGGCCGTTGTCCAAAAGCATGATGTTCTGGGGCTTGATGTCCCGGTGCACCACACCGTTGGCGTGGGCATGTTCCAGCGCCTTTAAGATCTGGGAGATGAAATGCACGGTCTCCCGGTTGGTCAGCCTGCCGCCGCGCTGGTTAAGGTACTCGCGCAATGTCATGCCGTCCACATATTCCATCACGATATACTGCAGATCATCATTCACCGATACATCGTACACTTTTACGATGTTGGGGTGGTTCAGCAGCGAGATGGCCTTGGATTCATTTTTAAAGCGGCGCACAAGGTCCGGGTCGTGCATATACTCCTGCCGCAGCACCTTTACCGCCACCACGGTACCGGCAGGCACCGGGCCGTTGTGCCCCAGCATGACCGCCTTGTAGACGTTTGCCATGCCGCCGGAACCGATCAGCTCCCGCACCTCATACAGGCCGTCCAGCTTTTTGCCGATCAGGTTGTCCATCAGCGCACCTCCTCCACACACAGCAGCAGCGCGGTGATGTTATCCGGGCCGCCGTTCTCGTTGGCCGTGCGGATCAGAAGGTCCGGCAGGTCGTAGAACCTGCCGGTGCGCAGCAGCTGTTCCAGCTGTTCTCTGGGCACGGCATTGGTCAGGCCGTCCGAGCACAGCAGCAGGATATCCCCTTTCTGCAGCGGTGCGGTGGTGAACTCCGAGTCCAGCCGGTAGTCCACGCCCAGCGCCTTGGTGATGATGTTCTTCTGAGGGTGGTGCTCGGCTTCCTCCACAGTAATGGTGCCGCAGTCCACCAGCTCCTGCACATAGGAGTGGTCGTGGGTGAGCTGGGCAAGCCTGCCGTCCCGGTACAGGTACGCCCGCGAGTCGCCTGCATGACACAGGAACACCTTGCCGCCGCGCACCAGTGCGCACACAGCCGTGGTGCCCATGCCCGCCAGCGATTCCTCACGCAGGGCCTTCTGGAACACAAAGCGGTTGGCGCTGAGCAGGCTCTTTTTCAAAAAGGTCTCCTCTTCGCCGGGCAGGCACTTGGAAGCATACTGCTCCTGAAAGCAGCGCTCGATCACATCGCACGCGCTCTGGCTGGCTTCCCTGCCGCCGCGTGCACCGCCCATGCCGTCGCATACCAGCAGCCATGCGGCATCGCCGGGCAGTTCTCCTGCGCGATAATCGTCCTGATTATCCTGCCGGACCCTGCCGACATCCGTTTTTCCTGCAAGTTTCATAGGCTTCTCCCTTTAATATTTACGCTTTCCCGTTCATTTCGTCACGGCGCAGCTGGCCGCATGCGGCGCTGATCTCGCTGCCAAGGCGGCGGCGCACCGTAGCGTTCACGCCAAGGCTCTCCAGCTTCTGCTGGAATCGGTGCACGTTGGCTGCATCGGTGGCCGAGTACGGGCTGCCGTCCACCGGGTTGATGGGGATCAGGTTCACATGGGCACCCATGCCCCGGATCAGGTTTGCCAGCTGTCTGGCGCAGGCATCGGAATCATTGACACCGCGCACCATGGAATATTCAAAGCTCACGCGGCGGCCGGTGGTGTCCTGATAGCGGCGCACGGCCTGCATCAGCACTTCCACGGGATAGGCATCGTTCACCGGCATCATGCCGCTGCGAATTTCATTGTTGGGTGCGTGCAGCGACACCGAGAGGGTCAGCTGCAGCTTTTTCTCGGCCAGCTGGTCGATCTTGGGCACCAGACCGCAGGTAGAAAGGCTGATGTTGCGCATCCCGATGTTCACGCCCTCGGGCGAGGTGATGTTCTCCAGAAACTTCATCACTTCGTCAAAGTTATCCAGCGGTTCGCCAATGCCCATGAGCACGATGTGGGAAATGCGCTCCCCGATATCCTTCTGGGCGGTATAGATCTCAGAGCAGATCTCGCCTGCTTCCAGATCGCGCACGCGGCCCGCCTGGGTGGACGCGCAGAAGCGGCAGCCCATGCGGCAGCCCACCTGCGTGGACACACACACCGTGTTGCCGTAGTGGTAGCGCATCACGACGGTCTCGATGCAGTTGCCGTCCGCCATGCGCAGCAGATATTTTACCGTGCCGTCCTTTGCTTCCTGCCTGCGCTCGATCTTGGGCGCGGCAATGTAGAAGCTTTCTTCCAGCTTTGCCAGCAGGGTCTTGGGCTGGTCGGTCATGGCAGAAAACTCGGTGACCAGCTTCTGGTGCACCCAGTGGAAGATCTGCTTTGCCCGGAAGCCCGGCTGACCCATCGCTTTCAGTTCGGCGGTCAGCTCTGCCAGCGTAAAGGAAGAGATACAGCGTTTTTGTTCCATTGTGTTCTCCTATTGTTTTTTACGAACAAGCCACCTGTTTCATTGCAGCTTTTCCCCGTTTTTCTGCATGGCACACAGGAAAAAACCGTCCATGCCGGTACGGGTGGGCACCGAAAGCGCGCCGTGCTCCCCTGCCGTCATCCCGGCGGGCAGCGCTGCGGCAGGCTCCACCACCGTAAACTCCGGGTGGCGGGCCAGAAATGACGCGATCTGCTGCTGGTTTTCTGCCGGGTCGATGGTGCAGGTGGAGTACACCAGCCTGCCGCCCGCTTTCAGCAGCTGTGCCGCCGTATCGAGGATGGCCGACTGCGTGGCCAATAATTCAGCTTCGCGGGCCGGTTCCAGCTTTTTGTAGCGCAGATCCGGCTTTTTTGCCAGAATGCCAAGGCCGCTGCAGGGCACATCCGCTAAAATGCGGTCGGCCTGCGGCAGGGCCGGGTTCACCTTTGTGGCATCGTTGCACAGGGCTTCCACATTGGTCAGTCCCATGCGCTGCACTGCCGTGCGGATCAGGCCCACGCGGTTCTCGGCGGCATCGCAGCTGTAAAGCCTGCCGGTGCTGTGCATCTGCTCGGCCAGCAGGATGGTCTTGCCGCCGGGCGCGGCGCACAGGTCGATGACTGTTTCTCCGGGCTGTGCGTCCACGCAGAGCGCCGCCAGCTGGCTGGCCTGCCCTTCCACATGGAAGTACCCCTGCCGGAACAGCTCATTTTCCGCCGGGCTGCCCTCGAACCGGGCCAGCACACTGCCGGGCACAATGCCCCGCTTTGCTTCCTTTGCGCCGGAAGCCAGCAGCTTTGCACAAAGCTCATCGGCACTGCCTTTCAGCGGGTTCGCCCGCAGGCTGGTCATGCCGCCGTCGGCCTTGTAGGTAAGGATATCCAGTGCTTCGTCCGGGTAGTTTTTGTGCAGAAATTCCGCCACATCCCGCCCGGCAGAGCCAAGCACCATGAGCCGCTCCACTTCGTTTTTGAAGCTTGCGGTGCTCAGGTCGTAGCTGCACGCCTTGCGCAGCACGGCGTTGACCAGACCGGATGCGCTGGATTTTTTGAAGGCACGGGTCAGCTTGACGGCTTCGTTCACCGCAGCGGACACCGGCACCTGCATATAGCGGGCCTGCGCCAGCGCCGCGCGCAATATTTCGCGCACCGGTGCATCCAGCTTGGCAAGGCCCTTGGGCAGGAACTGGCACAGGATGTAGTCCAGCGTGCCCCGGTGTTCCAGCACCGTGTAAAAGATGGCGCTGGCAAAAGCTTTATCGCGGCCTTCCAGCTGCTGGCGCTTGAGTTCGGCATCCAGAACAAGGTTGGAAAACCCATCCTGCTCCTGCCGCACCAGCGCTGCCACTGCCGCCGCGCGGGGATTCGCCGCCATCAGAGGATATCCCCCGTTTTCAGGCGCTGACCGGCCGCAAAGGCGGTGCCGTCCATGGGCTTTTTGCCTTCCGGCACCACATTCAGCAGCTGGACGGCCCCCTCACCGCAAGCCACCGTGAGCGGCTTTGTGGCCAGCACGGTGCCGGGCGCTTCGCCGTGAGCTTCCACGGCACGGCACTCCATCACCTTGAGCTTTTTGCCGCCGGAGGTGACGAACCATGCACCGGGCCACGGGTTCATGCCGCGCACCCAGTTGTGGATGTGGGCAGCCGATTCGGTCAGGCGGAACTCTGCCATCTCCTTGTTCAGCATAGGCGCAAGGCAGGCGTTCTCATGATCCTGCGGCTGGGGTTTCAGCGTTCCGGCGGCGATGGCGGGCACCACCTCGCACAGCACCCGTGCACCCACGGCAGTCACGCGGTCAAACAGCTGGCCGCTGGTCTCCTCCGGGTCAATGGCGATCTTCTCGCAGCAGAGCACATCGCCGGTGTCAAGGCCCTCGTCCATCTGCATGATGGAAACGCCGGTCTCGGCATCGCCGTTCAGCACGGCCCACTGCACCGGGGCGCTGCCGCGGTACTTGGGCAGCAGGGAGACATGCAGGTTGATGCAGCCGTACTTCGGCGCTTCCAGCACAGACTTCGGCAGGATGCAGCCGTAAGCCACCACCACGATCAGTTCCGGGGCCAGTGCGCGGATGTTCTCGTCCTCGCTGCCGTCCCGCAGGGTGCGTGGCTGGAACACCGGCGTGCCGTGGGCAAGGGCCACTTCCTTGACCGGGGGTGCGGTAAGCACCTGCTTGCGGCCAACCGGCTTGTCCCGCCGGGTGTACACCGCGCAGATATCATGCCCGGCGGCATACAGGGCTTTGAGGCACTCTGCGGCAATATCCGGCGTGCCCATGAACAAAATGCGCATTACTTGTTTCCTTTCGCTTCGCGGGCAGCTTTTTTGCCCTCTTCGGTATCCTCATAGAAATACTCGCTGGACTGCATGATGGTAATGCCGTCCAGATGGTCGTTCTCGTGCTGGATGCAGCGGCCCAGCAGATCCTCAGCTTCCAGCTCGAACCACTCACCGTGGCGGTCCTGTGCGCGCACCTTGACCGCGGCGGGGCGGGTCACAGCGCCGTTGTGGCCCGGGAAGGACAGACAGCCCTCGTAGGCGGTCTCCTCTTCCTCGGATACGGCCAGGATCTCCGGGTTCACAAAGTCGATGAACTTATATTCGTAATCTTCGGGGATCTCCTCGGGCGCGTCGGTGGTGTCCCACACCACGAACAGACGGCGCAGCATGCCCACCTGCGGGCCGGCCAGACCCACGCCGTCGGCGGCGATCATGGTCTCGTGCATGTCGTCCAGCAGGGTAGCCAGACGGTCATCAAAGGTGGTGACGGGGCGGCAGACCTTGTTCAGGATGGGATCGCCCTCTTTTACAATGTTACGGATTGCCATTTATGGTACCTCCAAATCAGATGTCACCGTCCGAGTGCAGGTCCACCGCAACGGTGGCCTTGGACGGAAGTTTTTCCTGTTCGTATCTTTCCAGTGTGCTGCGCACGAGGTCGCGGAAGCGGCGGTCATTGCGGCACTTGATGGTAAGTTTGTAGCGGTAGGTGTCGTTGATTTTTTCAATACTGCCGGGCGTGGGGCCAAGCACCCGCAGCGGCAGGTCCGGCTGTTTTGCCGCCTGCTGGCCCAGCAGGGCCGCAAAGCGCGCCGCCGCCCGTGCCACCTCGATCTCCTTTGCGCCTGCAAAGCCAATGACGCACAGCCCGCAGAAGGGCGGGTACAGGCCCAGCTTGCGGTAGGCGATCTCCTGCTCAAAAAAGGCATCGTAGTCCTGCGCGGCGGCAAGGTTCAGCACCGGGTTATCGGGGTCGGTGGTCTGGATGATGGCAAAGCCGGGGTCTCTGGCCCGTCCGCTGCGGCCCACCACCTGTGTGATGAGGCTGAACACGTTCTCATACGCGCGGAAGCCCTGCGCAAACAGCAGCGAGTCGATGCCCAGCACGCCCACAAGGGTCACATCCTCAAAATCCAGTCCCTTGGCCACCATCTGGGTACCCACCATGATGTCATATTCGTGGTTCGCAAACCTTGCCAGCAGCTTTTCGTGGGCATCCTTTGCGGCAGTGGAATCCTGATCCATGCGCAGCACCCGCGCATCCGGGAACAGCTTTGCCAGCTCTTCCTCGGCTTTCTGGGTGCCGAAGCCCCGGTACTGCAGCTTGCCGCCGCAGGCGGGGCAGACGGTGGGCGGTTCCATCTGGCTGCCGCAGTAGTGGCACAATACCTTGTGCGCCGCTTTGTGGTACACCATCGGCACGCTGCACTTTGTGCACTTGAGCACCTCGCGGCAGTCCTCGCACTGGGCCATGGTCTGGTAGCCCCGGCGGTTCAGCAGCAAAATGGTCTGCTTGCCTGCATCCAGATTGCGGCGGATGGCATCTTCCAGCGACAGACTGATCTCCCGCGGGTTGCCTGCCGCCAGCTCTGCGCGCATATCCACGATCTGCACCGTGGGCAGCGGGTTGCCGCCGTAGCGCTGGGTCAGCCGCACCAGCTGGGTGCGGCCATGCTGGGCCGCGTAAAAGCTCTCGGTGCTGGGGGTGGCGCTTGCCAGCAGAAGCAATGCACCGTTTTCCGCCGCGCGCTGCCGGGCCACCTCGTGGGCAGAATAGCGGGGCGCGGATTCCGAGCGGTAGGTGTGCTCCTGCTCCTCATCGATGATGATGAGCCCGATGTTTTCCAGCGGCGAAAAGATCGCACTGCGGGTACCCACCACGATGTCTGCGCCGCCGTCCTGAATCATCTGCCACTGCAAAAGGCGTTCGGTGTGGTTGAGGGCAGAGTGCTGCACCGCCACCCGGCGGCCAAACTGACTCTTGAGCCGCAGGATCATCTGCGGGGTCAGGCTGATCTCCGGCACCAGCACCAGCGCACGCCTGCCCTGCTCCAGACAGCGGGCAATGAGCTTTAAAAACACCAGCGTTTTGCCGCTGCCGGTCACGCCGTAGAGCAGCGCCGAGTGGGGTGCATCGTCTTCCAGCTTTGGCAGCAGAGCATCGTAAGCCGCCTGCTGCTCCTGCGTGAGGGTGATCGGCTCGTTTTTCAGCGGAATGGACGAATACAGGTCGATGGATTTATTCACCTTGCTGCATTCCAGCACGCCTTTGGCGCACAGGTTATCCAGCACGGCACGGCTGATGCCCTTGTCTTCCAGTTCGTTCAGGGTGCGCGGCCCGCCGCCCAGCAGCGCCACTGCCGCCAATTGCTTGGCTGTCGGCTTCGGCTTTGGCGGCAGCCCGCCCACAAGGCGGTAGGAGTTCTCGGTGTGGCGGGTGAGCTGCTTTTGCAGCACCGGCGTTACGCCGTCCGCCGCCACGGCAGGCTTGTACTGTGCACCATAGGGAATGACCGCCTTGACCGCTTCGTAATAGGTGCAGAAGGTGCGCTCCTTCAAAAAGTGCACCAGCCGCAGCAGTTCCGGGGTCAGGCAGGCGGATGCCGGGGCCACGTCGAAAAGATATTTCAGCTTCGCGCTTTCCGGTTCGGCATCGCAGGCCAGCACCACGCCCATGCGGGCGCGGCTGCCGCGGCCAAAGGGCACCAGCACCATGCTGCCAAGTTTTACCGCATTCTGCTGATCCGGCATGACGGCATAGGTATAAAGCTTATCAAAGTGGAAGGTCGCATTGCTGACGGCAACGCCTACCGTTTTGGGCATTCGTCCAGCTCCTTCAAAATGTTATTCTGCGGCACCAATGCGCTGGCAGATGGCCTGATACAGTGCATCGGCGCAGGTATCGACCTGGTCGTTGACCAGCTTCAGGGTGAATTTATCCTGCTGGGCCAGCTCCTGCCGGGCGGTGGCAAGACGTTCCTGAATGCTGTCCTCGGTCTCGGTGCCGCGGCCCCGCAGACGGCGCTCCAGCTCCTCCACCGACGGCGGCAGCAGGAACACGGTGGTCGCGCCCGGGAACATGCGGCGGATGTTCGCTGCGCCGTGCACATCGATGACCAGAACGACCACCTTCCGGGCTGCAAGGCGCTTGTCCACTTCCTCGCGCAGGGTACCGTAGTAGTTGCCGTTGTAGAAGTTGTGCTCCACCACCTGATCGTTCTCGATCAGCTGCTGGAACTGCTCCCGGGTGCGGTAATAATAATCCACGCCCTCCTGCTCACCGGGACGCGGTGCGCGGGTGGTGGCGGAAACAGTCTTTTCGATCTCCGGGTGTGCTTCGCGCAGTGCCTTCACCACGCTGTCCTTGCCGGTACCGGCCGCGCCGGAGACCACAAACAAATATTTATCGTTCGCCATGGGTCTGTTCCTCCTCTGTTGGTGTTTTGCCCTCCTGCCCTGCCGCACGGTTGGCCACCGTTTCCGGCTGAAGCGCCGAGAGCACCACATGATCGGAGTCCATGATAAGCACTGCACGGGTGCTGCGGCCATAGGATGCATCGATCAGCATTCCGCGCTCCCGCGCTTCCTTTACAAGGCGCTTGACCGGGGCGGAATCCGGGCTGACCACTGCCACCACACGGCCTGCACTGACCATATTGCCAAACCCGATGTTGATGAGCTTCATAAACCCCTCCGAATTTTCTGTATCACTCCAGATTCTGGATCTGTTCGCGGATCTTTTCGATCTCCGCCTTCATATCCACCACGATGCGGGTGATATCCAGATCCTGACACTTGGAGCCGATGGTATTGGTCTCGCGGTTCAGCTCCTGCGTCAAAAAGTCCAGCTTGCGGCCCACCGGCTCGTCCAGCTTGAGGATATCGCGGTACTGCGCAATGTGGCTGCGCAGGCGCACCGTCTCTTCATCCACAGCGGTCTTATCGCCAAAAATAGCGGCCTCGGTCAGCACGCGGGCATCGTCGATATCGCGGTCCTCCAGAATGACCTTGAGCTTCTCGTACAGGCGGTTGGTGTAGGCTTCCACGCGGCCTGCGCTCAAAGTCTCCACCCTGCCCACGCACTCCTCGAGGAAGTTCAGACGGTTTTCCACGTCTGCCTTCATCTTGGCACCCTCGGCGGCGCGCATCTCCACAAAGCGGTCCAGCGCCTGTGCGGTAACGGCAGAAACATCTTCCCACAGCTGTTCCTCGTCCACATCCGCGTGGCGGGTGGTGAGCACATCCGGGAAGCGGGTCAGCACGCCCGCAGAGATATCGTTCTTGACACCCAGCTGTTCCGAAATATCCCGCATGGCCTGCTGGTAGCTGCGTGCCAGCTCCATGTTGACGGCCACCACCGTATCGGCAGCGTCCACATTCTGCACGGTCATGCTCAGCTCCACCTTGCCGCGGGAAATGCGCTCGTTGAGCTGCTTTTTCAGGCGGCTGTCCAGATAGCTGCAGGTGCGCGGGATGCGCGAAGAATACTCAAAGTAGCGGGAATTCACGCTGCGCAGCTCCACCGTGATCTCACGGCCATTGCGCACAGCAGTCCCCCGGCCAAAGCCGGTCATGCTTAAGATCATAACGCTCTCCTGTTCTTACATTTTCAGTGTTTCAGCTTACAAGTTTCGGTATACGTATCCGCCTTTGGGTACACAAACCCATGTTACGATACATATAGTTTCATTTTACTATTCTTCGGCCCAAAATTCAAGGTGCACTGTTGCGTGCCGCCGCCAAAACCGGCCGCAATACACGGTGCAAAGCAAAAAAGCTCTGATACAAAATCTTCCGATCCTGTATCAGAGCCTGTTTCAGTTGGTTTTATATACGCAGGTCACGCTGTTCTGCAGCAGATTTGCGTTCAGCAGTGCGCGCTCCACCCAGTGGATATTGTCCGCAATGGTATCGCGGGAGACACCGTATTCTGCCGCAATGTTCTCCATGCTGCGGTACTCGCGGCGGTAGAGCAAAGTCAGCACCAGCTTATCCTGCATTGTGATCTTGGTAAAATGCGGCCTGCGCCGGTGCTCCTTGCAATAAGCCGCATTCAGTGCTTCCAGCATCTGGGCAAATTCCTTCCGGGTGATGCCGAAGGTAAATTCATAATCCTGCTCTGTAAATTCCGCAAGGCGCTGTGCCGTGATGCTTCTCATGCAGATCACCTCTTCTTTTTCCGGGGATGCCCGGGTGTCGGCTGCATCCATTTTGATTCATTATAAAATGGATGGATTTTCATGTCAATGAGCCGCCGCCCATTTTTGGGGCCAGATCCGGTGCAAAACACAAAAAGGAGCCTCCCGCCGCAAAAGCGGGAAGCCCCTGAATCCGTTATGAAAGATCAGACGGGATGAGACTGATTGGTGTAGTCCACATGGTCGCCGTCCACGCCCTGCTTCTTGGCATTGCGCTTTTCAAAGAACTTGGGTGCCACCTGCGGGAACATTGCGTAGGTCAGCACATCCTCTTCCTGCGTTGCCCACTTGGCAGCCTCTGCCTTCAGCTTGTCCATCTCAGGAGCCAGAGTATCAGCAAAGCGGCAGGTAATGGGCTGCTCGTCGCCCAGGATCTTCTTGGTGAACTCGGGCTTGATGGGAGCGAATGATGTCAGGAAAAGTCTGTGTTTTTGGTTCATTCAATTTCGACATGGTCGCCAGGGTGGATCACTTTCCGGTACCAGGTGAGTCGTTAGTGGCCTGCGGAAGTATGACCAGCGCCGGAGGTAAAGGGGCGAACCAGGCCACCGCCGCGCTAAAAGCGGGAGCAAATGTCCACTATATCGACAAGATTGGCAATGACACCTTCGGCCATTTTGCCCGCCGTCATCTGAAAGGCGTGGGCTTCAATGCTGTGACGCTGCTGGTCGCCGAAGAGATCCCCACCGGCAATGCGCTGATTTATGTCGCCGGTAACGATGCCGAAAACATGATTGCCGTCGATCCCGGCGCGAATATGACGGTGACCGATGATGAAATCGCCGGCTGCATTCCCGCTATCGGCTGCGCGGATGTGGTTCTGGTTCAGCTGGAGAACAATCTTTCTGCTATTGAACAGGTCATAGACGCCGGCAAACAAGCCGGGGCCCTGGTAATACTCAATCCCGCGCCCTGGCAGCCCGTTGAGCACGCCCTTCTACGCAAAGTGGATTTACTTACACCGAACGCCACGGAGGCCGGGTTAATGACCGGACGCCGGGTTGACAGTCTGACGGCCGCGGCTGAGGCCGCCGACGTGTTACATGCTCAGGGCGCGCGCAACGTCATTATCACTCTCGGCGCCAGCGGCGCCCTGCTGAGCGAGCATGGGGTGAAATCCCCTATTCCCTGCTTTCCTTCTCACCCCCGAGACACTACCGGTGCGGGCGATGCCTTCAACGGCGCGCTGGCGGCGCGGCTGGCCTGCGGGGAACCGCTACAGGCCGCAGCCCGATTCGCGGCGGCCTATGCCGCCGTCAGTGTCGAAAAGCAAGGCGCCTCATCTTTACCTGAGTACCTGGAGGCACAGGAACGGCTTCTCCGTGCCGCCGCTGATTATGAAATGGCATAAACCCTACTGTATAAAAAACATTAAGAGGATAGCTCAATGAGTACGCTAATCACGGATAAGGTCGATAACGCAGCGGTCCAAAAAGAAAAACTGGACACCAGTGCGTATTTACCCCATACCCCCTGGCTGCAATTTTTACTGGTCTGTTGCCTGTTTGCGCTATGGGGGATGGCGGGCAACCTGAATGATATTTTGATCGCCCAGTTTAAAAAGGGCT